>Ga0137359_10003787_pt1 | contig 12306 bp, 12 predicted proteins | sample Mad1_40_16metaG_FD_108281 | JGI IMG/M metagenome (GOLD analysis project Ga0137359, IMG submission 108281) | Vadose zone soil microbial communities from Angelo Coast Range Reserve, California, USA - Mad1_40_16 metaG | ecosystem: Environmental > Terrestrial > Soil > Vadose zone | place: USA... | reverse complement strand
TGCGTCCAAGATACAAGAGGAAGACCACACTCCCTTCTCCTCGATCTACGCCTCGAGGCTTGATAAGCCGCCTGGCGGTGCAAACGTCACAAATGGACGAAATGTTAGTGATGCCACGGAGTCTTCGGGCTTGGTGCTTATGCATATATCATAGTTTCTTGTGGTGTTCCAGGAAGGGCACACACTCTCCTCGCTGCTGGCGTTGTTCTACGGCGGCTAATATGCTGCCCGGGCCATTGGTTGTCTCGCGCAATCCCTCATTTGACCGATATACATTTGTACCCAGGCACCGCACTTTCGAAGAGCGCCCGACGCGAACGATATGAATGGCCAACCACCTTTCCCCAATCCCATTATCGTTTCCTCAACGAAAGCGGGCGGCGTTTGTGAGATGATCAAAGCGGCGACCAGTATCAAGTGCTATTGATACCTGCTCATTGCAGAAGCATTGTCGCGGGCTGGAACGCGAACAACCTAACCGAGAAGGTCGGTGAACAGAACTTAAAGAATGTACGTCACATAGCAGATGCCCAAATTACAGGCGAATAAACCAAAAAAAAGGGGTACTGTAATACAAAGTACCCCCCTTTGAACGCTATCTCCAATGGAGACTTTCAGGCATTGTCAGATCAAGTAATTACATTCACATCGATTCAGAGCTACACCATGTTTCCTAACCAGTGGCTTTCTCCTTCCCTCACATCGCTAGGGCCTACAGCTATTCCTGAAGTCCCGGAAGCCCCGGAAGCCCTTTCTCTTCGAGATAACCCACGGCTTCCTTAGCTGCTTCTTTTTTCGCTAGGTTTTTGGCGGTGCCCTGGCCTTGTCCAAGAGTGACGCCGCGGACTGCAGCGAAAATGCGTTTAGCTCCTTGCATTCCGATTAACTATATTGTACCCACAGTTAGCGGTGGCGTGATGGATCGCTTGATTATTTGGGCCTTCCTGAGTCGTTTCCCAGATGAGCTCACTGGTTACATTGCCTTCGGGGCTGCTTTGCAGCCAATTGTTCAATGCAACGATGTAATCTGCACAAGTTCCGCATCTGTAAGTGACCTCGCTATTCGAAGACCATGCACATACCAACTGGCTTTGTGTTGTCTTGCTGAGACATTGCTAATTCTCGTAGTCCGTTGAGAGTCAAGTCTTGGGATACGGGGAGGCCTCTAAATACCATTCACTACAGCACGATTGTCTAAGCAAAGATAGCCCGATGGAGACAATCGTTGCGTGGAGTCGTATGTCTTTCGACGATCCTGCACCCCCACATCCAGAGCGTCTAGGAAAGGCGAAGATAGAACGATGTGAACAACCAGATGTGAGACCTACAGCTGTTGGGACGCGATGAGACAACTCAAGTTGGGCTGTCTTCACAAAGTACACCGACGGTCACATCTGCACCAGAAATCTCGATAGAAACCCTACACCAGCGTACGCTCGGGTGTCCAGAGGGAAAAGGTAGATAAAAGGGAAGTTTCGGGAGGTCGGGTGTGCCAGCATTTCGGCGAGGGACTAGCACGTAGTCATAGATGACATTGGGCGTCATCAGATGCACGCGTGGGAGCAAAGGTTCTTCAGGAAACGGTCCTCGGGATTTGGGGGAAGGGTTTCTAGCCAGAAACGAACACAAGTCGAGCTCGGGCTCGCAACAGGCGCTTAGTAGATAAAACCCGGTCCGGGGATTTACAGGGGAAAACATCGAGGAGCAGGGGCCTGTCAGAATAAGAGTCATCTATTCACCGTGTTCACGCGCTTGTTGTAGCTTTCCGGTAAAATGATAAGTTACCAACACGCCGACGAAGTGGGAAATGAATATTAATGAATCCCTACAGCACTGTGATAGGCTTCGTTTTTTCAAGCGTCGCTGCCGCGTATGTGATAAGTAGTATCGGATTCATTCCATAGAGTCAAACACACGTGGCAGAGCTTTTAGATGGTGCCAAACGAGGGCTGCGAGCAAAGTCAGATGGTGCATGTGCCAGTTGACGGACTTCGAAAAAAATCCTGACAGCAGCAGCGATATTACTTCTGTACCTATCGATTGTGCACAACCACTCCCAAGCTCTTCTTGTTACTAGATATGTGAAGGTCATCCTATGTGGAGAGGGCTGTAGAGCTCACAATTGCACCAGATTCATTCCACCACAGGGCAGTTGGGGTTTTGATAACCGTCGGCGCCCGGGAAATAATAAATGGACGACTGGAGGGGTCAACTGGCCTTAGTTGGTGGGAATGTTGGATTAGCTTGTTTTCTCTGAGGACCCAGAAAAATGTCGTGGGCAACAGTTCGCGAGTGAGAAGCTCATGTACGACACGTGAGATGCGAAACGAAGAGTAAAGGCTAGCTTATCCAATGTAGACGGGTTTCGAACAAGATCCGACCCTACTTCAATAGTGGCACTGTCCCATACGGTAGAGATGTAAGGTTCGCCCTTCACCCACCAGTCGAGGGCATAACGATTACGCTAAATCACGCAATTCGTGAGTGGCCACTGTCAGTCTCCTACGATGAAATGTCGGAAAAGTAACGCAACGCACTTCAAGGATCAACTAGAGTCATCGCGTCCCGGATGTGACACACATATGGGCGGTGGGGTGCCAGAGTGCGCATCTGATAGTCAAAGTGGCCCACAAGTTAGCCGTGATGCTTGATCATCCATCGACGTGGTTGTGAGCTCACTGATGGCTACCCTCTGTGATTCGAAATTAACAATGCTTTCCCCATCCTGCACTTGTGGTTCCTGATATTCGCTGGCCCGTTGATGTTCGGCGTGACTCGCGACTGGGCCGCCGCGGAAGTTCGCGGAGCTTCAACGAGAGCGGTGCCACGGGTAGAAAGGAACGTGAGTGAAGGAGGATTGGCTGCACGGACATATCTCGCTGACACTTGTCAAAGCCGAAAAAAAAACAGCATAATGTGCGCCGCGCCGTCATAGTCTTCGTCGATTCGCTCTTGAACGCGGACTAGTTCAATCGAACGAATGAAGGGCAAGCAAGCCCAACGCCCCTGCTTTTGGGAAAGAGTATCAGAGTGGTATTAGGGTGAGTGAGGTTACCGGTTACCCTTTAGTTGAGTGGCACATACTTGTACCAGTACATGGTAGGTAACCAAGGTTAGTTCTTTGATTTGAATTCAAAGATTTCTAGATGATTGCTTCGACTGTCGACTGTCAACAACCTGAGATTCACCAGGTCAACCTAATATCAAGTTGAAAGGAAGACGTAACTTACTTAGCAGGAGTATCATGCTGCGTCCCTATGGTAAAAACGTGACTCCTCATAGGCCTCATTTCTTGAGCTGTACGCCATCTACCATCTGGCGAGCCAGCGTAACCGCAGTTATTGCTACGGTAGCAAGCCGCGGCGCATCCTCAAAGATGATTTAAACTTGCCAACAGCACTGAATTTTGAAGACTTTGACTTCCGCCGGCGTCTGAATATTTTTTTGGTATCTTTTTGAATGAGTAGGGTAAAGGGTAAGAGTTGACGTTGACTTTAATGTTGATTCCTTCAAAAACACCTTGAACTGCCACTACCATCTCCTCTGGCGGAGCTCTGGTGCGTTGGTCGAGTGCTTTGACCAACCCACTGACCATCCCTGGGTTTCTTGGCCCCAAGACTTGGACCCACCCCTACTCTTGACCACTACTTTTCCGACCTGGTCTCCCTTGGCGGCTGACCTCCTATCATCTTTCAGCCCTCGCTCTCTGGCCTTCGACGTTTCCCTAATCCCTTGTCTCCCTTAGCCCCTTTTTTCCTTCCCAGTCCCCACACTGATTTTGTGTTTCCAAATTGGGGGTTTCCTACTAACAGGCAGAGCCCACTGAGGAGCCGTCTGGTTTTTATGTTGGGCAGGACTAGTTAGCTTAATAGTGACTGGGATTCTGGGAGTGTTCCGTGCAGCGCGAAGCATGGGGGAAGAAAGGCCGCCCCGGCACGCCTCGTCCGTCAGACGCTGCTCTCGGGGTCCTCCTTCCGCGAGTGCGCCCACGCTCGCGAGCCGAGCACGCAAATCCAGGGAACTGCAGGTAAGTTCTTTTTATTATTATTATACTTCCACCACGAGCTAGTACGAGGACGACGCGGCGACACAGGCCCCTGCTGACGACACCTGTCCTCAGCTCTCCAGCAAAGTGAGTGGCTTCGGCGGTGAGCTTCATTTGGACCCTGCTGCCGACTTCTGTCCTCGGCTCTCCAGGCAGTGAGTGGCTTCCGTGATGAGCTGCGTTGAGACCCTACTGACAACGCCTATCGTCGGCGCGTACAGGCTGCTAGGGCGCCGACCTCGTTATGCCGTATGTCATGTATGCCCTCACTGGGCACCTGCGGATCTTCCCTCCCGTGGAGGACGCTGATGTTTCTCACTAGCTCGCTCAGCAAGACCACGAAACCTTGATGCGCCTCTGACGGTGTTGCAGCCCTTTCACGATTCACTATTGCACAGCCCTCACAGGTCAGGAATTGCGGCCACAGGTTTTTCTCAGAACTACTATGCATGCTGTGCACCGCTGCTGCTGTTAGAAGGTGCTGTATGTAGGTGCGTCTGCTGGACCTCCTTGCAAGAAGGTAAGGCTTTAGGAAGGAAATTGAGGACGGCTAGGACGTTGTGTGCATGTCTTGTCGAACAAACTGAAATTTTAAAAAAATCACACAAGTTTCGTTTCGATAGCCTCAAAAGTTGCAGGACATTAATTTCTGTTACAATTTCCGCATCACTTGACTATATATGCTTAACCATAAACTAAAATAATTTTGCGTTACTCGTACGTACGATAAAATGTCACAGTGTTGGTTAGTTCAGCTCAGCTAGATCCGCAGCATTCCGAGTTCTGCTCCAAGGACTCTCAAAGTTTGTCCTTGGTTTCGTTGCTTTCGCATATGGACTGGGTACACTTTGCGGGTCCCTTCCTGAGGCAACCCATCTGTACTACTATATCTTTCCCCGTATTTCCCTATCACTTTGCCAACCCTGGTGGTCCGAACCCTCCATTGGATTCATCTAGTGTCGAGGAGGTGAAAACTGAACAAATACATGACAAACTTGTGTCCTACCTGGAGGCAATACTGCGGAGTATGGTTAGCAAACTAGGAAAACTGTAGGCAATGATAAGGTTCAAAGATCGCCTGAAGGGGAGGCTTGTCCTCGAGGCCCCTTTTGCCAAAACGTGCTAGGAAGACTTGGCATGTTCGTAACCTCGTTTAGTTGGTTTTCAAGGTGCTAGTGTTTCGTTCTATTTGGTGGGGTAAACGGATAATCGTTGCTAGTAGAGTGTGGCGTCTACCCGGCAATGCAAATCCGAGTTACTGTAATATATATCTAGCCTTGACCTCAACTCTCAACCCTCGAGCGAGTAGCTCGCTGGATGGCCGACCTTTAGTACATACGTCCTGGGCAACTAGAGGTCTCGTCAGATGTTAAGACCTTTCTCAATCCCCCCCCTAGTAGAAAACAACAAAGAAAAGCCTCGGTAGGAGAGAACTTGGGGAGCCATCCTCTCTAGGATAACACAAACCTCCTGACTATACGATCGCATAAAACCTGGAGACAGTTACTCTGTAACGAAAGATCCGCTGGGCACACATTGAGCTAGATAAACCAGCTCCGCGTGAGGCAAGTTCCGCTCGATTAATACCTCATGTACTTCGATCTAGTCGAAGAGCCTTTGACTCGCATACACGGTGTCGTCGGGTTGGGCTTGAGGCTCATGCGATATCGACTGTCGTGGCCGGCGCTTTACTAATACTACTCAATTTTTGAAGCCTCTCCCACCTCTGCCAGCGTTCCTCAACGGCGTCCAGTTCGCTTCCGGGGCTATTTAGGCCGAGCCAGCGGTGATCATGAAACTCCCTCTGCGTTCCGGACTTGGTCACCATACCGCATGGTGCAGGCTCGATGTACAGCCTCATCAAGAGCGGCATCTACGTAAAGTCAGAACGAGGACTGGCAGCGAGCTGCGAAGATGTTCATATTCCGAAGTGTGGATGAGTGTAGCGGAGAAGGTCAGTGGCTGGGGTAGAAGGACATATATAGCGTAGGTAGAGACGAATAAATGAAAAAAAAAACCGGCGTAATAACCACTACCGCGAAACCGAATTACCATACCTTTTATTGTTGTCCTCAGTAGGGGCGTTCTCAGTATCATCAGACAAAGAGAAATCATTCGGAAATATTCAGACAAGGTACAAACATTAATCCCCAAGCAGGTAATCTCGGAGGTCGAAGGTTAAGCCTGAAGTTGGGGAAGCCCTTCCCTATCGAGATAACCCAACGCCTTCGCCGCTGCCGCGTTCTTTGCGCGGCCTATGGAATTACCCTCCCCTTCCCCAAGAGTAACACCTCGGACTATAACGAAAATGCGTTCCGTCAGCTTGCCTTTCATTGGACTATATTGGGCTTACACTTCGCAATGGCTGTATGGACAGCTCGGTTATTTGGGCCTTGCTGGGTCAATTCCCAGATGAGCTGGGGGGCGACGTTTCCTTCAGAGCTGCCTTGCAACTTATTGTTCAATAAAATGACAGGATCTGCCCAAGTTTGATGCATGTGAGCCAGTGCTCCGATAATGAGAACGCACACCTACCGGTTCCCATTGGGTTGTGCTTTGGTATTTCTGATTCTAGGACGGATTGTTGTAGTGAGTTGAGTGCCAAGTCTTGGATGTGATGGCCCTCTAAATACCTTTGGCTGTTCCAAGCTAAGACAGCCCGATGGAGACAATCGTCGCATAGAGACACTCTTTTCTGCACCCCTACATTCACAGCGTCTGTGGAAAGGTGAAGATAGGACAACGTGACGACTAGACGCGAGACCTAGAGATGTTGAGACGCGCTAGGATGGCTCCAAGCTGAGGTTCTCTTCACAGGGAGCGCTGAGAGTCACATCAGCACTAAAAACCCCGCGCTCTGGGAGCCACAAGAGAAAGAACGAATTGCAGGAGGTCAAAAATGCCATATTTCGGCGAGCGGCCAACAGGTGTGCCAATTGTAGGTGGCATTAGCGTCATGAAATATGCGTGTGAGAGTGAAGATATTTCTTTCGCGGTATAAGAAAAGGTCTTGAGATTTGGGAGAGGGTCGTCCGATTAGAGACGAACACGGATGTGGCATTCGCTTGCAAAAGACGCTGGCCACACCCGCTTCAAACCTTGGGGTAACAGATAAAGCCCACAGGCTGGCCGCCAATAAAGCGATCCAGATATGTACAGAGAAAGACATCGAGTAGCAGGAGCCGGACAGAATGAGAACTATGTGCCCATCGGTGTATGGGCTTGGCGCATTTTACCGGTCAAATGACAGGATATCAGTACGCCGGCGAAGCGGGGAATGAATATATCCCTCCAGTACTTAAATCTCCAAGCGCCATTGCTGTGCAGTCGAAAAGAGCAACGCATTCTGTACCCAAAGTCTAACACACGCGGCGGGACTTTTTTGGAGACGGCGCCAAACAAGGGTCCGCAAGCAAAGTCAGGTGAAGCGTCAATTGACGGACTTCGAAAACGGATCTAACAGCAGTGGCAATATTACGTACCCCTTTCCGTTGTGCACAGGCTCTTCTCGTTATTAGAAATTGGTTCGATGGAGAAGTCAAATATGTGAAGCAGTAGAGCGTATAGCCACACCAGATTATCGGCTACTGAGGTGGTTGTGATTTTGATAAGCGTTGGCGCCCGGGAAAAAGTAAGTGGATAACTAGAGGGGTCGGCCACAGGCAAGTCGGATTAGAGAAATCCAGACAAGTTGGTCCTCGGTCGGCGAAATCTGAGTAACAACTTTCAGTCTTGAGGTGGGGATCATATCCGCGACATCTCGCAAGGACAAGCAACAACTGGTTGAACCAGTTTGTCCGATGTGGCCGCGGTCGAAAGACATGCAAGATCCGATTTTGTTGGTACCTGTCGGAGCCGTCGTGATGCGCTAAATCACGCAGATCGTGAGTGGCCGCTAAGAACGTCCTGCAACGAAACGTACTTGAAAGATCTCGCGCTGCCCCGGGGTGTGACATACAGTCGTGGGCGGCTTTCTACCCGTCACATTACTTCAATTGTTCCCACCACGCACGTCACGTTGCTCGCCCCTGTCCTGCGCCTGTCGTCCCACCCACCGGCCAACGTGTTCGCACAACTAGACAGCCGCGGGACTTAGCGGAGCTTCAATCAGTCTCGATGGGGCAGCGGCATTCACGCAGCTTAGAAAAGTGCCGCAGATAGTGTCAGACAGTGGATTGGCTGGATCTCTTAGAAGGTAGTCTACGGGAATGATGTCCCGTAACGTGCATCTGGCGATGTACAGTATGTATGTCCCGTATGCACGTGAGCGAGCTCAGCTGGATGAATGTACCACAGTCAAGCGAGCCCATTCCGGCCACAGAGTCAGAGGTGTTGAGCTGACAATTCCATTATCAGTTACGTAACGGGTACATACCGCTTACATAAATGTAAGTAAGTGCTTGAAGATTACTTACTAGGTGGCCAATACTGCAGATGCCAATACTGCAGATGCACCAGGTCAACCTATCATCAATGTTAGCCATGAGGTAGGATGCCCAATTTCAGAGCCGAAACGAGAACACAGCCGACGGCCCAAAAAAAATAGTGGGAGTTGATTGATTTCGTTGTCAAAGGTCAGACCACAACACCTGCCTGCCTATGGTAAAAATGTGACTGCCATGTTCCATCCTTTCTTGAGCTGGAAGTTATCTAGCATCTGTCTTGCAGCCGCAGCCAGCTGTGCATTCTCAAAGACAACTTCCGCTGTTTTGACCTTTTCCCCAGCAGCACTGGGTTTTGGAGACGGTTTGACTTGTGCCGTCTGAAAACCTCGGTATCTGAAAGTTCCTTGAACAAACCATAGGGCAGAATAACACGTCACCACGTACTGTTGAAATAATACTGCGAGGACACCATTGGTGACCTCCTGTGGGAGGTTTGAACACAATAACTTGTTAGAAGGTTGCACTTGTGCTGAATGGACAAGTTGGAAAAACGGTTGCAAAATTAATCCGTAACTAAGAACAATGAAAATATATGACATACTATTAGAGGTACTCGGAGCGGGGGGCCCCGCTTCATCGTCGTCATCGATATCCATCTCCTCACCGTCCTCATCCCCTGCTTTCTCGCGCTTGGCGCGCACCTCAGACTCCTCTTCCTCACGCAAGCGCTTCGCAGATGATGCGTGGGCGAAGTCGGGGGGAATAAAGGTGGGATCTTCGCGGCGTAAAGTCGCATGGGACTTGGATTTTGCATAGGAGATGCGCTGGGAACGGAGCTAACATAAGCGACAAGATACCACGGATTAAGAAAGCGAACCATAGGTTTGTCATAGAAAGTCATCCCATCGCATGCACGCAAGGCAGCGGTAGCAGATGTGAGATCATTAAAGACCAGAAAGGCCTGGCCTCTCATTTTTGGAGTTTTTGTTGCGACAACATCGACAAGCTTTCCGTAAGTAGTGAAATAAGCGAAGAGCTGAGAGCGTATTTCATCTTTGTTGATTTTGTCATTAAGATTGTTGATGTAAAGCGTTGTATTTGGTTGGGTAGTCTCGGCCATGTGTTAATTGAGGTCGAGAAACGATGAGACTCGCTGAACACGTTTGACCGAACCGCGACCGCGTGACCCGACTGTCTTTCCCACGGTGTGCACACGTTCATAAATTTTATTATTTTAAAAATTATTATTATTATATTCGCCAGGGGCTGCCCCTGGTCATGGCAACTGCTCTCTCCCTGGTTTGCTCTTCTGCTGTCCTTCTCTCGGTACTACATAAGTACGCTCACCCCTCCAGTTCCCCCGAACGCCTTGTCCCGCCAGTCTGACCCCTCAGACACGTCTCAGGTTGGGTGTTTTAGAATGTCGGTGACTTCATCTTTTCTTACCGCACTCCTCCCCTTCCCCTTAATCACTAATTTTTCAGTGTTAACCGTGTTTTTGAACTTGGACTTCAAGCTTCTTGGCTGTTTATGACCATTGACACGTCGACGTACCCTTCAAAACCTAATACATGGACTATTTGTTTGATCTTAACCGACTCCCTTCCTTCCTCGTCCCCTTCGTCACCCTCTCTTACCCTGTCGACCCGCCCCTGAATCCTGATTCTTTCCCCAACTCTTCCTATTACAACATCGGCTACCGCGATGCCTGCCTTGTCATCACACTCATATCTATCATGGCTATCCTACGCGATGCTTCTCGCGTATTCGTGCTAGAGCCATTTGCTTCCTGGAAGCTTACTCGTGACTGGCGTCGTCGGCAGGGTTTCAAGTCGGGTTCTATCACTCCAGATTCGAAGAGGGGTTTGAACGATACTTCCGGTCACAACGCCAACGGCAAGAGCAACGGTCCTGTTACCATTTGCAACGCAGAGAATCACAGTGCGGTGCGCCCTTCCGAGGACTCGCCTGAGGCGCGTCGAATTCGCCACGCTGTCATTCGATTCGCTGAGCAAGGATGGCAAGCCATGTATTATTCGACTCAGTGGTCGATCGGAATGGTACGTTGTTGATCCTTTTTCGGAAAACGCTTGCTCATTTCTGCGTGACAGTACATTCACCATAATCTTCCCTCCAATTTCTGGGCCGGTTATCCTCACGTGCCACTTGCCGGTATCGTCAAGCTGTATTACCTGATGCAGATATCTCTATATGTTCACGCCGTACTTCTTCTTAACGCCGAGGCGCCACGCAAAGATTACTGGCAGATGATGACGCACCATGTTGTCACCATTGTTCTCATCGTTGCGAGTTACGCATACAATTGCACGCGCGTTGGGTGTTCGGTTATGGTGCTCATGGACTGGTGTGACATTTTCCTCCCGGTAATATCCACCCTACCATCGTCCCAGTTAAATGCTAACATTTACGTCGACCAAAGCTCGCCAAAATGCTGCGATACCTCTCATACCAGGTCGCTTGTGACGTCACATTCGTGTGGTGGGTGCTCTCCTGGTTTGTAACGCGTCATGTGCTATTCTGCAAAGTTATCGCATCTGCTTATTGGGACGTGCCGACTCAATTGGATGGTTCGCGGCCCGAGCGCGGCTACAATCTCACGAAGGAAGTACACGAAGTTTTTGTCAGCCTTCTCATCATTTTAGAGGTAAGTGCACTCTTTCACCCACATTTTACGTTGCAGTTTAATTGTCCGTGTCAGATAATTCAAAGCATCTGGTCGTACCTGATATGTGGTGTAGCATATCGCGTATTAAAGGGTGAGGGCGCCGATGACTCCCGAAGTGATAGTGAGAGGTAAGTTGCTTTCCAAAATTGATGAGGTCCTGGAGACTGAACTGTCAGAAGTGAGGACGATGAAGTCAAGAAGGACCGCTAATGGCCTAGGCCAAAGGCAGGTTCAGTAGACGACTTATCTGGAGTGCTAGCCACAATTACGAGACACCCACACAGTGCTGTATATCGGGATTCGTTACTCTTCCCTCCAGCTTGCGCTGTGTATATCACGATGAGTTGCCTGTTCAAGCTAGCAAGCTTTTCAGCTACGCATTCGTTCGCAACAGTGCAAGTCCTTATTCCGAGCGTAAATTCCAACGTAGGCCCAAGGTGAGGCTTGCCGACAATGAACTGAGCTTAAACAAATCTGCACCTGTGCAGCTGTCCGCGTTAGGTCGTATAACCATACGCGACTTACAGGATCTGTTATCTCTTCAGATCGGACGTGTATCCGCGGTTGATTGCTGAGATAGATCTCGGCGCTTGGGCTGATATGCCCCTTAATTGATGGCGGGCAGCATTTCTACTCACGCGGTATGGCTGCACCCCGCACATCTTAGCGTTCATGCACGTTCACTGCATGTGGCATCACGCAAAGTGAGTGATCCAAATACGTACATCTGACCAATTGTCTCAGATAAGCATGCGGATAAGCATCGAGAAACCAAAGTCGCGCCACATGATAGGTGAATTGTGTCTTGTTGTGCTGTCTCGTGTGAGTCGATCACTTGGGGATCGATCAATAGTGCGGCCGTACTCAGATTGGGAGCGTCAATTTGACACCTAGAAATTGTGTCGTTACAGTATTACAGTAATCGAACACGGCGCATACAGTATCTTTGACCCAAAAACATTTAGATTTTGTTCAGTTATTTTCTAAAAATTTAAAAATGGAATTTGCATATGATCACATGTGTCACATGATTTGAACAAGACAAAGGCAAGCATGATAAGATCAAAGCGTGATAAGATCAAAATGATTTGTTCGCCTCGCCTTGGATCCACTTCGCCTTAGATGACGAGTCCGGTCGATTCCCCGGAATACGGGGTCACCGAATCCTGGTGTTGATGGAAATAGGATTA
>Ga0137359_10003784_pt1 | contig 12310 bp, 18 predicted proteins | sample Mad1_40_16metaG_FD_108281 | JGI IMG/M metagenome (GOLD analysis project Ga0137359, IMG submission 108281) | Vadose zone soil microbial communities from Angelo Coast Range Reserve, California, USA - Mad1_40_16 metaG | ecosystem: Environmental > Terrestrial > Soil > Vadose zone | place: USA... | reverse complement strand
GTACTTCATGTGGTCATAATCCCTGAAAAAGACTTTAAATCTGATCACATGACTTTTCTGAAGAAAGATCCTGAAAAGTTTTTATGTTTAATTTAAATCTTTTCCACGGTCTTCCAGCCAAAAACCGATTCCCGGGCCCAGTGCTAGATGCTGCCGTGCCTGAGCCAAAGTCTTCGTTCTGCTTGCATTGACCCATAAAAGTCCTTCTCCTTGCCCATTCCCTTCTTTCATTCCTCATCTTCAATCCACGCCCACTTTCCTTCATGGCTCCGTCGACACACCAGCAGTTCCAATCAAAGCTTTCTTCCGACGCCGTCAGGCGCAGGCTCTCTAACATATCCAGCCCTACCAAACCGAACATTCCTGCTGTCTTCAGCAGTCTTACCGTTCGCCCCTTCCTCTTATTTTTATCGCTAAGAAGCTCAGGTCGTACGTAGCCTATGTGGGCTGGCATCGCGGGTTCTCTCCTCGCCAACAAAGCTGGCTTTGAGATTGCGATCTCCATCCATGACTCGGTCTACAACACCGATTTCAGCTCTACGATCCTCCCGTATGATGCCGCACAATCGGATAAGCAGACAGAGATTATCGAATCCCATATCATTTCTACTCTCCGCAAGTTCTCTACGGAGCATCTATGCAAGTTCCTCGGTGCGGGTGTTACCGTCAGTCTCCTTCGGGAGGTTGGTCTCTTTAACACTATCCTGCAATTACCTTCTAAAACCACCTAGGCCCCCAATCTCTGCACTCGCTTATGGTTGGAGCTCGATATCGTTCCCATCGTGTTCAATATCAAACCTTATCACACCGACTCGGCCACTCGTATTAATATCAAGCACCGTATCGGGTCGGCCACTGGTTCGTTTGCGCCGTCGGGTGCTGAAACCCCTACCGTCTTTGTCGATCACTCCGTACTTGGACAGACGGGGCAGGTTCAAGGACTACTTTCCCCTACCGGTGTTCAACAGAAACTTCCTATTTCTCGTACAATTGATGAACAGGCGGACGAGGCCGCGCGCAAGGCTATCATGCATTTTGGACCTGGCAATAATCCGCGTCTATCCATCGGCCCTCGCAACCAAGTTGCTGTTGATGCTGCTGGGAAAATTCACCTTATAGATGACCTCGACGCGTACCGCAACTCGGTTGGTGAGGGTACCTGGAATGCTGTCATTCAGCTCGCCGATGAGCTTCGTGAAAAAAAAGTCAAGATCGGCTTCTTTTCTTCTACACCACAGGGCGGTGAGTCTAACCATTTCCCGCAGGAATTTGAGATTGAATTATCCTTTCTCCCCTTGTCCCATTTTCACTCCCGTTTTGCGCGCCCCGTCCTCAGGTGGTGTTGCTCTCGTGAGTGTCTATACTTCGTTATCTGTCAGAATCATCTGCTAATACAAATTCGATTATCCGATTGAAGATGAGACATGCCCTTATTCGCTTCCTGACCCTTTTGGACGTCGATGCCGCCTGGTGAGTAGTGCCTCGAGGACTTCAAATCATTACCCCATAACATGCTGGAATACCGGCTTACCACATAGTTCGGAATACATTTCTCATGGCGTTGTCCTCCCTCCCCTTTCTCATCACATGTCCCTTTCATGTGAACATGATGGACTGATTACCTTTCCTTTTCCCATCGGCTCAGGTACGTGCCGAACCCCTCACCCTCGGTGTTCCGCACGACAAAGAACAACCACAATATCTTACAAGGAGTCGCTGATCCTACTCTTCGCCTTACTCAAGAACGAAAAGAAAACTTTGATGCTTGGATTTCTAAGAACGGGCTGCGGTGGACGGTCGAGGGTGGCCCCCTCGCGCCCGGTGGCGTCGATGTGGCGTTCATAGGTGAGAGTCTTAGTTTCTACCTGGCGTCATGTTGATTTTATCCACTCTCAAGATGACCCGCAGATGCCTGGTTTGATCCCCCTCATCCGCAAAGTCCGGCCTGAGGTACCTATTGTGTACCGTTCACATATCGAGATTCGTAGCGATCTCGTACACAAGGAAGGTTCACCTCAAGAAGATGTGTGGAAATACCTTTGGAATAACATCCAACATGCCGATCTCTTTATCAGTGCGTGTAATTCATTTCACTCCCTCAGTCTGGCTCACATCTAGTGCCTACATAGGTCACCCAGTGAATAAGTTCGTTCCGAGCGACGTCCCACTTGACAAACTTTGCTTGCTTGGCGCTGCCACTGACTGGTACCCGTATTGCTTGAGGTGACTACCATTTGCTAACCCGAGATCACTTAGGTTGGATGGTCTCAACAAGGAACTTGACTCTTGGGATTCCCAGTATTATATGGGCGAGTTCCGCTCGCTGTGCACCAAAGAAAAGATGACAGAACTAGCATGGCCCAAGCGAGATTACGTGGTTCAGATTGCCCGTTTCGACCCATCCAAAGGAATCCCTAATGTTATCGATTCGTACGCCAAGTTCCGCGAGCTATTGAAAACGAAAGGCAAGCTCGACGACGAGGAAGAGATACCTCAGTTGCTTATCTGCGGACATGGTGCTGTTGATGATCCCGACGCAAGCATCATCTACGACCAGGTCATCAAACTTATCCACTCAGAGCCATACAGGCATCTCGCCGACGATATTATTATAATGCGCTTGCCTCCGAGCGATCAACGTACCTTTTTTTTCCAGCTCCATGGAGTCGTCCCACTGACACTCCAACTAGTTCTCAATGCGCTCATGGCCAATTCAAAGATCGCATTACAGCTGTCCACCCGTGAAGGCTTCGAAGTGAAGGTTTCTGAGGCTTTACATGCCAGCAAGCCTGTCATTGCGTCGCGTACGGGTGGTATCCCGCTGCAGATCCAACATGGGAAGTCGGGCTATCTCTGCGAAGTTGGCGATAATGATGCAGTTGCTGGCCACCTCTACGATCTTTACACGGATGAGAAACTTTACGATGCCTTTTCCAGTTTCGCGCGTAACAACGTTTCGGACGAAGTTGGCACGGTTGGCAACGCTGCCGCATGGCTCTATCTGGCGGTCATGTATTCTCGTGGAGAGAAGATCAAGCCGCATGGGAAGTGGATCAACGATCTCTTGCGAGAGGAGACAGGTCAGCCCTACAAGGAGGGTGAACCAAGGCTGCCGCGTGCCGGGTTAGACGTCGTTGGATGAAGGATATATGTGTGTACGGTGTCTCACTTACGGCTGCTGTGTATTAGAACATCGAAGAATTTGGGAAGAATTTGGCATTGTCCTGTGATAGATACAGTGATTCCTTAAAATGGAAAATCTTTCCTGCGCTGCCACTTTCCCATCGCTCTGTTCGTCACGCGGTATATCGCGCTCACTTGGCGGCAGGCATGTCCACGATTCTCCCTCTCTTTTGGGATCTCTCTTCTCCCGATACAAAGAAACGTCTTGACACGTCCGTCAAGCTCGTCTCTACTCTTCAAAGGCTTCAGGCAACATTTGAGAAAGAGTCAACTGAGACAGACGAGCCCAGTGGAGAGAGCCAGGATGTCGATGAGAACCAGCAGGATAGATCCACAGAAGACGTAGCAGAGCACAACTTCAGGCTTGATCTATTGAATTCTCCCGACGCTGCCTATTCGATTCGCAGGCTATTACGTGGACTCGCGAGCCCAAGGGAAAGCAGTCGCCTTGGATTCGCCGTAGCCTTAACAGAGGTATGATTAATTGTTGCACTCACACCAAAGAAGTGCAATTGAACTTCTGAGAGCTTCTTTCCCGTGTATCGACAGTTTCCTGTGAGCAAATACTTGCGCTCGTCCTCGACGTATCCCGTACGACCGGCATCCAAACTGGCCAGGAAGAACGCGACTTGCTCTTTGCGCGCTTGTTTGGCCTTGCCTCGATCGTTCATTCCGGTCTGCTCATTCGCACATATCCTCCACTCCCTCGATCTGCCGCTGCGCCAAGCACACCCGAGAGCTGCATAGCTGTTCTAAAAGCCCTGCGCATGCTCGCGCGCACCAAATCGTGGCTTTCCGAGCCGGCGTACTGGGTAGTCGGGAACGCGATGGACCTCCTCGCCGCAGCTCGTGACGAGGACGTACCCTGGCGTGAAAAAGTAGTCCGTGCTCTGTTGGAGGAGGAGTTTGGCGAGACATCGTGCGCCGAAGAGAGGGCGGAAAACAGAGAAATCGTGTGGACCCAGGAGAAGATCGCACTTGCGTTGCGCGCCCAGAGGCTGTGGCCCGAGCACGAGCACGAGTGGCGCCGGCTCTGGGCACCAACGTTCAAACGCGGGAATATCTTTCACCAAGCCAACCTTGTGACGCTTGCCAAGATACTCAGAGTAAGTGGAGGAATGCTTCAGGTTGTCTCAGTACATGAAGGGCGTACAGGAAACCGGGTTCGAACGTGAAGGCGATAATGGTGTATCAAAGATTTCTGGCCGGGTATGGAGACCTCAGGTCCACCACATTTGGGACGAGTTATTGGACCAGCTGTTGCCTATGGAAGGAAACGGGCATTCTCCGAAGTACTCCTTTCCCGAGTTCTTTCGAATCGTCGTTGATGGTACGTGGCCTCGACGACGGCGATCAGTCAAATTTTAACTACCCCGTTGCAGAATCTCTTTTTTCCATGACTGCGTCTAATGAGCGAAAATTCTGGGGCTTCACAGTCTTTGAGAAAGCCCTACCACGCGTCAAGGCTACCGACCTGCCGATGTTGTTCACAAAAAACTTTATGCGGACTTGGATCAATCACCTATCGCACCCAGACCGATACTTACACTCGTTTGCTAAACAAATTGCAAGTCCTAGCATTCCATCGGTATTATCAGTGTATGCTAACCGATATTACCTGCAGGCTACGGACATCCTTTCGGTTGTGCAAAAGGAACCATCACTCGGGTTCGCTTTCGTTTTACAATTGACGGGCACACATGGAAATCAACAATTCGATAAGCTGACAAAAACCAGGACAGTGGAGTCAATTCTAACGATGACGAACGCAGAGGGTATTAAAAACTATATTGCCCACCTACTCGGGCAGGTGGATGGAGACGCTAATCCTGTAAAGTATGAATTTGGACATTTTAGATGTTGTCGCCGACTCACTGAGCAACAGGCCTGACGTTCAGCAGGCCAACGCCCATCGCTCGTGGGTAGTTGATCAATTTGCGGCCCTCATTCGCAACGGAGCAATACCCAAGAATGACGAGTGGATACAGCAGATCCTAGATTGGCTCACCCTTCACGGGATTTTCGTTATAAAGAAGATATCCCCGAACAGCCCGATCTGTTCTGTACGTACCTTCCCCATTGTAGTGGCCGATTATGTCAATTGGATTTACAGGCGCGCAAGGTACCATCGCCCCCATTTACGGACGATTTACGGCGTCAATGTTGCGAGCGTCTACTTGTCTGTTTAGCGGACCTTACACGGCTGTCCCATGTTACCCATATAACTGATAAACCGCAGAGGATGATAGGGGTCACCTCAGACGGGGAGCCCTGGGTCTCGAAGGTGTTGCAAACAATTCGTCGGCTAGAACGAGACTCCAAACACGTCGAAATACTCCCGGTTTTTGGTTCTCATGATCGGGAGATGCTAGAACGTGCTTGTAACTTAGTTACTAAGCTAAAAAAGGCATGCGTGAGATCTAATTTCTATCTCGGCTTCCTCATAATGTCTTCTGCCTAGATCTCGAGCGATAGAAGTGAAGTCGTACAAGGTGTCGAGCTGCTCTTGCAATCCTCGATCCTTCAGTTTTACCTCGAGAATAACGTCAATGATAGAGACGTGTCACCCCTTGAGGTGAGGTGATATTTGCGTTAAACTACCGAATTCCTTTGCTGACATGCCTACGGCCTAGTCCTGCATCAATGGCGCATCCCGCTTATTTCCTTCATTGGGACCCTCCCCAGTTGTCTTCAAGCCATTTCAAGACGACGAACGTGTTATCGAGCCCATCGATATTCTTGTGGACGTGATCATAGGCTTCTTAGAGAAGGGGACTGCTTACATGCGTGCTGTTGGCAATCGAAGTTTTTCCTTACTCAGCGATGCAGTCAAGGACAGCACCATTAACTTAATTCTTTCTGTGCGTCTGGTGTGGTGGAGCCTTCCGGTGTCATTAATTTGGTTGACAGCAATTGGAACACCGGGACCCTTCGAGCCTTGTGATCGATTCTGATGGGGATTTGTCCGTTGTTGAGGTGGACTCTTCGGAGATTAGCCTTGATAACGACAGCGAGTCGCAGTCCGAGTCTGCGGATGAAAATAATGAAACCCCCGAGGGAAATAACAAGACAGAAAATGAAGGATTGGAAAAGACTACAGAGGAATCCACCGACTCCTCGGTTCACTCGTCCGACGAAGGATCCGAACCCGAATTTGATGACGACCAGATGATGGCGGTGGACGAACACCTTGCACAGATATTCAAAGATCGGATAAAAGGGAAGAAAAGCAAAGGTTCCTGATCCTGCACTACTCTCGTTGCTTGTGTTGACGACCATGGCAGAAGGGGCCCAGAGAGAGGCTATACATTTCAAGAATCGTATCCTCGATCTTTTAAGCATCCTCGTTAAGAAAGAACCCAAGAGCGCGCATATTATGCAAATCCTCATCCCTCTTCTTACCCTCGCGTTCTCTGACGAGAAACAGCTTTCCGAAAAAGCCATCGGACTCTTGAGATCACGGATTGATAAGGTCAAGGTGGTTCCCTCGACTATCGACGTTGTCAAAGCTTCAGATATCCTCAACGATCTACATGTCCGTGCACGCAAAGTACATTCACGTGATGCACTCGCTACCATCAGCTTCTGTAGTCTTTATGTGTCGAGAGCTCTGCTCCACGCCGGCGCCGACACAACTGTGCAAACAGCGTATACCGTATCGCTAATGGACTTCACCAATCGCAAATCTTCTGACCTCAACACGGATTTCTTTTCCGACTTTATCAAACGACACCCCCGCACTGCGTGGGACATGCGTGAAGTGCTGCTCGCCGCGCCCGCGAAAGCCATCAATGCCTACCGACGATGTCAGGCTTGCATACTTCTGCAAATACTGCTTATTTGCCTTCAACCTATGGTAAGTGCTTTGCCTCGTTCTGTCGTCGCTCGTCGTTAACGGGGGTGTTGTTAAGCCGGACAGCGAGCTGAACCAGTTGGCGGACTTCATGAAGCAACTGCAGCGCACCATGCACGGCAATTTATCTGCCGCCTGTGATGCCGACAACACGTCGACACAGAGCTTCAAAGAGGCGCTGAAGTTGACCCTTGTTGGTACACGGACAACAAAGCGTCTAATGGCCAAATGTGCAACTTCCGTGCGTATATGGGAACCCACCATGTGGGTGGAGCTGTGTGACCGCCTCAAACAGTCTACGTTACTTGTCGAGCTCTGTAAGCAAATTGTAAAAAATATGCGTGCCCAACAGCTGTTACTAGATGTCGAGGGTGGAGAACGAGCAAGGCGAAAGGGGGAGAAGACCAATGCAGGGCGTAAACGCAAGGCGGACCACTCCTTGTTAACCGACGCCACCGAGAAAAGGATGAAGTAGATCCTGCCTCCGAGTAATGCCACTTAAAAATACTACGTAGATTAGATGGACACGTATCTCGACCTTTTCATTTATTGAGCATATTTGAAGATGTGGTCACGGAATGTTGCATCTGCGATCATCGCGTTGTTCAGGAACATATCCAACTCCAGTGCCAACACGCTCACAATCGCAGAGTGAACGGGGCGCGCGCAAATATATTCTGAAAATTAACGCTCGCCAACTTTAAATGTCCATGACTATATATTGTCAAAGTGAGGATGGTGTGTAAACAATGCGGTGGTGGTCACGAATACCTATCCGGGTGTCGAACCGCTGCGGTGAATAAATAAAATGAAGTATCAACCGGTATGAAGGTATCAATTATATGGCAGCACGCTGCACTGCTTGAAAAAGACGCAGAGAACCAAGACCCAAAAGCGATCACCGCCGAATCCACGTGAAGAGATAGGCGAACGTGGAAAAATAAATAAATTCGGCACACTGTTGCACGATTGAATAGTGAAAGATGATGGGGACATTTTATAGATACTTCGGGCTCCGATGGAGAGCAAAGATGAGTCGTTGTGGTTTGATATATGAAGACAGATAGCTGTGAGTCCGCGCGTGAGTCTGCATCTATGAGGGGTAGTACACTTGGCCGGTAATCGATATATGATTGGCAGTGCGGGGTTGGGCTTGATGGTTGATGCATAATGGGGCAATGAGATCATGAAGATTATGAATAATGCGCCGTTTTCCTTGAGTGACCCTGGATGTAACAACGATGGAGGTGGAGCTAATAGGCTTTAGCGAGCTTGAGCGTGCCACGGTCTGTGCGGCTTAGAGAACAGGACGGGGAAGGAAGTGAGTAAGGAAGTGCACACAAGCGTGTGAACATGCGAGTTTGGATGCATCAGTTCTTGCAGAATTGAAAAGATACCAGGAAAGAAATCGCTAAACAGGAGCAACACAAGAGTTGGTGGCAACAATTTACTGGCTTGGCACAGATTCAACGGGCAGATTCGAACCTCGATGGGCCATACGTCTCGGCGCGCATCAACGGCCCCCTGGTCCCACCTAAACCGAGTTTCTTTGCCTTGACTCCGGGGTTCTTCGACGGTGGCGGACAGGGACTATCGCCTATATCCGTTTCTTCGTCCTCGCTCGGGAAAATATAGGAATCCTCGGGCACTGCTCTGAGTCCGTTGTCGCTCATGTCACGGTGCGAATGTGCCCCACTCGAAGCGGCAAACAACGGTTGCACAGCTCCAGGATTGCGTTTGTTCGCTTTAATGCCCATCGCATCACCATACGCGTAGGACTTTGTTCGCCCAAACTTTGCCTTGCGGAACTGATCGAGGTCTTCTTTCCGAGACGCGGCGTGATACGGATCATCCATGCGGACATATCCCAGCGGCTCACAACGGGCACCACATTCCTTGAAGTACTGACAATACCCGCCTTCGAGAATGTACACCTCCGGGAAGTGTACACGTGGGTAATTGTGATTATTAATGGCGCGATCTTTGGAACGCAGGTGCTTCGCACTGGGGGGTCATAGAAAAGCAGAAGATCGGTAATAGAATCGAGAGGTCGGAAGTAGAGCTTACAACGTAGGCGCGCGTTTGGCACTGAATTCACAGTGGAAAATCAAGATGTGTTTCAGCCCACCTTCACCGCTCACGGTTGGAACTGGCTTGTTGGCGGACGCACCGAGGACATATTCCTCTAGTTGCGTCGTTGTATTGATGTTAATTGCTCCCGGGACATGGCCACCATGATACTCGTAATCAAATCGACAATCGATAACCTGGTATGAGGCGATTTGATACTTGAAGACCCCGTCCAATACATCATTGAGCTGCGTATCTGGAGTTGTTGACGTCTATTTCAAAGAGAATGTGACTTCTTACAGTTTTACAATTGATCCGCATAAGTCCATCCTCTCGAACCCTGTGGCATGGAAGTATCTTTCCAAACGCTTCATTGTCACCAAAGCCACCCAAGCCGACGCCCCATTGTGGCATCATCCGCGCTCGTGGACTTTCCTTATCTCGTGCGACCATGGCCGTGGCCCCCGTAAGCGAGCGGAAATCATCCGTACCATCCCGGCGGCGGATGGTCCGAACTTTATGTCGTTGTGCATAGGTTAGCGCAGGGGAGCTTTCTTCGTTGCACTCCGACGGTGACTCTCCGGAAGGACTCGCGCCAAGTCTGTGTTCTGGAAGCATTGCAGAAAAAGCACGCCGCGGAGGTGGTAGGTCTGGGCTATGATCTTGTGTGGCCGACATAGATCCTTCGTCTTGCAAGGGGCATGGTGGGGGCGGAAAAACAAATTGCGCTGCATCGGAAGGTGGCACTAAGGCAGACAGGTTTGGCTTCCTAGGGAGCCTAGTGTTATCATGAGATGGCATTCCAAGGCCACTCAGCGTGGGCTTCTTCGAGAGATTTGTGATTCGTTCCAACTTGAGAACACTCGGAGAGGAATCCACCGCAGGAGATGAACCGTCGAATACACTGATTGTTCCTGCTCGGCGCCTGCCATGCGCCGGCTCTGGGGTTCTTTCAGGGGAAGCAGACCGACGCTCTTTGGACTCGTAAATATCATCGCGGCCACAGTTAGGAGAGGATGGGTCGTAAAAAATGTTTTGGAAGTTTGATGCCGCTGGAGCAGCAGCGAAGGGAAGTGAGGGTGAGGAGTCGGTCTTTGGGGGGAAAGTGAGAGCCTCGGTGAAGGAGGTGTCAATATCCATAGCATCAGGGGAGGAGGGGGCATGTTCAGGCTACATAAGCTAACGTTGAGCACTTGGGCTTGGCAATGTATAACCCATACATACCACACCCGAGGAATCGCAAGCACTCTCGAGCTGCGCACATTCCAATTTATGCTCTGACTGCAATGAAAGACCGATACACTGAGTATTCCCACCATGGGTAACCGGTGGTTCGGGCGACGGTGCTATGCAAAGATTAAGAGGGAAGTCGTTGCTGAGGTCACGGCCAAATAACCTGGCAAAAGTCGTAGACGCGTGGGGATGTCTAATTTTCTCGAGAGAATTTCCTGCGAATTGACGGGTAAAGCGCGAAGGTTCGGGTGAAATGTCCATTGGAACGACATCGGTTTTAGCGATATCCTCGACATGTTTAGTTGAACCCGATTGAAGTGACACGGTTGACGCAAATGCGAGTTCCAAGTCAGACGGCGGTTTCTCTGCATTATCTTGAGCACGCCGATACGAATGCACGTTGGCCGGAGGAGGGTTGAAGAAGGCTCGCATGTCGTCGACGGACCGGACACCCTTTCATTCTCTCGCGCTTTATGGTTGACTTTCCATCACGTGATCGCGTCTTTCTATCTCAATCTCAACTAAGTTACAGCACCTCTCGTAATTGCCCCATGGCAGCCCCAGCATCGACCGAACAAACTCCACTACATGCGCTCAGTAGTTTCAACGCCTTCCGAACCCTTGTCATTGTGTCAATTTGTGTTACACCACGACGCCCGTGGACATGCTTACCTGTTCCGTCTGGTCTTCTCTTCGACTAAAACACGCATCTTGTCTGCGTGCCGCGATGCAGTCTCCAGAACATCCTCCGCCAATCCCGCAAGCCGTGCGCATTCGATCCCAAACGACTCACTAGCAAGACCCTTGGTGAGACGATACAGAAAAGTGATCTCTCGTATGCCATTGATACGCGTATCCTCAGTAAAACCCATGTGATGGTTTTGAACATCATCAGGGAACTGCCGTGCTAGGTCAGTTCCGACAAGTGGGTAATGGGTGATGAACAAAGTCTTGCATCGCTTTGTTTGGGTGAGGTAGTGAAGAACGGCATGAGCAATTGACATCTGGCTTGGAGTGTAAGATACTTTCGGTCTTGCCTGGCAGAACCAGAACGTACGCCATCAAATGTTGATGTACCTCGACCGAGCTCATCGAGAATCACCAAGCTCCTGCTCGTGGCATTGACCAAAATGTCGCTTGTTTCCGACATTTCCACCATAAATGTCGAACGCCCACGCGCAAGTTCATCTGAGGCTAACGAATGCCAATCTGGTGAATCCCTTTTCTGTGAAAATAGGTACGGGTACTTACCACCCATGCGGGTCAGAACTCCGTCCAACATACTCAACTTCACTGCTGATGCAGGTACATAGGATCCAATCTGCGCCATAATCGCGATGAGTGCAATCATGCGCACAGCAGAGCTCTTTCCACCCATATTAGGACCTGTGATAATCTTGCTACGTGGTTCTCCGTCTCCAAGAACGATGCTATTCGGAACAAAAGGATCGGCGCGCATCGCCTCGACCATTGGGTGCCGCCCGTCGACGATGTCGAGCACGTCTTCCTCAGTGCAAAACTGCGGCTTGACATAGTCGTTGCGCAAAGCGACGAGGGCAAGGCTGAGTAAGCAGTCAATAGTTGCGAGCTTATTCACAGCATCGCGTAGGATTGCGTATTGATCCCGCGCAATGTCATCAAGGAAGAAGAGGAAGGCTTTGTTGGCAGCTGCATCACGCGTTTCTCGGAATTGCTCGCGTAGCGCGAGCTTTTCTTTCACCGCAGGCGTATAATACCTACGCACCTTCTTTGTGCTGTGTAAATTAAGTTGACGGCCACACTGAAACGATGAGGTACGGGTACTCACCTACTGTGCATCAACCACATGTGTGGGATTTTACTCAGGTCCTCAGAGCGGCTGACCTCTACTAAATACTATGCACTCGGTCAGAAAGGAACTTCATTTACCTCACGAGTTCCTACCTCATCGCCTGAGACCGTTACCCACTGTAGCCCTGGCCTCTTTAGCTG
>Ga0137359_10003782_pt1 | contig 12316 bp, 18 predicted proteins | sample Mad1_40_16metaG_FD_108281 | JGI IMG/M metagenome (GOLD analysis project Ga0137359, IMG submission 108281) | Vadose zone soil microbial communities from Angelo Coast Range Reserve, California, USA - Mad1_40_16 metaG | ecosystem: Environmental > Terrestrial > Soil > Vadose zone | place: USA... | reverse complement strand
CGGTTATCAACAAAGGCGGGATCTCAGACCTGACGACAGTCACTTGAACAAGTAAGTCTCGCTCTGTGGGTTTGGCTCGATGAGTTTAGTTCAACTAATCATTTTTAAGCTGGACGAAGCGTGAGGGCTCTGGTAGGGTCGTGAAAAAGGACTCTGGCAAGCAACGACAGCAACGAGCGTCACTTTCACGTTCACGCTCTCCTGGAGATTCATATCGCTCTTATCCTTCAGACCGAAGCCGTTCCCCCTCACAGTCATTATCTCCTCAACAGCGGCAAAGGGACTCCAGTGTCACAAACAACCGGAGCAATACGCCTTCGCCCTGTAGGGATGATCGCCCCAAACGGCGATATTCCCCGTCCCATTCTCGTTCTCCAGGACAACCCTCGTCTCCTCTTCGACCTTTGTCGCCAAATAACTCGCCTTCGCGTAAGGGAAAGTCATCATCGCGGGCTGAGCAACAACGGCAGAGTCGTGGCCATAAACGGGATTATTCGCCAGTATCTCGCTCAAGCTCAAGTGAGAGCAGAAGTCGCAGCCGCAGCCGCAGCTTGAGCCCGGCCGAACGGCCACGGGCAGTCCACCGGCTTCCTATTTCGACTTCGATTCAAGACATCAATATATCACAACCTACTGGCCGAGCTGGCCAGCGAAGTCAAAATCAAAATAAGCATCTCTCAAGAGACAATGGTTGGCCAAAACGAGAACGAGGTCGAAACAACGGAAATGCGCGAGGGACGCGGCGTCCACCCCAGGATCGCATCGCTGAATCAATGCCGCCTCCAGTGCGTCCATCTCAGGTTTCCCAGCAAAGTCACAACGATTCTGCGTATGCGCCGAACTATCCTTCGTCGGAACATGTTTCTCCAATCCCACACCCACCCCGAGTAGATATTTTGGTCCCTGCGACCCATATTCCCCGTCACGAGGACACTTCATCGTCAGCACCACCCCTGCCCGATGACATGCAACCTCATAGGCCCCCGCGTCGATCGTCTGAAACTTCGCGGCCCACCCCGGCAAGTATGGGCTCCTTGAAAATTGGCGGATTCAAGCCCATCGGGCAAGCCAGTTCAGCCGTCAGAAGATTCTTCCCTGGTGACGACGACGAGCGTGAGGACGCCGAGAAACGTCAGTCTCCGCCTATGCTCGTTCCCGCTTCGCATTATCGCCCTCCTGTACCTCCGCCTCTTGTTCAGAACGGACAGGCATCGTTTGATTCGACGGTTCCTTTCGGCGGGTCCTTTCATCGATCGCACTATGATCCGGCGTCTCGTTCTCCATACTCGATGTCGGGTCGCCCATTGGGTAACAGCCCCATTCGTCACGATGACATGGTTTATGACGGGCCTCCCGTGCATGATTATCCCCACTATTACGAGAATGAACGGGGCCGACACCGTGATCAACGTGGGCCTGCCTACTACCCCGACGAGCAGCCTTTTCCGAGGCATAATAGTCATGAGTACCCGCCACCCCACGATCAAGATAGTGCAAGGGCACCTGATCACGATTTCTCCCATCATCACGAGCCGGAATTGACTAGGCCGAATACTCCCAGCAAGTACTCTCGCGACGAGTTATATGCCATTGTCAGTCAAGTCGGCGAGGGTACGTTTGGGAAGGTTTACAAAGCGCGTAATACTATCAGCGGACTGTATGTGGCATTGAAGCGCATCCGCATGGAAACCGAACGGGATGGGTTTCCGGTGACTGCCATGCGAGAAATCAAGCTGCTCCAGTCTCTGCGTCATGACAACATAGTGCGACTGTATGAGATGATGGTCTCCAATGGTATGCCTTACACCTCCGTTCTAGGTTGCAACTTCTTTGTCGACTTTGTTTTATGCAGGCTCCGTATACATGGTATTCGAGTACATGGATCATGATCTCACTGGCGTTCTTTCTCAATCTCAATTTACCTTCACCGATGCCCATTTAAAGTCCTTGTGTGAGCAAATGCTTGCGGGGCTGGCATATCTCCATCACAAAGGCATTATACACCGAGACATCAAGGGCTCTAATATTCTTGTGAACAACCGCGGCGAGTTGAAACTCGCTGATTTTGGCCTTGCACGGTTTTACCACAAGCGGCGCCGAAGCGACTACACCAACCGTGTAATTACATTATGGTATCGTCCCCCTGAACTACTCTTTGGAACCACTGTGTATGGACCAGAGGTCGACATGTGGAGCGCAGGGTATAGTTAAACAAATATTATGCACAATGTAGCGGCTGACTGTTCTGTTTTCTAGGTGTATTATGCTCGAACTGTTTACAAAACGACCAATATTTCAGGGCAATGACGAAATACACCAGCTCGAGTTCATCTTCAAGATCCTGGGTACTCCGACCCAAGAGCGATGGCCGGGTGTAACTAAGCTTCCTTGGTACGAGCTTGTGAAGCCGAAGGATGCCATCCCAAATCACTTCCGTGACCTTTTTCGCAAGTAAGCATCTTGGATGATGTAGTATGATGAGGCTTAGAACCTTTGTTAGGTGGTTATCTCCCGCTGGCTTGGACCTGGCCGAGGAGCTCCTGGCATTCGACCCTCTTCATCGGGTTACAGCCGTTCAAGCTCTGGAGGCACCCTACTTCAAAGTTGAAGCCCCTTCTCCAGCAATGCCAACTGGGCTGTCATCGTTGGAAGGCGAATGGCACGAGCTTGAGACAAAACGTGAGCGGGCGAAAAAACGAAGGAAGGTCGAAGGAGGCACAGCACAATGAAATTAAGGAATTGCTCCCATTCACAATTGTGTAGCATATACAAGCATCGTACCCACCCTAATTTGCATTCTCTGTTGTTAGAAGTACATACTGATTCACAGCCTGTATATCACAGCCTGTAAAGTCACACTTCAACCGCCGCAGTGCGCACCAGTCCGCTCTCCGTTAGGTGTTGCACAAGCGTTTCCGCCTGGTGTACGCGTGAGTTGTAAGAGAAGCAGCGATAGTGTCGTTTGACTCAGACTCACATGTGCTGCGGTCATTCGGATTTGTTTGTCCCACCGCTTGGTGAAAAGTGATCCAGTATCTTCACTATCTTGATTTACGTCACCTAATCCTCCGGCTTTACCTTGCGCATCATCCTCTTCTCGCCTCGCTTCGAACCAGATTAACTTGTTCACTTGGTCTATATGTCCCTTGAGACGGCCCTGTTCGATCATCTTCCGCGCCATAGTCTCCGCAGCACCCGGAGTGAGATCTAACAGCGCACCAAGGCCGCCAAAGGTTATGTTATTGTATATACGTGAACTCGCAAGAACATTGTGTTCCATGACTGCGCGATCGAGAACAGTTGTTGGTCCTGTTCGCGTGCTTGCTCCCTCGACGAGATCGCCATCTTCGAGTTTCGACGACAGCCGATCATTGGCAGAAAGAGCAATTTTGGCCAGCTGATGCGGCTTCAGCGTCTTCTCAAATTCTTTGACCTCAATTGGACGCAGTATGTGATCAAGGAACATTTTTGAAAGAATGTTATAAGTGGGTAGTTCGGCAGTGCGCTCGTCGCGGTAGAGAGAAGACAGGATTCGAGAGCGGTTTGGACCAGCCGGTGCAAGGACTGCACAGGTGACTGCAGCAGATCTGACGCGTTTCAGTGTTGGTTATGTGGTGTATGAATAAAAAAAGGGTATGCATTCACGTACAACATATATTTTCTTTCGTCCTCATCAATCTCGCCGACGAAACTCAATTCATGATACCGTCCCGCAGCTTCTAGGAATTTCCTGGCGTAGTCGCTGATGCGAGCTTGGCAGAGCTTGTAGGTAAGAAGGGTCTCGCGGTGCCCGGTAGAATGGATGAGAGAGGTAGCACGATTATAATACGTTTCCGCCTGCACAGAATCCTCCTCCTCGAGGAGTAGACGGACTATGCGAATGTATACCCGTAGTTTCTCCTCATCAGAGCTAGAAGAACACTGTCAATTAGGTATTAGGGCTTGCATGAGAAAGAAACCTTGCCGTTGACTAGTTTCAAGATTGATGCCCCTTAGAACACGAGCGGCGCCAGACCAGTCCTCCTCATTTTCCAAGATGTCAGCAAGTTCAAACTTGAGGAGGTTAACCTGCCCACGGGTTAGTAGTTGTGTGCGGCCTCAGAATTCGTGGTGCGCACTTGTTCTTCGTAGGTAGTAGCGCGCAACTGTATAATAGAAAGTATATCTTCCACAACTGCCTTGCGCAGCTCCGTGTCTGGGATGGTCGCCGACGTGAGATTTTTGATGAGCTCTGTCAAAACCTGCCTGCCAGCTATGATGCTAGCATCTTGATTGATGAGGTGGTCGACAAGGACATGGAGATCACGGGCGATATTATTGCCACCGCCACCTTGGGATGTAAAGATACTAGACAACAGGGACAGGTATGCTGTGCCCTTATCTTTCTGATTGAGCGTAGACAGTTGGGCAAGTTTTTGATCCATCGTGAGCTGGAGACCCTATCAGGTGGCAGCGCCCAAGAAGGCATTGTCAGCCTCGCAACGGCCATCTCATCAGACGATCGGTGCTGGACACCAACAAATACCCCACCCACTTTTTTTCCTGCTTCTGTTCTCTTTCGTCTTCGTTATTCGTCTCTAATGGATTTTGGTCGCCCAAATACCCAACCCAATCAACTCCCAACCCCTCCAGAGACCGACATCGACTACCGGCTACTCGCCGGTATTCATCCTACCATGGACCTCATGAACGCACCAGGTGTTGCCGATGCAGATATGAACTCTCACCCATCCGCGGGTGCATTCCGACGCGTATCGACGCTTGCCTACCATAGTTCATCTTCGAGAGATCTGCGCGAAAGGACCACTTCGCGACAGACCCGGTGGCTCATTGTTGTCATTCCTCCAGCTTGGCTGGCCCAAGAACACGGCCCACTTGGCCACACTTTAGCTTCAGGTCCCACTCAACGTCTTGCCCAGGGTGTTCTGATGCCCCTTCTACCGACAGTCAGTGGCAACCTTCTTTTTCTCTTGCATGTTTGTACCAATCTTGGAGTCTAGATGTACGGCCAACTAACTGCCATTGCCCGTGAATTTAATTTTCCTAGCCCTGTGGGTCTTTGCATCTACTTGCGTATCATCGAGCAAGGTATTACCCTGACGCCACGGGTCTCGGACGAGGCGTGGCCGGCGCTTTGGGGTCACTTATTTGAAGCCCGATCTCCGTCTACTCAACAATCACCCGTGTGTGGACACATAGAGTTCGATATCGAGCAGCGGAAGGCCCGCTGGCTTGATTCATGGCTAGCCTCAAACCGTAGACAGGTGGCGGACGTCCTGGTGTCTGTTCCGTCATCTCATTCTCATTGGCGTGGAGAAAGCAAGACCTCATTCGACGAAAAGGCCGACGAACGATCAGAAGTTCTGCCAGCAGCGCCAAACAGAAGATCGAACCGACATGTCCCTAAGAAGCTCTCTCTCGTTGATAAACTAGAGACTCTTTCCGTCACATCTAGCATGGCAAATGCTATCCCAGGGAACAGTGTTGTCACTGAACTTCCGATTTCGTTAGCTACGATTTTGCAGGAGGACGAGTCGAAGATGGCTATGAGGGCCCTAGAACAACGTGTTCATTCCTGGAGGGCAAGTTCATCCGTTGCTCCCACACCGATGGCTACGGCGGGTCAGATCGATTTTAATACCGTGCATATCCCAAACGGTGTTCAACTCGACAACGTTGATGATTTAACTGAGGTAGAAGACACAGAACCACTCGATCTCAATGACTTTGCCTGGACCGTGTCCTCATTGGGTCCCCGAGACCATGACTCGCTGGCTTCAGCCTTTTCGAGCCACCGAGGTTCGTCCGTGCATCTAGACCGTCGCGTTGGAGGGTCTGTTTTACTCACACCGACAACGGCAACCTCCTGGGGTCCAGAGTCACCTGATTTCTCCCCAGTACCAACCCTGTTTCGTCTTCCCTCACCCGACATTGGTCGGCGCGTGACGGAGGATTGCCCACTCACGCCATCTACGGTTACATCGTGGGGTCCGGAGGATTTGTTATACTCTCCCGCGTCTTTCGCATTACGCCTCCCCTCGCCCGACTTAGGCCGGCGCATGTTAGAGGATTGCCCACCGACACCGTCTACCGTCGCGTCGTGGGGCCCAGAGGAGCTGTCATCCTCCCCCACATCTATGGTATTTCGCCTTCCTTCCCCCGACCCTGGCTTGCGTACGCTGGGCCACTTGCCGTCTCTGCTCCCTGCAAGGGGGTCACTAGCGGGAGATGATGGTTCCAGCAGAACGTCGAGCATTCTTACAGATAATCACGTCTTCCCTTATTTCGTGGCCTCGGATTGCCCAGCATGGACACTAATCTGGCCATTTTATGGGAGGAGTTCGGCATCCTGTACTGCACCAGTCGAGGATTTCCGTGGCGCAAGAATTCTCACAGGGAGTTGCGTCTTTCCATATTTCATAGCATCCGGTCGCTCTGCATGGCCATTAACCTGGCCATTTTATTCGGTGGAGACAGTGTCCAGTGTGTTCTCATCGCGGCTGCCCAAGCTGTACCCCACAATGGAGATTTGTAGGTACCTGAAACGCCTCCAAGTTATTATCGTTAAGCGCGCTCCAGATGATGTCGTGTATCCTCACTTTGAGTTATATCCCGGGCATATCTTCGCCGCACAGGAAGCAACCGTCCCAGATGCTGTGGACTCACTAGCCCAACGCACCACTTCCGCGAGCCTGTTTCCGCTCAATGCCACGGAGTATACCAGTAACTCGTCATCTGACATGTGTCGTGGTCACCTCGGCGTCGTTCAATCCCTCGTCAAAGTCGACTCAGTTCATCTGGGACACAGCTACCCGACATTGAGCATTTGTCAGTTAATCAATCTACTACCTTGCTTATTTCTTAACTAGATATAGATCCCCTGGTCTATCCTTACTTATGCATATATCCCTCGCAACCTGCAGACTTAGTTGTCTCGCAGGGTGTCAAGTCCCCTCTTGCACAAAATTCCCTTAGCTGTTCAGAGCGTGGTGCATTTTATCCCTCGTTCAATCTGTGTAGGTCTCTTGTTTCTTTTCGTGAGAGTGAAGAGTGTGTACTAACATCTTGTCAGACCCCGCGAGCTATCTGAGTGATTTTATGTGTATTTATCCACCCACTGTGCTGTCTGGATTGACCAGTTCCTTGCCTATCTCACACGCAGTTCGGTCGCCATGTCCCTCTGCCAACAAGGTGGACCAGATCATTGATAATGGTGAGTTGGCCTGCGGAAATCTGGATATTCTCACCTATACTTTCACAGTCTCGGGAACCAGAGTAACTGATAGTAGCCGAGTTGAATCCGTCCATTTGAGTGGCAGCAAGTGCCTAGTTTCTTCCGACCCGTGCTTGACTGGATGTTCGCCTTCGGACTCTCTTGGATACCCTCACTTTGACATATACCCGGCAGTCGTGGGCCATGATCCTCTGCACCTCAGTTCCTCTGACTTCACAGAAATGGAAGGCAACAATCTCCGCCTTCTTGAAATATATCCGAGAACTCCACTCTGTCAGAGGCTCGACTACACCATGTATGAAACAACGAATTCTAAAACCCTGATAGGCACTGCGGTTTATCCCAAGTTTGAACTTTACCCTCCTGTCTCCTTGGATGAGACAGACGGCTTGATGGCCACTGCCCTGTTGTCTCTATATCCACGGATGAGAATCTGTACGTCTTCACGAGACGTTGGACAAGTCGATGTGTGTAAATCTGTACAGATCCAATCGTCTATCCGTGTTTCGAAATCTACCCGGGTCACATATCCAATGGAGAGAATGGTGGCGTAGTCTGCTATAACAAGTCTTCGCCACAACCGCTCATCTGTGAGTTGAGCGATCTAGCGATTTCATCCGCCGCTTCATTCCCATATTCCGCAGCATATCCGTACTTCGACATCTATCGTAGCGGCCTCTCCGAGGATCAATTAATGTTACCATCCCTTCAGTGCCGTGCCCTTAATCTTTGTAAGCCCTTGCCGTATATTTGATGAGTTCAGACATGACGACCAGCGTGTAGATATACCGGTCTCTCGTCACGTTGATATCCTCCCTAGTGCTGTGCAAGAGCTGGCAGTCCCAAAAACAAGCCAGGGTTTCATTTCTCGGAAGGCGAGAAAAACTCACAGGGACTTACAGGAAGAAGTAGGTACTCCGGCGAAGGAGTCTGTTCAACAGGACATAGCCAGACCGCATTTAAGACCACATGTACGAGGCCACATCCACTCCGAGACGGTCAGCGCATACCTCGCTCCACGGCAAAATCTCTCGTCTGCCGACTCCCTACCACCTGTTCCTCCACTCCCGGCTGCACACGTAACGACTCATCGTACCACCGCCTCCGACGCAGAAGCGCGGACGGTTGATTCACCTATCGCAACACGTGACCTAGCAGTGAGGCCTGTGTCTTCTCATATTGCCCTGTCTCTGCAGTCATCTTCAATTGATGACGAGGGGTTGGTGGTCCCGTCAAATACTGTCTCTAGGCAACGAAGGGACCATACGCACCACAAACAAAGTCACCGACCGCGGGATAGTTTGGTGCTAGAGAAGGCACGGCTTTTCGACCACCTTCATGCACTTTGTAAGATGGTTAGTTCGTGTTAAAATTCTCACCCTGACTTTTGATTACCCAGCACACGACGAACACCCGTTCAGCACATCGGGCAGTATCCTCAGCAAGTCTGCGCATCTCTTAGCATCTCCAGTGTCACAACTGTCAAGTGGTATCACTCGTCCACAAAAAGCCGACCATTCGAGCTTGTCTCTGCATGATTCATAGTCTCCGGGATTCTTCTCACTCGAGCAAGATAAATCCTCTATCAAGACATTCTCATTATTGCAAGGTGTCATCCTACCCGAAGATAAAATATTTTGGCATCTTGTTGAACATTATAGATGGTAGGTTGGCGTCTGTTGTGTACGAAGTCAGTAAATGGATGTCTCTACATACAAGTACACATTAGGGAATTAGACATATTAAATCTCAATTGTACTGGCAGACTGCATAGCTTTGATGGAGGCCGAGGGGTGATCTCGTAAACAGTACCCGCATGGGGCAAGGATATAACACAACGGGTTTAATTTGCTACTACCACATCTACGCGATGTCTCTGAGAAAGCCGGCGCAGACCTATGCCCCAGGGACTTGCGAGAGCAGCTGACTTAGAGCTTGTTCAGCTTCGTCCCACAAATCTCGCTGTCCCCAAATGTTCGTTACGGTGCAGAATACAAGCCACATTGAAGACTCGCTCAACGTCTTAGAATTGCGTGCAGGGCTTGTTTCTGGTTCCATTGTACTAGTGCTTGTCTCTGTCTCCCCGTCCTCTCGTTCACAGGGAGCGGACAGCGGCGTGCTCCCTGTTTTCGCGTGGTGGTTGGCTGAGATCAGCGCTAGACAGACCCTCGCGAGATTGCGCAGACTGCCTATCTCATCTGCAGAGCAGAATAGGTCAACGCGAGTGAGGAGCGCGAAGACCCATCGCATGTGTACGTCCGTAGGCGCGTATGTTGTTGTATTCTTGCTGTTGCTATCCAAGGAATCAAGATACAGGTTGAACCAATGTGTGAAGTACATGACAAGGTGGAGAGAGAAGCGCTAAGTTCGCCGGCATCGATAAGGCACAACCAGGGAAAGAAAGAGACATACGTGGTTCACTTGGAACAGTAGGGTCGGGGAAAGTTCTCTTGGCTTCCACGAAGTCGTGTCATCGGGTGAGGTGTCGCAACATTGTTGAACAGCTTGTCAATCATCAGGATCATCACTTCGATTATGATCCAACCACGCACTGATGCCGCACTGTCCTTTTCCTCGCCCTGCCGTTTTTGGAGGATTCCACACTGACTCCGGGGCACCTTCCAAGAAAGACCACCAAGCATCTCTGTTCTTCTTTTCTGGGACCGTCCTCTGGACTGGCCCTGGTCGCTGAGGCCGGATGACGGGCTGAGACACGTTCTACCGGGTATGACATGTGAGTTCGAGGGAGACTTTGTAGACTCACTTACGCCACGAAAGTTGTGAAAGTGGCGCTCAAATTTGCTACGCCATTCTTTGCTTGGTAGCAGCGTGCTAACCTTTGCATGATATGTGGGCTGGGTGGGCGGTGGTAGAATGGAGGCGTAAGGATTTGCTACGTGCTTGACACCGGGAAGCATCCGTGCATCCCTTCTGTTTACAGGTCATTCCGAATAACACTGCAGAATTATAGAACTCACCTGACGAGGAACAAGTATTGCATACCATCCATGGGTTCACCGTCAAAGCCAATGGGAAGATTAGCCACGGGAAGTATTTGACGCAATCCACACGTAGCACCATCTTCATCATCGCTGGCAATCTCGCGTTTGCGTTTCTTGGAAGGTGCCATTGTACAGAGTTAAAGGGAACTGGACGCGGAAGGACACGGCCCGGGTATACACAACGCAGTAACTACGAACGACCTCTGACAACGAACCAGCCCACTATCTTGTCGTAAGCATCCAGGTCCTCATTCCGTATATGTAAAGCGCAATCCCAATGAAATAAGCGAACACAATCTCTGCATCCGTATGAATCAGTTTGAAACACAAGACGAGTGCCGGGTTTGGCTTACGTCTTCGACGACTGGAATACCGTTGCAGTTCCTCTTGTAGCTGCGGGAATCCCATAAAGTTGCAAAAGATGTGAGCAGAAATTGAAGGTAGCAAAGAACGCGTGCGAAGGAGTAAGAAGGAGGAGTGAAACCCAAAGAGCGTCGTATATGTGAACTGGAAAACTATCATGTTTCGTTAAGACAGATCATGTTAACGAGTGAAACTCTCCTCACGCGCCAAGAAAAGAGCGCGCCGCAGAGCCTGGCGGGTGCGGCCGTACATGTTATAGGTCTCCCACACGTGGTGCAAATGAGCTGGTATTGATTTAAAGATTGTGTCACCACCGTGTACGGAACATGACATACCAGATCCAAAAGAAATAGGCGTGAAGAATACGATGGACGTAGATGAGGCACCAGCAATGGAGTAGGCACAAACTATGCACGAGCGCCAAACTACTTCTTCGGAAATGGGTCCCTGCATAGATCCAGGCGCCATTAGGGATTCGTACGAATCAAAGAGGCTGCTACGCACAACAACGTAATTTCGAAAAGCAATCCAATTGAACGACTTCTTGTTGGATATATTGGATGCCTGGGGTTTCATGAAAGGCAGGTCACGGGCTAGGTATCGACCGTACAAAGGTCCAAGGAACAGCATTGGTGTCACGAAGTGCGCAGGAAGATCATGCATTCGAAAAGAGAACCCTAAATAGTGAGTAGCTGTATCCCACAAACCCTGTGAAAGAGCGGATGAATGACAAGAACACGAGACTATGTCTGCTTACGCTCGTTGCGTTGCTCTTGTTGAGGACGACATGGTGCATTAAGAACAAAGAAGCTATCATGCTGGCAGAAACTGACAAAAGTCGTGCTTTAATGACTGTGGGATCATCCCGCCACCGCTCAGAGAGAGTCCTTGAGCGTTTTCCATTGTTTGCCGGTGTCTTGGAAAAGGATAGACGGGTGTATTTGGTGAAATAAAGCGGGAGAACATAGCCTACAGTCAATGTGGCATTGATAAGGTGTGCACCCGTCAGAGACAATGGCGGCGTATGCATATGCGGTTGCTGCTGGCAGAGGCGATCGGCAAGTTCGGTCCGTCACACCATACACCTTTCAACTCAATCGTTATCCACCATGCCCCCGCTAAGATGCTGGGTAAATCCTACCAACTTCTCAGCCCACAGGTGCTGACAGAAGCAATTTTCAGAACTTCACAGAAAATGGGGCTCGAAAGTCGAAACCAGACGGCACCGAGGCCTTGTGTCGGCCTCACTGTCAGTTCGTTCATCCCAGTGACCCTGCATGGGATCGCGCACGATCTTCTGGACACCGTGGAAGGGCCAGCCAACCCTATGCTTCCCGCGGGCGAAGCCAATCCTCTTTTGGACCCACGAGCTCAGGGGCGAATTTGCATCCTTTGGGTTCAAACCGAAGGAACTCCTCCAATCCCTGGGATGACTACATTTCTAGCTCCAATTCGAATCCAGTGGCGACCTCCAGTGGCTGGGGAACGTCATCACTCAGGGATAATCAAGCGAAAGACGGGACGAATGGGTGGGGTGACTCTGGCACAGGCGATTCTGGTTGGGAGACGGGTGGGTGGGGCTCTGGCACAGGCGATTCTGGCCAGGGTCTCAGCGCGAAAAACGATGTCGACGTGTGCGAGAGAAAATCCACTGAGCATACGGCATCTGACGCGAACTCATCCACATTCCAATGGGGTAGCCATAATGCTGATTGGG
>Ga0137359_10003776_pt1 | contig 12321 bp, 8 predicted proteins | sample Mad1_40_16metaG_FD_108281 | JGI IMG/M metagenome (GOLD analysis project Ga0137359, IMG submission 108281) | Vadose zone soil microbial communities from Angelo Coast Range Reserve, California, USA - Mad1_40_16 metaG | ecosystem: Environmental > Terrestrial > Soil > Vadose zone | place: USA... | reverse complement strand
CGATGAAGCGGGCATGGCTTTCGCGAAGGATCATCTTCGGCGTGGTGCCGGAAGAGATCAGCGAGTGAAATCCGCTGATTGCGCCGCAGGCAATGGTAATGAAGCAAAAGGGGAAAATCTTTCCGGCAAAGACAGGGCCGGTGCCGTCGATGAAGCGTGTGAGTGGCGGCATCAAAACTTGCGGCCGGACAAACAGGATACCGGCCGCAAGAGAAAAAATTGCGCCGGCCTTGATGAATGCGCTGAGATAGTCTCGCGGCGCTAGAAGTAACCAGACCGGCAAGGCCGACGCCGCGAAGCCGTACGCAATGATGGCGAGGGCCAGCGCCACTCCGCTCAGCGTAAATACGCGAGACCAGGCTGGCGAATCGGCCACCCACTGCCCCGCGACAACCACAAAAAGAACGAGCGCGACCCCCATGACCGAAGCTTCCAGCACGCGGCCTGGACGCACGAAACGAAGATATAGACCCAGAAGCAGCGCAATGGGAATTGTCATTGCCAAAGTGAAAGTGGCCCACGGTGAAGATTTGAGGGCGTTCACGACGACGAGGCCAATCACGGCCAGAAGAATCGTCATGATCGCCAGCACGGCCAATTGCGCGATGAAGCCGCCACGTTCGCTAACCTCTTCTCGGGCCATCTGGCCCACGGATTTTCCGTCGCGGCGAATCGAGCAAAAGAGAATGACAAAATCCTGCACGCAACCTGCGAACGCCGCGCCAGCAATCAGCCAGAGCGTTCCGGGCAAGTAGCCGAACTGTGCCGCGAGCGTGGGTCCAACGAGCGGGCCGGGGCCGGCGATGGCGGCGAAATGGTGGCCGAAGAGAACCCATTTGTTCGTAGGCACAAAGTCGCGGCCATCATCGTGGCGCTCACAGGGTGTGGCACGCGTGTCATCGAGCGCGAGAATTTTTGCAGCGACGAAGGCGGAGTAAAGCCGGTAGGCCACTAGGTAACAGCAGGCGGCGGCAGCAACGAACCAGGTCGCGTTAAGCGCCTCTCCGCGATGCAGGGCGATGGAACCCAGCGCCCCGGCGCCCAAGGCCGCAACGGCTATCCAGGCAATGATGCTGAAGATGCGCTTCATTTTGCCGGATTCGCTGCCGTGCTGGATTTAATGAATTGCGCGATGTCCGCCTTGAGTTTGGCGAGGGACGGCGCGTGGACATACATCATGTGGCCGGCTTCGTAGTAGGCACCGCTGAGGTGCCCGCGCAACGTGGGGTCGAGACCAAGATGGTCGAACGTATAGTCGGCGGCAAAAAACGGCGTGGCCAGGTCGTAATAGCCCTTGGCGACAAAAACGTGCAGAAATGGATTTTGCGTCATGGCGCTGCGTAGCGTTTCTGCGACGTTGACGTAGCGATTTTCATACGGCGCATAGTTCCATGGCCGTACGCGTCCGGTCAGCACTTCGTAGGGCAAGTCGCTGTCGAACTTGAGGTCGTTGCGCACATAGTTGTTCAGCATGCCCGAATAAGGACCGATGATTGCCGCGATACTGGGGTCAAATTCTGGCCGTTCGCCTGCGGCGTCTCGATCGATGCCGGTGAAACGCGCGTCAATGCGGCCGATGGTCCGGCGCTCGCTGCGAAGCAACTCTTTCGTGAAGCGCTGGATTTCGATGCGCAAATTGGTGCGGTCGATATAGTCAGGCGAAAGTCCGGTCAAGCGGGCAACCTTTCGCATGATCTCGGCGCGGCGGGCAGCGGGCAAAGCGTCGCCGGTCATCAGCGCATCCGTATATTCTCCAACAGCAAACTTGCGCGATTCTTCGACGGCTTTTTGGACATCGCCGCTTTGCAAATCAGCGGGAAGTTTTTTGTGATACCACGCGATGGCGGTGTAGGTCGGCAAATACAGGATGTACGGCAAGTCGTTGCCGGCGTCGAATTCCGCCGTCTCGAAGTTCAGGATCGATGAAATCAGGACGATGCCATTGAGATACATGCCGTAGCGCTGCTGGAGATAGCCGGAAAGGCCCGCGGCGCGCGTGGTCCCATAGCTTTCGCCAGCAAGAAACTTCGGCGAGGACCAGCGCTTGTTTCGCGTGGTGTAGAGCCGGATGAAGTCCGCAACGGATTCGACGTCCGGTGTTATGCCGTGGAATTGCTGCGGTGTTTCGCCGGGAACGGCGCGGCTGTAGCCCGTCGAAACAGGATCGATGAAGACCAGGTCGCTGATGTCCAGGAGCGAAACGTCGTTGTCAACCAGCTTATAAGGTGGCGGAAGTAGCGCGCCCGCATCGCCCATCTGCACGCGCCGTGGGCCGAACAAGCCAAGATGCAACCACACAGATGAGGAACCCGGGCCACCGTTGAAGCTAAAAGTGAGCGGGCGCTGGCTGGCCTCGCTGACGTCATCCTTGGTGTAGGCGACATAGAAGATGCTGGCCTTGGGCGTGCCGTCTTCGAGCTTCAGCAAGATCGTGCCCGCCGTCGCGGTGTACTTAATTTCCTGCCCGGCGACCTTCAGGGAATGTTTGGTTTGAACGATCTTTTCCTCGGGAGCGGGCGGCTTCTTTTCTTCTTTCGGCTTTTCCGCGGCTTTTTCTGGAGCTGGTTGCGGCGGCTGCTGGGCAAGGCCCAGATTTATGCTCAGGAAAAACAGTACGGCGGTACCAAAAAAGCGCATTGGCGGCTTCATAGCTGGCGAAGTTCCCTTTCGAAAATAGCTTACAAAACACAAAACTGTGACGTGCGGCATCGTATGCGAGAGTACGGGCAGCGTCAATCGTCTTGGACGCTTTGCCGCGGGCGGCCTCTTCCGCGATTTCTTTTGCGCTACACGAATTCACGGATAGAATGCGGCGTTCGGACGAATCGAGCTTCCAAAGGAGCGCCGCTTGCGCCGCGTTGAATTTCACGCTGCTATGTCGTTGCTTGCCGCCGCACTGATCTTTTTAGTGTCGATCTCGAGCGCCGCGCAGCAGAAGGACAATCTTCCACACCCGAAGACGCTCCCGGAATTGCAGCAGGCAATGAAGAGCGTACTCGATAGAGAACATATTCCCGGAGCTGGCGTGGCGCTGGTGACGAATGGGCAGCTCTCATGGTGTGGGGGCATTGGAAAAGCGGACTTGGCGGCAAACCGCGAGATGACCTGCGACACGGAATTTCGCGTAGCTTCAATAAGCAAGACGTTTGTCGCGCTGGCCCTGCTGAAATTGCAGGAAGAAGGAAAAATCAATCTGTATGCCCGGTTGCAGGATGTCGCACCGGAAATTCCGTTCAAGAATCCGTGGGAGGCCGCTCATCCCGTTCGAATCGTGAACTTGCTCGAACACACCGCCGGCTTTGATGACATGGAGCCGAGCGAAGTGTACAACGTCCGGGATCGTTACGATTTTCCACTGCTCGAAGTCTTCAAGCGTTTTCGGGAACCGCAAACGGTGCGCTGGCCTCCAGGAACGCGCATGTCGTATTCGAATCCCGGAAATGCGGTTGCAGGCTATCTGATCGAGAAAGTCTCAGGGATGCCTTTCGATCAATACATTCGAGACAATTTCCTGTGGCCGATGGGCATGGAACACGCTGACTACCCCTTTACCGAGGCGATCCGAGCCTTGCTTGCGACTGCGTACGAAGGCAATCCACCGAAACCTTCCAAATATCCGTTCATCTATTTGCGGCCAGCAGGCGACCTGAAAGCGTCGCCGGGTGAATTGGCCAAGCTCGTGCAACTTCTTCTGCGGCGCGGAAAGTACGGAGACGCGCAACTGGTGAGTACCGAATCGATTTTTCGGATGGAGATGCCGGAAACCACATTGGCAGCGAAAAACGGCCTGAGGCTAGGCTATGGCCTCTGCAATTACACAAGCGTCGAAGGCGGCGTCGTGACGCGCGGCCACGATGGCGGTATCGACGGCTTTATTTCTTCGTATCGCTACATGCCGGAGCACAACTGGGGGTACGTCATTCTGCTGAACAGTGACAATTCCCATCAGGCGCTCGAAAGCCTAAATCGCCTGGCTATTGATTTTCTTTCGAAAGATTTTCTGAAACCTCAGCAGCCCGTAACGGTTCTTCCCGCGAAAGAATTGAAAACATTCACGGGCTATTACGCGCCACGCGCGCCGCGAAGCCAACTTTTTGCATTTATGGATGACCTGAAGGGCGGCACGCGCATTCGTGTGATCAACGGCAAGCTGACGCGCTCCGGGCTATTTGGCCGGCCCGAGCCGCTTCTCTACGTCGGCAAGAACCTCTTCCGCGGGGAGAAAGAACCGGAAGGAACTACGGTTTTTTTCACCACGCAAGCCGGTGATTGGGCAGTCGCGGGCAGCGGACTTGGCGGCATTTCTTACAGCGAGCGGAGCAGCCTGGCCCTGCTTTTTCTTCGCATCGCGCTGCTCTCACTTTGTCTGTTTATTATGGTGACTTCGTTGCCGTACGCCCTTGTTTGGCTTTTATTGAAACTTATTGGCGCCATGAAGGATGTGCGCCATCTCTCCGTTCGCGTGGTCCCGCTGCTCGCGACGCTGGCGCTTCTCATCGTTCCTCCGTGCTTAATGAGACTCAGCGGCGCGCAAATCGGCTCGTTTAATTTCTGGACGGTGGGGATTTTTCTCGGGACGTTTTTCTTCCCGCTGCTGTCGATCCTCGGGCTGGTCCTGGTTCTGCGCGTGCCCGAGGAGGAAATCCACCGCGCGGTGCGGATTCACTCGCTCCTCGTTTCCTCGGCCTGTTGCGTGCTCACTGGCTTTCTCTGGTCGTGGCATCTGCTGGCGTTGCGGTTGTGGGCCCCGTGAGAGGCCCTCTCGAAATTAGGACGGACGGGCAGCAATGTAGCTGTGCGTAATCTTGTCAATCGAAGTGGTTCCGGCCTGGCGCATGATGGTGCGCAATTCGCGGCGCAGGATTTCCAGTACCGCCTCGACACCCGGCTGGCCGAAGGCAGCGAGCCCCCACGCGTGAGGCCGACCGATGCCAACCGCGGCCGCGCCGAGCGCGAGGGCTTTGAAAATGTCCGTGCCGCGCCGGATGCCGCCATCCACGATGACAGGAATCTTTCCGGCGACGCCTTCGATCACTTCAGGCAAGCTTTCAATTGTCGGGCGAAGAGTCTCTTCGGCGCGCCCTCCATGATTCGAGACCATCAGACCGTCTACTCCGTGTTCCACTGCGAGCTGCGCGTCTTCGCGAGTAACAATGCCCTTGATGACGAGCTTCACGGCAACGGCGTCCCGCAGCCGTTTCACGAAATCCCAATTCATGTTCGGGGGTTGAACGGCGGTAACCTTCGAAAGATCCAGGCCATTGAGCATCGGCTTCCGGGCTGCGTATTCGGCGAAGCCCCCGGTGCCCGCTCTAGGCCTTCCGCGGGCAAAGCCCGTGTAAGCGCTCTTATGGCATGCGGAGCATTCCCTTTTATCAACAAGTTGCGAGCGGAATAAAGTTTCGCGGTTGCTTCCTTCCTGCAAATCCACCGTCAACACAATCGCAGGAGAACCCGCAGCTTCAGCGCGCTTTACGATCGCCCGGCAAACTTCCCAGACGTTTGTCGGATAGAGTTGCTGCCAGACTGGAGTACCTGCTGCAGCGGTTGCATCTTCGATGGACGCAGTAGCGACCGTGGACAGCATCATCAGGTAGCCCTTGGCACGTACTGCCCGGGCCACGGCAACTTCACCTTCAGGATGGAAAGCTTTCTGAGCGCTCACTGGCGAGAGCGCAATCGGCGAGTTCCACTTTGTGCCGAAGAAGCTTACGGACATGTCGAGGTTCTCGACGTCAATGAGCCGGCGCGCTCGAATCTGGATGCGCGAGTAACCTTCGCGATTTGCGCGCACCGTTCCATCGTCGTCCACACCGGTGGCAAGATAGCCGAAATGTGCGGGAGGCAGCGCCTTGCGCGCGGCGGGCTCAAAATCCATCACGTCGAAGGCCTGGTCTGGGGAGGAGATCACTTCCTCGCTTTGCTGAACAGAATCGAGCCAGCCAAAAAATTTCTTATCCGTGAGTTCGCCCGCCGCCATATTGGCGAAAGAAGCGGCAAGAAGCCCTGGACTAGCCAGCAGTGGACTCGCCGAAAGCATCTTTAGGAATTTTCTGCGAGTCTTGATTTGATTCATGGTGCCTCTCCCTTTCTACTCCGGCAATGAAGTGAAGCGCACTAGCGGATAGAGATCGCGAAACACCTGGGCGGCTTTGCGTGGAAACGACGCGTGCGTGGCTGCGGAGGGAGAGAACTTGCGTCGGACGATCCACGCTTGGATCTTCTTCCAATCCTCAGTCGAAACAGGCCAGCCGGAGTGTTTTGTCCACTCCCCTTTCACCGTCTTATACCAGTAGCTTTCGTAGCGGCGGCCGAGACGCTTCTTTTGTTTTGTGATCCAGTGGGAATCCGCAATCACGCGCGGTTCCGCAATCAGCGCAATAGTAGACTCTCTGCGCTTCCCGCCCGAATAGATGCGGAAACCTGCCGTCACCGTGTTCACGCTAAGGCCGACGTAGAGCTGGCCGGTTTCCCGCTTGGCCGGTGGAGGAACGGAAAACTTGAGGTACATGTGTGTTTTGTAGAGTGTTTTGTCCTTCGCAAAACGGATATCGCGATTGATCCGTGAGAAATTCGCACCGGTGCGGCCGGAGGTGTCAAAGCGTGAATCGATCTCAAGCACCTCCGGTGCAAGTTCTTCCAGTAAGCGCCTGAAGGGTTGAATTAGAGTAGCCTGATAGCGGTCGCGGTTCGCGTCCATCCATTCCTTGCGATTGTGGCGGCCGAGATCCTTGAAAAACTGAAACGTTTCTCTAGTGAACACGGGCTTCTTCATTGCTGTTGAGCCTCAATGCCAATGTGGCGCAGCGTCCCACAGGGTACACGATTCACAGGCGGGGTCAATTCACTGGCTCATCCAGATTGGCTCTTGCCGCGGTGTGCTGGCAACCGCTAGTCTGCGTGAATGAGCAACTTTACTCCTACAGAAAAAACCAAAGTCCGCCGCAAGCCAGAGCGCGGCAGCTACGACCGCGAGTTGATCTACTCCATTCTCGATGAAGCTTTTGTCTGCCATGTCGCCTTCATCTCGGATGGCCTGCCTATCGTCGTGCCGACGAATTACGTCCGCGTCGGCGACAAACTCTTTCTTCACGGTTCCACGGCAAGCCGCTTGATGAAAACGCTGGCGAGCGGCGGGCCGTTTTGCCTGAGCGTGACGCTGCTCGACGGCATCGTCTGCGCCCCGTCAGCAACGGGCCATTCGGTGAATTATCGCTCCGTCGTGGTGATGGGGAAGGCCGAACCGGTTGAAGGCGAGCCCGCGAAGCTGGCCGCCATGCGCGACTTCGTCGAGTACGTGATTCGTGGCCGTTGGGCTACGGTGCGTCTTCCAACTGAGCAGGAATTGAAGGGCACCATGGTTGTGTCCGTGCCGCTGGTCGAAGCTTCCGCCAAAGTGCGCACGGGCTTTGCCGTGAATGATGACGAAGATTATGCGGTGCCTGCGTGGACCGGCGTAATTCCTATGAAGTGGAGAGCGGAAGCCCCCATTCGCGACCCGCGCGGCAACCCTTCTATCGCTCCGCCGCCGAACATCCAACACTATTCGCGGCCGCAGTAGATAAGCAGTTTTTGGAAATCGACGCTGGAGGAAGCACGAAAAGCAGGGAAATCGAAGTGCTTACTTCTTACTGCCGGAACCCGCGAACGCCGTCGCCACGCCAAGCGAAATCAACATTCCGCCAGAGACGTAGCGCTGTGTGCGCATCCAATGTGTGCTGCCGCTCAAGCGGCGCGCCACGGTTCCGGCGAATAACGCCCAAAGGCTGTCGCTTGTGATTCCCATTACTGCGAAAAGTGTCCCAAGGAAAAAAATTTGCACCGCTACCGATCCGCGCGAAGAATCCACGAATTGGGGAAGAAATGCGAAGAAAAAAAGCGCCGTCTTGGGATTTAGAATATTGACGACCACGCCTTGCCCAAAGATACGGCTCAGATTTGCCCGCGGAGCCTCCTCTGACAGATCGAGAGACTCTGCGCCGCGCAGTTTTTGTACACCCAGATAGATCAGATACGCCGCGCCGAGATACTTCACTACGGAGAATGCCACCACTGACGACATCAGCAGCGCCGACAATCCCACTGCCGCGGCAGCGACATGAACGAGAGTACCTACGCCAATGCCAAGCGCAGAAACTAGACCGGCGCTCCTGCCCTGTCCGATGCTGCGACTCGTGACGTAGAGTACGGCAGGCCCAGGGATCGCCAGCAGGACCAGGGCTGCGCTCACGAAGAGTAGAAGTGAAGAGTGGGTGAAGATCATAGCCGTTCAGACGTGCGCCATAGTTGGCGGTAAGCAGAACCGGTTCACCGTTCGGGGCTAGATCCTCGAAGACTCAGTTGCAACCGCATCCGCCGCCGCAGCAACTGCCGCCGCCCCCGGAGAACCCACCGGATGCCTTGGTCGAATTGCCGCTGCTCATCGCATTCGCCGAACTGAAAACGGAGAGCTGAATGGCGTTCCTCTTCCCCGCGCACTTTGGGCAGGCAATTTCCTGGGTCTTGTTCAGCACGATCTTCTCAAAGTATGTCTGGCAATCCTCACAAATGTATTCGTAGATGGGCATATTGGGTTCCTGTCCGTATCTTCTCCAATTATAACAGCCACGGTGAACAAACGCGCTCTCCCAAAAGCAATTGCCCTCCGACTAGTCGGAGGGCAATCGCAAATCTGTGGACCTGAGACGGGTTACTTAGTCGCCGGCGACGGCTTCTGCAGCCTTTTCAGACGACTGCGTGTTGGCCGGAGCGCCGTTACCGTTGGAATGGCCGTTGCCATTCGCCGGGGCGATGGTGACCGGCTTGCCCGCGTTCGCGAAGTTGGCAGGCACGGCCTTGGCGATGTCGCTGACCGTCCCAATCTGCACGACTGTCGGCTGGGGCTTCTTCAGCACCAGTTCTTCATAGATCGCGCGAACCTTGGCCTGCTCTTCGTAGGCTTTCTTGCGCCGAGCGCGGTCTTCTTCGGCCGCGGTCAATGGAACGTCGTGCTCAAGGTGCCGAACACGCGCTGCATCTTCGGAGTCGATCTTCAGCGAGTGCTCGAAGCTCTCCAGGTTGACCGACTTGCCCTTGGCATAGATTTCGTGCTTTCCGTGGTTTTTGTACCACTCGGCCACGGTCGCATTCTTATGCATATTCTCGATGATCTGCCGCCAGCCCACGCCGGTGTTGTACGCGCAGAAGGAAATTTCACCCTGCTGCGTGGCATACGGGATGATGCACATTTCCGTGCGGCGGAAGTCGTAGTTGAACAAATCCTGGAACCACATTCCCGCGATAAACAGGAAGTTCCAAGGATCGGTCTGGCGGCGCTTAATGGCGTCCTCGTACGTACGCTCCGGAGAAGTCCGGCCGTACTTCTTCTCCGCGCCCTTGGTCAGCGCCCAGGTCTTGTCAAATTTCTTGAAGAGGTCATACAGTTTCAACCCCACCGGTCCCCGGAATGGGTGATAGTTCTTCAAGAGGGCCATGGCCATCATGAAGTTTGAAAAATTCTTGCCGCGAGCCGCGTCGGTAATCGCCGTCACGTCTTTCGTGAGCTGTTCGGCGTCTAGGAATCGCGGAACGGGCGCCCATTCCTTCGTTTCCTTGTTGATCATCAGCGCGGTGCCCACGCCGCAGTTCGGGTGGCAGCCGCAGGACAGCGAGCCCCAATTCGACTCTTGCCCCTTGACCATGTCCGAAAATCCCGCAAACGTGCTGATGAACGAAATCGGGAACCAGTCGCGCGTCGGCTCGACCTTGCCCACCTGGCTGCTCACATCCTTGGCCAGGTGCGAAAGCGTATAGCGCTGGCGCAGGCGCCGTTCCGGCGTAATGTCTTCATCGCGGCCAGTAAACGAAACTGGCTGGAAACTGACAAACGCGATCTTCTTGGGGTTCTCCATCGCAAACTTCACAACCGTGCCCACCTGGTCGTTGTTCACGTTGTTGACGATGGTCACCACCAGCACGATTTCGATGCCCGCTTCGTGCATGTTCTCGATGGCGCGCAGCTTCACGTCGAACAAGTTGCCAATCTGCCGGTGGCTGTTAGCGTCGTTCCCGATGCCGTCGAACTGCAGGTACGCGTAGCGCATACCCGCCTCGAACGCCTTCTTGCAGAACTCCTTGCTCTTGGCGAACTCGATGCCGTTGGTCGCGGCTTGCACGCTGTTGTAGCCGATCTTGCGGGCGTAAGCGACCGCATCCAGGAAGTACGGGCTCATGGTCGGCTCGCCCCCGCTGAACTGCACGGACATCTGGCGGCGCGGCTTGATCTTCAGAGCGTTGTCCAGGATTTCCTTAACCTCTTCCCAGCCCAATTCATGCACATAGCCGACTTGGTTGGCGTCCATGAAGCAGGGGTCGCACATCATGTTGCAGCGGTTGGTCAGGTCAACAGTCAGCACCGACCCGCGGCCATACCTCACGGTTGAGGAACCGTGCTTATGCAGGTCTTCGTCGTTGTGCGCCGGAATGTCGCGTCCGGGGAACTGCTTTTCGATCCAGCTGAGGAACTTGGAATCGATGGCCATCATATCTTCGTAGTGGCCGTGGAGCGGGCAATCCTTCACCATCCAGACCTGCCCGTCGCGCTCGATGATCTGCGCCTTGATCTCGCCGACCTTCTCGTGCATCAGGTCGCGCCAGTCTTTCTTGCCCGCGATGATCGCTTCGCGCGCCTCTTTGACGCACGCTGGGCAAAGCGAATCCGTCTGGCGCGGGAAACCTAGCGTCGGCTTGGTCTTCTCCCACGACTTCAAAAGCGGTTTATCCGACCACTTCGGAGTAACCGAAGGATTGGGATTGCGCTTGTTGAAGAACTGGATGGTGTCAAAGGTGATTCCAGCCGTCTTACAGACTACCCAATCAAACGTCCTCGCGATTTGCGTGCCTACTGTATTCGGCATAAACCTCTATCCTCCACTTTCAGAAATGCTTGCCACTTAGCCTTAGTTTATTTCGAGCCCATTCAATCGTTGGAACCAGGCCCAACGACTGCCCCCGGGCTCATGTCATTTGATGCTTCAAACCGTACCACGGTATCTAGGTACGTCCAATAAGTCTTTGGACACCTATAGTTTGGCGGTTGCCAGTGTTGGACGCCAGCAGGTTGCAGCGAACGGTCGAAATTGGGGGTTAAACGGCAATTGGGAGCATCCAACGGTAATTCCTCGAGTCCCAAAAAGAGGTTACTAATAGTCCGAATGGGCTGGAACTTTCCACTTCCGTGGAAGATTCCTGCACATTCTTTGGGGCGGTTTTCCTATTCGTTAAGGGCGGGCCGGAGAACCGCAATGACAAAATGCGCGAAATTCGATGCCCCTTCATCGAGCTGCAGCCAACGCACCACACAGTGCTCGGCCAGATACTTTGCAACGCGCGGTTCCGCTATTCCCAAGTGCTCGGCCAGCCGCGGCTTGATCGATTCCACTCCGCGCCGGCTGGAACCGCGCAATAAGTTGGCGATGGCGATGCGCAGTGTCTGGCAAGCTTCCACGTAGTAGTAGCTCGTCAGATCCGAATCCGTGAGCACAAATACGCCAGGTCCCGCTGGCGCGCGATCCGCTTCTTCCAGTTTCGCGGGTGGGCAAGTCATCAGTCTGCGGAATTGCATCTCCAACAAGGAAATCCGGGAAGAGAGTCCGGGATCACCATAGCGGCCCTTCACGCTTGGTCCACCGGGCTCCCCGATCGGCTCGACTGGCAGGCTGGGAATTGCGCGGCTGTGCGTCACTCGAGGAGGAGCCGGCTCCGCCAATTCCTCTGGGACCGCCGAAGGCAATCCGTGGCGTGGCGCAGTCGCCTCCACTGAGTGCTGTCCCGGAGCTGCTATTGCTTCCCTCTTGCTGCCGCCCTTGCGCCGGTTCCTGCCCCCACGGCGTCCCCGTCGGCGGCCTTTTCTTTCCGTGCCGGCAGCGGCCGGCGTATTCAATGAACTCTCTGCTGCCTGCTGGATCTCGCTGGTGACTGCCACCGAAGACTCGAGCGCTTCAGGATTCCGTTCGAATTGTAATTCCGGCTCGAGCGCCGAATCCGGAGGCGGCGTCAGAGCAAACTCCCCTGTTGGTGGCGTCCCCGCTTCCAGCGGGATCTCACCGGGTGCGCCGCCAAGACGTACTGCCGCTTCCTGCGCCTTGATTTTCCAATCCGAGCGGCGGAATCTCTCCGCCGCGGCGGAATACCATTTCGCGGCATCGGCATTCTGTCCGGAAGTCTCGAAGTACTTCGCCAGTTCGAACGCCACCATCGCGTCTCTTGTCTTCTGGTAGAGATTTGAAAGTTGTCCCGCGGGATCCTTGCTGGTACGCGCGCGGCGGATGCGGGCGGTAATCT
>Ga0137359_10003775_pt1 | contig 12321 bp, 10 predicted proteins | sample Mad1_40_16metaG_FD_108281 | JGI IMG/M metagenome (GOLD analysis project Ga0137359, IMG submission 108281) | Vadose zone soil microbial communities from Angelo Coast Range Reserve, California, USA - Mad1_40_16 metaG | ecosystem: Environmental > Terrestrial > Soil > Vadose zone | place: USA... | reverse complement strand
CGTCTTTGGCGCGCATGTCGAGATGGTTTGTGGGTTCGTCCAACAGCAGGAAATTTGCCGGGTGTAGCAGCATTCGGAGCAGGGCATAGCGATTACGCTCGCCGCCGGAGAGCACGCCGATGCGCTTGAAAACGTCATCGGCAGAGAATAGAAAGCAGCCCAGAAGGCTGCGCAGCTCGGTTTGCGTGGAGCGGGGGGAAATGTCGCCGAGATCGTCGAGGATGCGCGCATCCGGATTGAGTTCCTTGTATTGATCCTGCGCGAAATAATCCGCTTGAACGTTGTGGCCCAGCTTGTACTCGCCCTTGGTGAGAGGTTCGGTTTCTGACAACAGTTTAATCAGAGTAGATTTTCCTGCCCCATTTACGCCGACGAGGGCAATCCGGTCACCACGTTCGATCATGAAACTGACATGGCGAAACACTTCCTTATGGCCATACGACTTCGCCACGGCGACGAACTCAGCGACAATCCTGCCGCCGGGCTTGGGTTGCGGGAAGGAGAAGTGGATGGTCTTCTCTTCTTCGGGCAGCTCGATTCGCTCGATCTTTTCCAGTTCCTTGATCCGGCTTTGCACCTGCTTGGCTTTGGTCGCCTGATAGCGGAAGCGGTTGATGAAGACTTCCAGTTGCTCGATGCGCTCCCGCTGGTTGCGATAAGCCGCTTCGAGCTGCTCCAGCCGTTGTGTCTTTGCGCCGAGATACTTTTCGTAGTTGCCGTGGTAAAGATGAACCCACTTGTTCCAGATTTCGACAATCTTGTTGATGGTGACGTCGAGAAAATAGCGGTCGTGCGAGATCAGCACAAAGGCGTAGGGATAATTGCTGAGGTATTCCTCCAGCCAGTTGCGGGCTTCGAGATCAAGATGGTTGGTGGGTTCGTCCAGCAACAAAAGATTGGGCTGTTGCAGCAGTAATTTCACCAGCGCAATGCGCATCTGCCAGCCGCCGGAGAATTCTTCTGTCTGCCGGGTCCAGTCTTCCTTGCGGAAGCCGAGCCCGGCAAGCACGGCGCCGACTTGCGCTTCGATGGCGTATCCGTCGCGGGTGGTAAATTCGTGCTCCAGGCGCTGGTAACGCTCCGCGACCTGTGCATACTCCGGAGATGAATGGTCGAGCTCAGACATGCGCCCAGTCAGCTCTTCAATCTCCTGTTCCATGGCGCGCAATTTGGAAAAAACCGACATGCACTCCGCGAACACAGTCCGTCCGGAGAGCGCCAGCCCATCCTGTGGCAGGTAACCCGCGCTGATGCCTTTAGCCCTGCTGACCGAGCCATAGTCGAGGCTTTCTGACCCAGCCAGGATCTTCAGCAGCGTGGATTTGCCGGTGCCGTTTGCCCCCACCAGGCCGACCCGGTCGCGGGAAGTAATCATCCAGTCGGCTCCTTCGAACAGGAGCTTGTGGCCATAACGCTTGCCGGCTGAGGAGAGTTGGATCACAGATGCAATCGTCTCATGAGAAGGGCGGTTTGATGAAGACCAGTAGCGCTGGCCTGTGGCCGGCCGTGGTGAGGGCATCTTGCCTCGCCGGTGGGGGCGCGGGACGGCCGGGGCTACGTTTTTCGAGGAGACTATTGCTCAGCCATCACCTTGGCTGCGCCAATCTTTTCCATGGCCCGGTCAATTACCGCTTGCAGCTCACGCGCGTATTTCACCTCGCGGCCTTTGGCCAGGGTTTTCTTGGCCTCGTCGGGACTGAACCAGGTGGGATTCCGCGCGGTTTCCGGCGGATGCGCTTCCCGCTCCACCTCCAGCAGAAACGCTTTGATCACATACTCCCGCACACCTGGAGGTTTCCAGAAGACGCCCTTAGAGTGAAGGTAGAGGCAAAAGTGGCGGGGCTCGATGCTGCCGCTGACTCCGGCTTCTTCCCAGGCTTCGCGTTCTGCAGCCTTGCCATGGGAGAGAGACAGTTCGGGATCACCTTTGGGAAACGTCCACTTGTTTCCACCGTTCGTGTTGACCAGCAGGAACTCAACGGCTGGGCCTCGCCGCCGGTAGCAAACAGCCGCCACCTGCAGGGGAAGTGCGCGTTGTGGATTCCGTGCCGCACCCATCTTCGAAGCCTCCGCCGAGCTGTTTTCCGTCTGTAATGCTAATCCGAAGATATTTCAGGAGTGTTAAAGTGCAACAAAAAAGGTGCAGCCCAATATTACCTAAGAGTTACGAGCAGTTGCAGGCGGGAGGCAAGGCTCAGATTGCCGTAATGGCTTGCTTTCTAATTTGTGCTTGCTGTCCAGAATCATCGAAATGACATTCTCATCCCCGACCGCGGTGTTGATCATCATGTGGTAGAGGCAGCGGGTGGGCCAATCAGCGCCGAAGTAGTGTTTCACAAATTCGACACGATCGCGATCCACCGTATCCACCAATTCTTCGGCTTCTTTCTCACTGTGTCCGATCAGCCGCAGGCGTCGCAGCTTTTCGGTCCGCGGGGCATAGAGGAAGACGTGGAATGCATCCGGCTGTGTGCGCAGGAAATAAGGAGCGCCGCGTCCGACGATCACGCAATTTCCGGCGGCGGCCGCCCGGGTCATCACTTGCTGCCCGATCGAAACGAAGCGATCCGCGTCGAAGGGCTCAGTGCCCTTCAGAGGTATGCTGCGTTCGTAGCTACCGCGCCAGAATGTTTTGGCGAGACGATGAAATGTGCTGTCCAGTCGCTCATCGCAGCACATCACGGCGGAACGGTCTACGTTGGCTTCCCTGGCAATCTCCTCGGTAAGGGCCTGATCCCAGAGCTTCCAGCCGAGGCGGCTGGCAATTTCGCGGGCGATCTCGGCGGCGCCGCTTCCGAATTCCCGTTCGACGGTGATGATTCGAAACACGGTGCGCCCCCAGTGAAGAGTCTAATGTACGGCAATTGCGCCGCCAGTGCGCGGTCGTTTCATCAGGAAAACCAAAGGAACCATCACCAGAATAGCTACTCCCAACAACCAGAAGTTGTCAATATAAGCCAGCATGCTGGCTTGGCGTAAGACGCTGCCCTGCAACAACGCGTAGGCCCGGTGCATAGCCTCCGAGGCGCTTAATCCCCGCGTCTCCAGGGCTCGGGCTGTGCCCTGAAGCATGGCCTGCACTGGGGGGTTGGCAGCCGACAGATGACTCGACATCCGGTTCAGGTGGAATTGCTGCCTGCGGTCCAGCATGGTGGTCACAATTGAGATGCCGACACTGCCTCCGATGTTTCGGGCCAGGTTCATCAACCCCGAGGCTGCGTTGTTCTTTTCCTTGGGCAGGAATGCATAGGCGGCGGTGTTGATGGGGACGAACAGGAAGGCCAGACCCATCGTCTGGATCATCCGGGCAAACACCACCGTCCGGAAGTCGACTCCTAAGGTGAAGTTGGTCATGTGAAACAGGGAAAAGGAAAGCGCTAGCAGCCCGAACGTCATCATTTTGCGAGGATCATACCGGGAGAGCATAAAGCCCACCAGCGGCATCAGCAACATCAAGCTAAATCCACCCGGCAACAAGGCCAGTCCCGACTGTTCGGCGGTATAGCCGAGCAGGGTCTGCATGAAGAGCGGGAGCAGAACTGTGCTCCCCAGTAGGGCGAACCCCAGCATGAACATCAGGAGATTGGCCGCGGCGAAGGTCCTATTGGTGAACAGGTGCAGGTCGATCACCGGGTCTTCGCGCGTCCACTCCCAGTAGATCAGAAACAGTAGGGAAGCGGCCGCGATGACCGAGAGCACAATGATGAAGTGCGACTCGAACCAGTCATCGCGCTGGCCTTTATCGAGGACCACCTGCAATGTGCCCAAGCCTAAAGCTACCAAGCCCAGGCCAATGTAATCGATCTTGGTTTCTGAAAGCTTCTTGCGCTTGAGGTAGGGCGGGTCCTGGATGAGGCGCGAGGTCAACATCAGGGAAAGAATGCCGACGGGGATATTCAGCAGAAAAATCCAGCGCCAGGTGAAGTTGTCGGTAATCCAGCCACCCAGAGTGGGACCGATGGCCGGCGCCAGCACGACTGCGAGGCCGTACACTGCGAAGGCCATTCCGCGCTTGGCGGGAGGAAAGGTGTCCGCCAGAATAGCCTGCTCACTGGGTTGCAGCCCGCCTCCGCCTGCCCCTTGTAGCACACGAAAGAAAATCAACATACCCAGGTTCGGCGCCAATCCGCACAGCAGAGAACTAACTGTAAAGATGGCCACGCAGCTCATGTAGAAACGCTTGCGCCCGATGATGGAAGAGATCCAGCCGCTGAGCGGCAGCACGATGGCGTTAGAAACCAGGTAGGAAGTCAATACCCAGGTGCTTTCGTCGGTGCCCGCCGACAGGCTGCCGGCGATGTGCGGCAGGGATACGTTGGCGATGCTGGTGTCCAGCACCTCCATGAACGTGGCCAGGGTGACCGCCAGCGCGATGATCCAGGGATTAACCGCCGGACGCGGGAGGGCGGAGCCATCCGCGGTCAGTGCCGCGGTGCTCATCGCACCCAGACCTTGGGTTCGACCGACATACCCGGCCGGAGAATATGCTCTTTGGTCTCTCCCGGGTCAAAGGTGATCTTGACCGGGACCCGCTGCACTACTTTGACGTAGTTACCCGTGGCATTTTCCGGAGGAAGCAGGCTAAACAGCGCGCCGCTGGCACCAGCGATGCTCTCCACGTGGCCGTTGTATTTCTTGCCGTAGGCATCGACTGAAATAGTTGCCCGCTGGCCGGGCCGCATCAGCCGGAGTTGGCTTTCCTTGAAGTTGGCCGTAACCCAGATATCATCCAGATTGATGATCTTCATCAATTCCTGCCCGACCTGAACGTTCTGGCCGACTTCGACAGTGCGGTTGCTGACGATGCCGTTGACCGGCGCCACCAGCCGGGTATATTGCAGATTCAGCATGGCCTGTTCCAACTCGGCTTTTTTTTGCTGGGCTTGGGCTTGCGCCGCCTGGGCGCGGGCACGCATGGACGCATTCTGTTGCGGGGCGGTTTCTGCGGCGCGCAGGTTGGCGTCCAGCTGGTCCCGTTTGGCTTGTGCCTGGGCCACTTGTTGCTCGGCCGCCGCCACTGAAGCTCGGGCGGCAGCCACACCAGCGGCGCTCGACCGGGCCGCAGCTACCGCCTGGTCGTACTGCTGATGCGAGATTTCCTGCTTATCCACCAACTGTTTATAGCGGCCCACATCGTTTTGCGCCTTGATATCATTGGCAATGGCCTGCTCCAGTTGCGCCCGTGCGGCCTCCAGTTGCTGGCGCGCCATCGCGACTCCCGCCCGCCCGCTTTCCACCTCGGCCTGAGCGGCGGACAGTTGACTGCCCGTGTTCACGGTGGTGATGGGAACGTTCACTTGCGTGGATTCTGCCGTGGCAAGAGCGTCCTGATATGCAGCCTTGGCGCGAGCCACCGCCACCTCATAGTCCCTGGGATCGATTTCCACCAGGGGCGTGCCGGCTTCTACATACTGGTTATCGTTGACCAGCAGTTTCACCACGTGCCCGGAGACTCGGGCGCTGATGGCGTTCAGGTGCCCATCGATCTGGGCGTCATCGGTGGATTCGTAACTGCCCAAATAGCGCCACAGGAAAAAGCCCGCCACCAGTACCACAATCCCGCCTACGATCAGCGCCAGGCGAAAACGAGGATTCCGCGAGGCTTGCCTCCATTGGAGATCTTTCTCCGAAGCCGGCAAAGGAGGGTGTTCTCGGGTTTCAATCTCAGGCGTATCGTTCACTTTCGTATCTGTGCTGGATTCCATATATCACTTGCCCTTTAGATATTGCATTACGCCCTGCTCCGCGTAGCCCATGGCTCGTACCAGTTCAATTTTGGCCAGATTGTGGGCATACAGGCTGGAAATATAGCTTTCATGGGCTCCCGCCACCGATTCCTGAGCTTGCACCACTTCCAGGTTGTCGGTAACCCCGGCGGCGAAGCGGTCACGAGCCTGGGTGAGTGTCTGCTCCGCCAGTTCGACCGAACTGCGCGCCACCTGTACTTGTTCGTCAGCAGCTTCCAGATCCAACAGGGCCGTGCGGATCTCGTATTCTATCTGGCCGCGTAAATTTTCCAGCCGAGCGCGGTTTTGCCGTAGCGTGGCCTCCGCTTGCAGAACGTCCGCGTGGACCTTGCCACCCTGAAAGATGGGGATATTCAACCGGCCAGAGACCTGAAAAGTACCGTGCGAGTTTCCTGGATTAATTCCCAGGTCACCATAGTCGGCGGTCATGTCAACGCTGGGGAAGTATTCCGCGGACGCGCCCTTACGATAGTGCTCGGCCGCCCGCACCTGTTGCACAGCGGCCAGATAGTCGGAGCGTGACCCATACGCGCGCTGCAAACTTTCCTCAATTCCAAGCGCGGTCAGGGAATCGTACGGCGCTTTGGAAGTGAGCGCAATTCCCTGGCCGACCGGCAAGCCGATGGCACGCACCAGCACCAGTTTTTGCTTGGCATAGTTGTTCCGCGAGACGATCAACTGCTGCTGCCGGTTTTGCATCTCCACGCGGGCGCGAAGCGTGTCAATTGCCGGGCTCAGACCTGCGTTCTGCTGATCCACCGCCTTGTCGTGCAGCGCCTGAGCGCTTTTCAGCTGGGCTTCGGCGGTTTCCACTCGAGCCGCTCCTGACAGAGCTTCAAGATACGCATTGCCGGTGGCCAGCACCACCATGTCGCGGGCGTCTTTGTAGCTGTATTGGGCAGCGCGCTCGTCGTCGGCCGCTCCGCGTTGGCGGTTCAGGGCCTTGAGATTCAGAACGGATTGACTGAGGTACACCCGCGCATCGCTAAATCCGTAGGGCCCAACAATGGTTGGAAATCCGGGAAACCGCAGTCCGCGGGCCGCCAGATTGTCTTGCACCACATTTACGGTCACCCCGCCGTTCACATTGGGGAGAAGGGCGCTCAACTCTTTCCATTTCTCTCCACGAGCTGCGATGGTGTTGTAACTCTGCAGCAACACGCCGAGATTGTTCTTCAGTCCGAGGTCGATGGCATCCTGGAAAGTAAGTGGCAACGCTTCCGGGGTGGCCTTACCCTGCGGAACACTGCCGGAGAACGGGCTCTGGCCGGCGGGCAAGCTGATCTGGGCAGCGCCCGAGCCTGATTCCGAAGTTGCCTGCGAGTAACCGCCGCTTTGGCCGACCATACGTTCGGATAACACGACCAGACACAGGACGGCGGCGACGGAAGGGGCATTCCGCCTTCGTTTTTGGAGGGATGGTCTCTTCGGGTTCAGTTCTTCCATATCGAACAGGGGCTGAAGGTGTCAATGCAATAAGTCATCTTGATTACCGGTGTCGCATTATAGATGCAAACCATTGCTTGCAGGGCGTAGCGAGCGCTCGGTGATCATCGCAACGGGTTCACAAAATTTTGCTTTTCGCCGGGCGATGCCGTTGCATCTAAACCATTAATATCATTCCCTTGCGGAGGGTCATTTGAGAAAGTTCAGCCTAATCGTGGCGTTGGTTCTGCCTTTCCTTACCCACAGTGCAGTTCATGCGCAGGAATTTGATGCTGCGATCGGCGCGGGCACGATGATCGCGCCCTCGGCCTCCAGTGCCTCCGGAAACCACGCGCCGGTAACCTTAAGCGGTGGGACCTACCCAGTCTTCAGTGCAGATCTTCTTTTGAAGCGCCGCTTTGGCGTGAGCGGCGAACTCGCCTGGAGAGCCAGCCGCAACCTCTACGGGGGTTTCCAGCCTGAGCGGCCACTTTTTTACGACATTAACGGGATCTACGCCCCTAAACTTGGTAAGCAGGCAGCGGCTGAACTCATGGCTGGCGTTGGTTGGGCGAGCATCCGCTTCTACCAGGGCTTTACCACCTGCGGCGCCATCACTTGCACCGACTTCGTCAGCAGCAATCATTTCATGGGTCACTTCGGGGGCGGCATCCGTTACTACATTCACGGCCACTTCTTCGTTCGCCCCGAAGCGCACCTTTACCTGATCCGAAATAACCTAGAGTTCAGCTCCCCGGTGGCGACGCGAGTCGGCATCTCCCTGGGCTACACCTTCGCTCCGGGTTTCTAGGTAGCGCCGCCGTGAACGGTGTACATTTTGGGGGTACCGTCAGCCGCCGAGCCAGCCTTGTCACGATGCTCTTCGCAAGAACCGGCGAATACCGAGATCATAGAGCGCGGCGCCAGCTATCCCGCCCAGCAGCGGGGCCACTATCGGAACCCACCATATCCGGATTCCGTCCGTGATGCCGTTGTTGCGAAAACCGGCCACCGCGGTGAATAGGCGTGGACCGAAGTCGCGGGCTGGATTGATGGCATATCCGTGCATCCCTCCGAAGCTCATGCCAATCGCCACCACCACCAGCCCAATCATTAGCGGACCCAGGTTGGCTCCCGGAGGCGAATTGAATTCATCGGTGATGGCGAAAATGAAAAGTAGCAGCAAGCCAGTGCCGATCACCTGGTCCAGAAATCCTGCCTGCAGCAAGGACGGAAAGGCAGGGAACGTCGTGAAAACTCCAGCCGTTTTTTCCAGTTGCGGGTCGACCTGGTGGAAGGCCGGTAGATAATTTTGATACACGAGCGCCGCCGCCAGGAATGCTCCCGCAACTTGCGCGATCGAGTAGGGCAAGACCTTGCGCCAGGGAAATCCTCGAAACACCGCCAGCGCCAAGGTCACGGCTGGATTCAGGTGCGCCCCTGAAATTTTCCCCGCAACGTAGATTCCCATGGTCACGGCAAGTCCCCACCCCAGAGTGATGTTGGTGTAACCGCCGTGAATTATTTCGCCGGGCGTGTGAGAGGGAAACAGCACGACCATGGCGACGACTCCGGTTCCCAGCAAGATCAGCACGAACGTTCCGAGAAACTCGGCAATCAACTCCGCCACCAGCGGGAACTTAGCATTCATCAAGCCGCTCCTCTATGTGACCTGGCAGGCTGAAAGGTCGCGAGGTAGTCTAACAAGAATGGCCAATTGCTACGAATGTCATGGTGAGTGGTTAGCCGTGCGGTACTATCGCGGGGCTTTCCGCGATGTGCTGCCAACCCGCATGCGGTCGAGAGCGAGCAGGGTGCTAACCCAGAGAGACGCGGCAAGATATCCCGCGAGCACATCGCTGGGATAATGCACTCCCAGATAAATTCGCGACAGGCCGATGCTGGCCACAAGAACAGCCGCCCCCGTCCAAATCAGAGCCCGCGCCTTCCGGGAGCGAGTACGCCCCGCCAGCAATCCCGCGAGCACTCCATAGAAGCAAAATGAAAACAAAGCATGTCCACTGGGAAAACTATACGAGCGCGGCACGGCTGCAAAAAACGGAGTAGGGCGGGCACGGTGAAAAGCATATTTCAGAGTCAGGTCCAGCACCAGCGCGCCCAGCATGGTAACCACCAGCCACAGCGCGGCACGGCGCCAGTGAAAAAAATAGAGAAACAAAACAGCCGCAAGGATGGCGCCAAGCGTCAACCCCGCTCCGCCCAAAAAGGAAATTGCAATCATTATCTTGGTTAGACCGGGAGAAGCGTACTCGTGGATCCGCATCCGCACGGCAAAATCGAAGCCCCCTGTCTGGCCATGAGAAACACTTTCCGCAATCCAGGCAAACAGAAAAAGCGAAAGCACCGCCACCGCCAGGCTAATGAGGACGGCGGTCTCAATCACGGCGGTAGATCTTGGGGCGATTTCCAGTTCGGGCAACTGGGAACTATCTGCCATGGTCACTTTCCTCGTCGCCCTGCGGGCGCAGTGCTCGACGATGTGTACTCCGCGATGAGAGCATCGAGCTTTCCCAGAAGCGCCGCATTTCCTTTGCGTGGATACGCGCTTAACTGTTGGCTGTAACGCGGCAGATTATAGAGGAACGACTCGACACGCTCCTTGTTCAGATCCTCCCAATACGTCCCGTATCCCATCTTATCCAGCCAATACGCGTTAAAGATCTGTTCGAACTGATGCTTCATTGGAATCGCCAGGTACGGCTTACCCAGGTGAAGCGCCTCGGTCATCAGAGAAAATCCGGCGTTGGCGACGATCGCTTTCGCTCCGCTCAAATCTTCCAAGAATTTACTGACGCTGGGCTCTCTGAAAAGGATATCGCCATTCTGCCCTTCGCGGCTGAAACCATAGGCGATAAACGGGCAGTGCACAGAATTCAGCAACTTCGCTAGGACTGGCGCCGGGGAAGTCACGTAGACCAGCACATGCTCTCCGGCGGTCGGCGAAGCCGCGAGGACCTCGTGGCGCAGAATGGGTGGAAACAAGAACGTTCGGGGCCGCTTGACTTGGGCAGTGAAGAACGACGTCACCAGATACGCGTCGGCCTGCGGCGTCATGATCCGCGTAACCAGCTTCGCAACCGCGGCGTCGCGCCGGTACTTTCTGGGATAGGAAACCTCGGTATTGGTCAGGCAGTGCTGATTATCGATGGAAATAATCGGAAGACGCTTGCGATGGCCCAGATGACAGCAGAGAGGCTCAAAATCGGTGATGACCACTTCGATCTTCCAGGCTTCAGCTAGCTCAGACAAAACCGCAATACTCTTGGCACGCTGCCGCAGGGCGAGCAGATTTTTTGTCACGGTACGCCGGTAACGCACCTGATTATTCACGTAGGCCAGGCGCAAACCGTGGATTTCCGTCACCTCAAAGTTGTCGCGGAGGTTATGCAGTCCGCGATCGAATGAAGCCACATGTAGCCTGTGTCCCCTGGCTTTCAGATGAGAAAGAACTTCCTGCGCCCTGGTCGAATGGCCAGAGCCCTCGCCATTGACCCCATAGAGTATGTTGGCCATGAGCTGTCGAAGTATAGCGCGCGTTTGGCAGGCTGCGGGGAAGGGAGAAATTAGAGAAAAGCGGGATGGCCCGTTCAGATCAGTAGGTGAGACATGGTTCGCAACTTCACTTCCGGCGCAGAACTTTCTTGGCAGCGCGCGCGACAATCGGCGGACAAAAAGCTCGTGCGATTCGAAGCACTGTCCTCTTGTCCCCCAGGGGATTGCTCGACTTGCGAAGGCTGGAGGGAAAGACCGAGCTGTGAGCGACACTGTTCAGGCCCTGCGCGGTGTGGTAGTACACCACAAAAGAACTACGGCACCGGCCTCCTGGGCAGGCAATCGGCGACGGAACGCCGTGAAAGTTCTGGTCGGCAATTTCAAAAATCACCGTCCGGTTGAACAGCGGTTCCACTGCGGCCTCGCGGCGGCTTCCATCGTGGTTCCACAATTCGAACTGTCCGCCGTACTCATGCTTCCAGGATTTGTTGAGGTATGTGATGAGCGAAAGGCGCCGGGTCAAGCCAGTTTCGTAAGCCATATTACGGTCGGCATGAACGTCAAACTTGCCGCCGGGCGGCATCACATGATATCCACCGCCTTGCAGGTATGGATCCGGCAACAGCTCCCGTATTCCGGTGATCTCCGAAAGGAAGTATAGGAAAGCGGCCGAGTGCAGGAATGCAATCAGCTGGAAGCCGGTTTCTCCAAGTTCTACCGCGGAGCGCAGACCGTACTGGGTGAGGTGCCCATCCTCGTAGTACAAGAATTTTTCTGCCGTGAGCGATGGCATTTCGCCAACCAGTTGATCGAGCAACCGGTCCTCAAACATGTTGTCGATGACGATGTGCGGGAAAGGCTCGGCCGATTTATACTTTGCGGCCATCTGCTCAAGGCTCTGATCGACCATGATTTTATGGTTCAACAGAGACATGACATCAATAGCGTAACCGTGTGCCATACGCACCAGAACTCGCCGGCTCCGGAGAACCAGCGCTACATTTATGATGCATTCCTTTTAGAGAACAGCTACTGCCGTGGCCAGGTTATCGGCGTAGGAATGAGACGAACTGGACGAACTCAAGCATATATGATCAGGGCCTGCCGGATGCGAAAAAAATGTTCCCAAAGGAGATGACCAAAGTGCATACCGCTTGCGGTTTTTAGGACGATATCTAAAACGCTATCAACATTTTACACGCATTGGTTATCTCGCGAGTAAGCCGTCACCGGTCTCGTGGTGAGGGCAAAGGGCGGGCCCGACGATCCGGGCAAATCGGCTAAACCCTGTTTTATAAAACTGAACTCTGGGGTGGGAGATGGGAATTGAATCTCGATCCTAACGTACATTCAACAAGCTGCAGCGCACGACTGGTGATCTTAGTACATGGAAAGCAGTGCAGCGCAGCGTTAACGGATCGCGGATGGGATCGCTGTTTTGGGTTGTGGGTTTGTCACCCACCAGCAGGGGTGTATAGTGTGCAGCACAATTCGATCTGGGAGGGATGTTCCAATGACCAAAGCTGTGCTCTGCGGGCTTGCGGGATTCTTCGTGTTCTCTCTGGTGTGGATTCGGAGATTTACCGGCCCTTGGCGGTTCAATGCGGCGGTTGGAGTGAACTTGTACAAAGCCGTG
>Ga0137359_10003772_pt1 | contig 12325 bp, 11 predicted proteins | sample Mad1_40_16metaG_FD_108281 | JGI IMG/M metagenome (GOLD analysis project Ga0137359, IMG submission 108281) | Vadose zone soil microbial communities from Angelo Coast Range Reserve, California, USA - Mad1_40_16 metaG | ecosystem: Environmental > Terrestrial > Soil > Vadose zone | place: USA... | reverse complement strand
CTGCTTGTCCGTTGCGTCGCCGCCCCCGATCGAGTGGAGCTTCTGACCCTCCTCGCGAAGTAATCCTCTGAGAGGGACGATCAGGGGCTCCCTACAGCCACTATCTGCAAGTAGCCTTGCGTTTAGTGGCACTAAACGACAAACTGCTGGCGTATGGTAAAGCGGCTTTTCTGGCTGGAACGGATCCGTGCCGCATGGAAGACGCGTCGGATTCTCTGGCTCTCGGGGGTGCGTCGCGTCGGGAAGACCACCCTGGCGCAGAGTGTCGGTGGCGTCGAGTATCTCGATTGCGAGCTGCCACGGGTGCGTCGCCGTCTGGAGGACCCCGAGGACTTCCTCTCAACGATGCGTGGCCGCCGGCTCGTTCTCGACGAGGTGCACCGCCTCGGAGACCCTGCGCAACTCCTGAAGATCGCTGCCGACCACTACCCGACGGTCCACATCCTGGCGACGGGCTCGTCGACGCTCGGCGTCTCGGCCAAGTTTCGTGACACGCTTGCCGGCCGCAAGGCCGAGCTTTGGCTCACGCCGATGATCGGACCTGACCTCGAGGACTTCGGCCGACGCGACCTCGACCACCGTCTGCTGCGCGGCGGGCTCCCCCCCTTTTTCATGGCCGATCCTCTGCCCGAGCGTGATTTCCAGGAGTGGATGGATGCCTATTGGGCGAAGGACATCCAGGAGCTCTTTCGACTCGAACGCCGCGCGTCCTTCCAGCGCTTTGCCGAGATGTTGATGGCGCAAAGCGGCGGCGTGTTCGAGGCCACCAAATTCGCCCGGCCCTGCGAGGTCAGCCGCACCACGATCGTCAACTACCTGGCGGTGCTCGAGGCGACGTTCGTCGCGCACGTCATCCGGCCGTACAGCTCGCGGCGCCAACACGAGATCGTGGCGGCTCCGAAAGTGTATGCGTTCGATACCGGGTTCGTCTGCTACCACCGGGGTCTGCACGATCTCCGCTCCGAGGATCGCGGCGTCCTCTGGGAACACCTGGTCCTAAACGAGATCAATGCGCATCTGCAGTCACGCGACGTGCGTTATTGGCGTGACAAGCGCGGCCACGAGGTAGATTTTGTCGTGGCCCGGCGCGGCCGGCCGCCGGTCGCGATCGAATGCAAGTGGTCGGCACGCGACTTCGACTGGACGAACCTGCGCGCGTTTCACGGCCACTATCCCGCGGCGACGGCGCTCGTCGTCGCGCAGGACGTCAACGAACGCTTCACGCGGCGGAACGGCGAGCTTGCCGCGACGTTTCTGAGTCTTGCCGATCTGATCGGCACGCTGACGAGAGCGCGCTCTCGTCTCCCCGTTCGCTGAGCCGCGTCCCGCGGAGCGGCAAGGCGCAGTAGGGCGCGGTAGGGAGGCTTTCAAGTTGCTGTGGCTCAAGGTGCCGTTGTGCGCTCCGGGGCGGGGTGGTTTGCCGGTCAACTTCGCCTTGTGCTACCGTGCCGCACATGGACAGCATCGGCGTCAGGCAGCTGCAGCAGAACGCCGCCACCACAGTGGAACGAGTCCGTCTCGGCGAGAGCATCGAAGTGACCGTCCGGGGTCGCCCGGTGGCAAAATTGGTTCCAGTTGTCGGGTACCACGCGCGCGGGCAGCCCGGACGTCGCGTGGGGCGTGAACTTCATCTTTGGTTCGGTGGACTACGACGGCAAGGGCAGCGGCTACGGTGTGCGCGCAATGCGTCCCGGCCCGTGACCGGACCGCCCGCCCGCACGATCGCATGATCGCGCGAGAAATCGTGGGATGAAGGAACCCGGCCGCCGGCCGGTTGTACTGCGGCGGCTCGCGCGTGAAGCGGCTGGCGGCGCGAAGGCGGTTCCCGTATCATTTCGCCATGCCGCTCATCATCGACGAGACCGAGCTGCAACAGCTCCCTGTCGCTGCCGATCCTGCCATCGTCAGCGGTGCCCTCGTCTTCCGCGGCACGCGGGTTCCCGTCGATGCTCTGATCGAGAACCTCGAGGCGGGGCTCACGCTCGACGAATTCCTCGAGAATTTCCCGACCGTGAGTCGTGAACAGGCCGTCCAGGTGCTCGAGCACTGGCGGCACACCCTCCGTCGCCTCGCCCACGCCAGTTGAGGATTCTCCTCGACGAATGCACGCCGCGAGTCGTCAAGGCCCGGCTGCCGCAGCATGTGATCGCGACCGTGCAAGAGATGGGGTGGCAGGCATCACGAACGGTGAACTGCTGGCCCGCGCCGATGGCGAGTTCGATGTGCTCGTGACGGCAGACCAACGGCTTCCCGATCAGCAACATCTCGCCGGTCGTCACCTCGCGGTGGTGATTCTACCGACGAATCGAGCGCCTGACGTTGTGAGACTCCTGCCCGATCGAGAGCATGCACTCGATACCATCCAGCCCGGCGTATTGATCCAGCTGACGCTGCCTGTGTAGCGGCTTTCGCCCGATCTCTGACGAGGTCGGGTCGGGCGAAAAATCGCTCGCCCCGGCAATTTGGGACGTCCGATGTCCCAATGTGCCGTCGAATGTCCCGCCTTAGCCGTGGGATGAAGACGTCGGGATCGGCAGGACCACCGGCCACGCAGGACGCCGGTCTCTTCAATCTCGAAGGGGACTTCTGGACGGTGACCTTTGAAGGCATCACTCTGCACGTCCGCGACAGCAAGGGCATGCACTACCTCGCGCACCTGCTGCGCCACCCCAACAAGCCAGTCGACGTCCGGGAGCTCATCGCCACGGTCGGCGCACGCGGGGGCACGCGTCGAAAGCACGCGCGCACTCCTCATGGGGCGAAGCTCGAGCGCGAGCGCGACCGTTCCGCCGTCGGCAAGCGCATCCGAAGTGCGGTCGCCCATCTGCACACACACCACCCGCAACTCGGCCGCTTCCTCCGCGGCAGCATCCACACCGGCTACGAATGCGTCTACCTGACGGATCCCAGCAGAGGAGAAGAGTCATGAGATCGGTAACGCAAGTGATGCCCATGTCGGCGGCGCTGCTGCTGCTGGCGAGCACGGCGAGCGCGCAGGGCGCCAAGCCCCTCAAGAAGTGTCCGCTGGACGCGGTCGTGTCAGGCACCGTGTGCATGGACAAGTACGAGGCGAGCGTGTGGCGGGTGCCGGGCGCGACGACGACCAACGCCGGCCTGGTGAAGAAGATCCAGAAAGGGAAAGCGACGGCGGCGGATCTCGCGGCGGGCGGCGCGACGGCGCTCGGGACCGCGAGCGACGACTACACGCCGTGCGCCGACAGCGGGCAGAACTGCAGCGACGACATCTATGCGGTGAGCCTGCCGGCGGTGACGCCGTCGGCGTACATCACGTGGTTCCAGGCGCTGGCGGCATGCGAGAACGCGCGCAAGCGCCTCCCATCGAATGCAGAGTGGCAAGCCGCGGTGATTGGAACGCCGGATCCAGGTCCGGACAACGGCACGACTGACTGCAACACCGTGTTCACTGGCGCAGTCTCCACGACCGGGTCGCGCGGCAGCTGCGTTTCGTTGCGAGGAGCGTTCGACATGGTCGGGAACCTGTACGAATGGGTGGGCGATTGGGTGCCCAGGTCGAGCGGCTGCGGCACGTGGACCGCCGGTGTCAGCCCGACGGGTGACGATCAGTGCCTGGCCGGCGCCGTCCCGTTCGGTGAACCCGCTGCGCTGGCGCGCGGCGGCACCTTCGCCGGTTCCGGTTCGAGTGAGGGTCCGCTCGCAGTCTATGGCAGCTACGAGCTGTCCGATGTCCAGTATTACATCGGCTTCCGTTGCGCTCGATAGTCACGTTCGTATCGATCGATCCGTCCGATCGCGACCGGCGCGGCGCCGGTGACGCGTCGCCGCGCATCCGCTACCAGAAGTTCGCGTTGCGCACGGCGCGCAGGGCGTACAGGTCGTTCTTGGACCGGATCGCCACTCCGCCGAACCCGAAGCTGACGTTCCAGACGAACGACGCGTTCTCGGACTCCGCATCGAACCCCCAGTACACGTCGGCACGGGTCGGGCCGAAGATCGGGTCGATGCAGGGGCCGTCCGCGGCGCAGCGCGTGGGATCGAGGATGAACTGCAGCTCGAAGACGCGCGGCACGCGCCAATCGCAATGGCCCGCGAAGCCGAACCGCCCAAACTCTCCATCCTCGAATGATGAGAGACTGCAATCGTTCAGCGCGGCGAGGAACGCCGTGAACGCGGTGCCGTCGGGAGCGGTACCATCGGCCTGTGCCGTGAACCGATAGAGATTGTCGACGTCGTGGGGATCAGCGACGCTTTCGCCGCTGCCGACGCTCGTCGTTTTCTTTTCCCATTGCAAGCCGTTGTCGAAATCGGTGACGGTGCCGTCGCCGTTGTCACGGTACCGACACGCGATGTGCTGCGTTGCGGCGACGGCGTCGATGCGTTTGCGCTTGGCGTTGAACCGGTCGACGCAGGCGAGGTCGTCATGATTCCGGCCTACGAGGCGCTTTGCTTGCTCGGCGGCATCGCACGCCTGGAGTGCGCCCCATACGCGGCGCTTCCGTGCGAGACATCCGTCGGGCGTCAGCGCCGCGCGCGCAACGCCCGCGAGCGCGATTACGATGGCGATCGTGGTCATCGCTACGACGCGTCGCTGCCTGCGTTTGCCGTGCATGCCTGCGGATCTTCATGCAAGCCTACCGCGATCGTCAATCGAATTCGTGTTGGAAAAAGTTGCAATCAGAGGACAGGACGCATGTGCATGGGCTGGGTCGCCGAGTCAGATCCCGCGGCAGCGGATGCGGGCGAAATGGCGAGGCGGCGTGACGTGCGCGGGTCCGCGCTCGTTCCCACGTGCACGACGCGCCAGTTGGGTGCGAGCGGAAAGCGGACGACCTGCGATTGCCCGGGCTCGAGCGAGACACGATCGAAGCCGCGTAGCGTGCGCAGCGCGCGCGCGTCGGAGCCGAGCGCGAGGTCGACGTAGAGCTGCACGACCTCGGCGCCGCACCGCGCACCCGTGTTCCGCACCTCGACGACGACTGCAGCGCCGTCGATCGTCGGCTCGCCGAGCGCGAACGTCGTGTACGAGAGACCGAAGCCGAACCAGAACGCCGGGTCGCGATGCTCGGCCTGCATCAGCCGGTACCCGTGCAGCGGCCCGTAGCGTATGCGCCTTGTGCGGCGATCGAACGGCGGAAGCTGCGCCTCCGAACGCGGCCACGTGCACGGTAGTTTGCCGCTCGGGTTGACGTCGCCGAAGAGAACGCGCGCCACCGCATCGCCGCCTCGCATGCCCGGGTACCAGGCCATGACGAGAGCGGCGACCTGCGCACGCCACGACTCCGTCACGAAGGCGCTGCCCATCAGCACGACGACGGTCCGTGGGTTCGCGGCCGCGACGGTCTCGATCAGCTGCTCGTGCGTCGTGCGGAGCCGGAGCGTCGTCCGGTCGCCGCCGCCCCATAGGCCGACGTACTCGCCTTCGTCGCGATGGGTGCAGCCGCAGACGACGAGCGCGAGATCGGCGGCGCGCGCCGCGGATGCCGCGGCAGCGAGATCGTCCGTCGTCGACGCGACGACGTCGATCTGCCGCGCGGCAGCCGCCGCCCGCAGTCCGTCGAAAATCGTGATCACCTCGGGTGGCCGCACACGTGACGAGCCGCGGTCGCCGGTGTTCCGTCGTGCTGCCAACGCGCCGATGACGGCGAGGCGACGCGTGCGCGCGCCGTCGATGGGCAGGAGCGGTGCGCGGTCGCCGACGGCAGCATCGATGGGCAGGAGCGGCGGGCGGTCGCCGGCTGCGGCGTCGTTCTTCAGCAACACGACCGACTTCTCCGCGGCCTCCAGGGCGAGTGCCCGGTGCGCGTCGCATGCGACGGCGCCGGCACGATACCGCTCCGGCGTGCCGCGATCGGCGAACCGCAGCTGCGTGCGCACGAGCCGCCGGACGGCGTCGTCGACGCGCGCCATCGACACGGTTCCGCGGCGCACCAGCGCCGGCAATCGACGGAAGCGCAGCCGTGCCGGCATCTCCAGATCCTGCCCGCCGGCGAGCGCGTCGGCCGCGCTCCGGACGCCGAGGACGAAGTCGCTCATGACGAAACCGTCGAAGCCCCACTCGCCCTTCAGCATGTCGGTCAACAGCTGACGATGGTGTCCGCACCAGGCGCCGTTGACCTTGTTGTAGGCGCTCATCACCGCGGCCGCGCCCGCGTCGATGCAGCGCTTGAAGTGCGGCAGGTAGAGATCGCGCAGATCGGCGTCGTCGATCTCGACGTCGACCTTGAAGCGCGCGTTCTCCATGCTGTTGCAGGCGAAGTGCTTGACGCACGCCATGACGTGGCGCTGCGCGCCGCGGACGAGCGCCGCGCCCATTTCCCCGAGGTGATGCGTGTCCTCGCCGTAGGTTTCCTGCGCCCGTCCCCACGCCGGATGGCGGAGGAGATTGACGCAGACGCCGGCGAAGAGATTCGCGCCGTGCGCCCGCGCCTCGACGCCGATCGCGTCGCCGATCCGCTCCTCGAGCTGGGGATCGAACGTCGCGGCGCGCGCCATCGCCACCGGAAACTCCGTCGAGCGCCCGATGACGACGCCGCGCGGCCCATCGGTGAAGCGGATGCCTTCGAGGCCGAGACGCGGCACCGCCGCGGCGACGTACGGCCGCTCGTTGTAGTGGCGCCCCATGCGGAAGACGTCGAGGAGCGGCAGGTCGCCGGCGAGCATGCGAAGCTTCTCGTCCGTGGTGAGCCGTGTGACGATGTCCTCGACTCGTCGCGCGCAATCCTCCGACCTGATCGTCGTGTTCACGGAGACGTACCGTACCACGACGGCAGCACGCGCACGCGCGTGGCGACGCACGCGTGCGCGGGGGTGCTTGCCCGCGTGCGGGACGTCCCGTAGCGTGCTCGCGTGACCGCGCTCCTGCACGGCCCGCTGCCGCTTTTCATCGCGCAAGCCGTCCTGATCGTCGGCCTCTCGCGCGCGATCGGTCTCCTCGCGCGGCGGATGGGGCAGCCGATGGTGATCGCGGAGATCGTCGCCGGGATCATGCTCGGGCCGTCGCTCCTCGGGTGGCTCTTCCCCGGCGTCGCGGCCACGCTCTTCCCGCACGAGTCGCTCGGCCTCCTCCAGATGCTGAGCCAGATCGGGCTCATCCTCTTCATGTTCCTCGTCGGGCTCGAGTTCGACCCGCACTTGCTGCGCGGCCGCGGGCACACCTCGGTCGTGATCAGCCACACGAGCATCATCGTGCCGTTCGGGCTCGGCGCGCTGATCGCGCTCTACCTGTATCCGCGGCTCTCACCGGAGTCGGTGCCGTTCAGCTCGTTCACGCTCTTCATGGGCGCGGCGATGAGCATCACGGCGTTCCCGGTGCTGGCGCGCATCCTCGTCGAGCGACGGCTCCTCAAGACGAAGCTCGGCGCGGTGACGATCACGTGCGCGGCGGTCGACGACGTCACCGCGTGGTGCATCCTCGCGTTCGTGGTCGCGATCGTCCGCGTCACGAGCCTCGCCTCCGCTCTCTCGACGACCGTGCTGACGCTCGCCTACATCGCCGCGATGCTGCTCGTCGTACGGCCGTTCGTGCGACGCCTGGCGAGCCGCAGCGCCAACCGCGAGGGCCTGAACCAGAACGTCGTCGCCGTCACGTTGATGCTCGTTCTGCTGTCGAGCTGGGCGACGGAGTGGATCGGCATCCACGCGCTCTTCGGCGCCTTCATCTTCGGCGCGGTCGTGCCGAAGGAGGAGCGCTTCGCGCAGATCCTCGCCGACAAGCTCGAGGACCTCGTCGTCGTCCTGCTGCTGCCGCTCTTCTTCGCGTACAGCGGTCTCCGCACCGAGATCGGTCTCCTCAACTCCGCCTCGGCGTGGATGATGTGCGGGCTCGTGATCGCGACCGCGTGTCTCGGGAAGTTCGGCGGCAGCGCCGTCGCCGCACGGTTGACGGGACTCCGCTGGCGCGAGGCGACGGCGCTCGGGATCCTCATGAACACCCGCGGTCTGATCGAGCTCATCGTCCTCAACATCGGTCTCGATCTCGGCGTTATCTCGCCGACGCTCTTCACGATGATGGTCTTGATGGCGCTGCTCACGACCTTCATGACGACGCCGCTCCTCGCCGTCGTGTATCCGCTCGAGGAAATGGCGCGCGACGAGGAGGAGGAAGCGGCGCGCGCGCCGGCGGGTGGATTCACCGTGCTCATGTGCGTCGCCTACGATCGCAGCGGACCGGCGATGGTGACTGTCGCGGGCGCACTCACCGGCGACGAGGCGAACGGCGGGCGGCTCTATGCGCTGCGTCTCGTGCCGCCGACGGACCGCGCGTCGTTCGTGCTGCGCCAACAGGCGGGCGCGGACGACGCGACGGCGCTGGCGCCGCTGCTCGAGCGCGCGGCGCTCCTCGGCCTCGAGGTACGGCCGCTCTCGTTCGTGTCGCCGCAGCCCGCGCACGACATCTGCAACGTCGCGGCGGTGAAGCGCGCCGATCTCGTCCTCCTCGGATGGCACAAACCGATCCTCGGCAAGACGGTGCTGAGCGGCACGGTGCACGACGTCATGCGCCGCGCCGAGACCGACGTCGGCGTGCTGATCGACCGCGGTCTCGAGCGCATCGAGCGCGTACTCGTGCCGTATCTCGGCGCCGCGCACGACGCGGGCGCGCTCCGCCTCGCGCACCGGCTCGCGACGTGTGCCGGCGTCCGCGTCACCGTGCTGCACGTGCTCGATCCGCAGCGCGAGGCTGATTCGACGGACGTCGCGGCGCAGACGGCGGAGACGCTCGCCGGCTTCGATGCGCAGGTCGAGTTGAAGACGGTACGCCACGCGATCGCATGGCGGGCGGCGATCGAGGAAGCGGCGCGCGGCTACGACCTGGTGTTGATCGGCGCCGGCGCGGAGTGGGGCCTCGAGCACCGCTCGTTCGGCATCCACTCGGAGCAGATCATCCGCCAGTGCCCGACGTCACTGCTCGTCGTCCGGCAGTATCGCGCGAGCGCCGTGCACGCACCGCCGCAGATCGCGGCCGCCGCCGTGTGATGGCGTAGTATAGACGGCCGGCACCTTCGCATCTGGTGCTGTCCAACCAAGATGCGGCTATGGCTCCATGGCTCTGGCGCCTGCGAGCGGCGCACGCTGGATGACCTCCCGGTCGGCGGTCACGAGCGGTAGGTCTTCACGAACGGCAACCCATACGTAGAGCGCGTCCGCCGCGCGAAGCCGCGTCGTGGTGACGACGGCACGCGCCGTTCGAACTGCCCGGGGTCCGATGCCGACGAGTCGGCGTGTTGCCAGATGCCGCGCGAGAAACGCGGCGACCCGATCGGGCGTGACCCCGCGACGAACGAGCGCCGCCGTCACCTCGAGATCGAAGATGCTCGGAACGACAATTTCGTCTCGACCGGCGAAGAGCGGCATACAGCGGCGAAGAGCGCGGACGTGACCCGGTTCCCCGGCTCGAAGCGCCGCGACAGCCACGGAAGCATCGAGCACGTAGGTCAGCGGCGACCCCGCAGCAGATCCTCGACGGCCGACGTTTTCGGATCAGCGGAGCTGAACTCCTCGATGAAGACGCGTACGCTGCGGAGGGCAACCTTGGAGCTGAGGGCACGGGCCCGCCGTTTCGGCGGTATCGCAACGTCGACGGGGACGATCGCAGCCGCCGGCTTGCCGTGGCGCAGGATTACGATGCGCTTGCCGTGGTGCTCGGCGGCGTCCACGATCGCGGAGAGATGGGCCTTGGCGTGGGCAAGCGAGGCCTTCCGCACGTGACCATTATGACTATCGAGGCATGTGAACGCAACGCTGCACTTCGAGGTCGGCCGGTGAAGGGACTCGATCGACCTCAGCGCTGGCGCAAGCGACTCGACCTGATGGCCGACGCGTCCAGGCGCCTCGGTACGGACGCGGTGGACGGGCGAGGGTTCGGTGCTCGGAGGAGCGGAAGGCACGGCGCGCGCCGCCCTTCCGCTCCCTCGCCACTCGCTCAGCCGGCCGCTGGTGCCGCCGAGCGCACGCCGTCGCTCCCCACACGCCGCCTGCCGCGCTGGTGCGGCGACTTGCCGGCCCTTGGTCGGAGAGTTGGAGACGTGGACGCCCCCGCCTCATCGACCGCGAGACGAACGTGGATGCCCTCGAGGGTGAGCGCTGCCACCAAGGCCGCCACCCTAGTGGTGGCCCCCTCATCCTCCGCCGCACCCAGGCTCAAGGAGAGACACGTGCGCGCTGCCTCCTGGTCGCGCAATGCCCGGACGTGGGTGCGGAGGGTCTCGAGATTGTATGCCGTCACCGGCGCGGCGAAATACAGCGAGCCGCGCGATGACGTGATCCACGCTTGCAGCATATGTGGCCTTCTCCTTTCTGTTTTGCCCCCGCTCGCTGCGCTCGCGATGGGCGTCGCGGCCGGGAGTGAATCCCGGCCCCTTCCTCGTTCCGCTGGGCTGCGCCTCGCGGTCTGGTTGCGTTCTCTAGAACTGGAGCTGGAAGCGCGTGAGGAGCACGTCCTCGTGGTTCACTTTATTGGTGCCGAACGTGATGTGTTGCGAGAAGTTCGCGCGCTCGTAGTTGAGCTGGAGCTTGAAGTTCTTGTTGAGGTACCAGTTGAAGCCGCCGGTGTACGCCCAGGTGTTGTCGGCGCCTTTGGCGAGCTTGGCCTTGAGCGGACCGTCGTTGACGTCGACGTTGCTGACGCGGGCGGCGATCTCGAACGCGCCCCAGCGGCCGTTCAGCGGATCGAAGTTGTCGATCGGCACGACGGTCTTGTAGGACGCGTCCTCGCCGGTGAGGACGTACGACGCCTGCACGAACCAACCGCGGGCGCGCTCCTCGGCCTCGGGGTGGGTGATCGGGTTTGGCGCGGTGCCGAGCGTGCCTTTGATGTGCGACTCGGTGCGGAGGTACTCGCCCATGAGGCCGAACGGGCCGACGTAGTAGTACGCCTGTGGGACGATGCGTGACTGCGTACCCTTGCCGGTCACGTTGGCGGCGCTGACGTACTGATAGAAGTTGGACCGTCCTGCGGTCTTGAAGCTCAGGGTGGATTCGGGCTCGCCGGTCCGTTGCCCGTAGCTGCCGGCGACGCCGAACCCGAAGTTCTTCAGCGGGTCGATGTCGGTCGCACGGAACGGCTGCACGAACGCCCGTCCCGCGAAGTCCTTGTCGGTCTGGTTGTCGCCGTCGGAGGAGCCGCCGTTGAAGACGCCGTTGAAGGCGCCCAGCTGGTACGAGAAGACGGAGTCCGCGATGTCGCCGTACAGCATGACGCCGACGTCGCGGTTCGGGGCGAGGTTCTGCGAGATCGCGCGCTCGATGAAGAGCAGGTCGGTGGCCGACTGCAAACGCTCGAGGCTCACCGGCTCCTTGAACTTGCCGGCGCGGATCGAGGCGTAGGGCAGGTAGCGCACGTCCATGTACGCGTCCTGCAGCACCGTGTTGCCGAGGCCGAAGTCAGGCATGATTTTGAAGTCGAAGTATTTGTAGACGGTGCCCTCGAAGATCGGGCGGACGCGGCGCATGAAGAAGCTGTCGTTGCCGGTGTCGCCCTTTTCGAAGGGGAAGAAGCGGTAGTCGGCCTGCGCGTAGCCGCGGAGTTTCAGCTTGAAGTCGCCGCTCGGCGATTGCAGGAAGAAGCCGTCCTGCCAGCCGGCGAGGACCTTCTGCTTCTTGAACGCCGCGTCGAGCGTGGCGTCCAGATCTTCCTTCGTGACGGCGGCCTCCGGCGGTTTGGCCGCGCGCTCGCGCTTCAGCTCCTCGATCTCGCGCTCGAGCCGCTCGATGCGCTCGTCGACTGTCGGGCCAGTCGCCGGGGGGTAGTCGCCGGCGTACGTGACGAGCGGGAAAGCCAAGAGCAGGCCGGCGAGCGTGGCGCCGGCCTTGAGTCCTCTACCAATGGGCAAGGTTCGCATCTCATCGTCCTCCATCGTGTGCACGCCTCCGGTCGTCCGGTCGGTCGTGTCAGCTGTGTCGTGGTCTCCCGTTGTCGGGTCGACGCGCGATGATCCAAGAGTCGTCACGATGCGAGGGCGCCTTTCGGTCCGTCGCGTCACGACGCGCGCGCGGGGTCGAGCACGACCCACGTTCCGGCGCGAAAGCCACGTCCCTCGGGACGCGCGCCTCGCGACGCGCGCTCCGAAGGTCCCCACCACCGCGTCCGTCGGAGCGACGGACCTCGTGACGTCCGCGATTCGCCTTGGACGTCGATCGTGAGTTTGATCCCCGGTGCGATACCGGCGCAGAGCGCGCGTACGCGCGCGGTGGTGCCGTCACGGCTGTCGAGCGGCACGATGACGTGAATCTCGGTTTCTGGTCCCAGCGCGCGCGCTTCGGCGACGAGACGCTGCACCGCGGCGCCGTCGAGCCAGCCGGCGCGCACCGTCGACCCCGCACGAATGCCGCCGGCGCGGCGACCGCGCGG
>Ga0137359_10003771_pt1 | contig 12328 bp, 18 predicted proteins | sample Mad1_40_16metaG_FD_108281 | JGI IMG/M metagenome (GOLD analysis project Ga0137359, IMG submission 108281) | Vadose zone soil microbial communities from Angelo Coast Range Reserve, California, USA - Mad1_40_16 metaG | ecosystem: Environmental > Terrestrial > Soil > Vadose zone | place: USA... | reverse complement strand
TTGGGACGGCAGGCACGTCTCCCGTCGCCAAGGCTCGCCTAGCGAATGCCACCAAGGGTTCTACCACCACTTCCGCCCCTCAACCTGTTGAGAAGATTGTTGTTTCAAATCTTCCTGCAGACGTAAATGAAGCACAAGTAAAGGTGGGACATTCTTATAACGAATGTCACGAAATTGTTCTGACATAGGTACCATGTATAGGAGCTCTTCCAGACAACCGTGGGACCCTTGCGCGAGGTCAATCTACACTACGACTCAAATGGCCGTTCAAAAGGCGTCGCCTCTGTCATATTCCAAAAGAAAGGGGATGGCAATAAGGCTTATCAACAATACAACAACCGCCTCATCGATGGGAGTTAGTATCCACCGCCTTCTCTCCTTAGCGCTCGTCTTTTTGTTCGCAATGCCACGTCGGCAACGGACTCGTTTGATTCGCCTTCCATGCAAGGGCAAGTCGTAATCGTGAGATTACATCACCACCCCTCTCCTGGTGACCAACCCCTCAGGTTAAATCCTGGGTACGAAGCACGACCCAGTCAGCTTCGTTCTGCACTAGCAGATGGGGATTAGTCGCTTATACCCGGGACCTGGGTGGCGTGGTTTCTACGCCAAACATGGTCAAGGGTCGAGCTGGGCAAGTGGGCGGGAGTGTTGGACTGAGAGAGGGCCCGTTCTGGAGTGCCGTTGAACGTGTAGACGTTCGCTGTCGCTTCAAGGTCGGTCCTATTGAAGAAGTCTGGCGTTCAATGATTGCAAGGACGGGCCTCATGTGCCCTGTTCAATCCGTTGCGCAAGGTTAAGGCAGAATCTCAACGATGTCCGATGTTCGATTGAAGGATCCGCGATTGCTCTGCAAATTTTTCTTAGCTCGGCTCGTTTTCGTCTTTCGTTTGCCTCGCCCATCGCTGAACGCTCAACTGACCAATTGACTCTCCCCGCCGTTCCTGTCCTCCCCCTGTTATCCACCATCTATGCTTCCAGAGCGCCCTATGAAGATTGAAGTTGTCGTCGATCCTTCTCGCCTCGCTCCCATCCCCACTCTGGCTTCCCGCGTTGCCCCAGCAGAGAATACCAGCCCTATCACTAATGGCACCCAATCTGCCAGGTCCGTTCACATACCACTTTTGGTTTCCGTATAACTCATAGATGCGATCATTCGCCTAGCAGGAGTCGTGCTGGTGCACCTCGGGGTAAGGGCAAGAGACCGGGTAGCCGCAAGACCGAGCGACCACGAAAGACTGTCGAAGATCTTGATGCGGAGATGGAGGTTGGTACCAAGCTCGGTAGAACTCAATGATTCTGATTCAATGTGTGTTTCCTCAGGATTATACTGCGACTAATACTGCTCCAGCTGCTGCCGCTGCCGCTGCTTGATGTTGTAATCTAGTATACCGGCTTCATGTCTCCTTGAACCGTTTATAGTGTATAATGTTTTCTTCTCTTCTGCTCGTCTATTTTGTGTCCAGTATTTTACCAATTGCGATTTCACTTCACTTGTCAAATACTACAACAAACAGCAATTGTCCCAAACCGATCGTCACTGAACGCGACTTTGTACTCGACCGCCATGTCAACACAAACTGTCGACGACACAACTGAGCACGTATTTTATGCAGAGCGACCTGAGTGGGCTGATGTTGTTCCCGTTGCTCAGTACGAGAATATCCAACCACTTGCGCCAATATTTTACAGCCCTCAATGTAAGCAACCCTCTAGTTATCCTCCTGCGTTCTACGTCCATCGATCTATATTTAATCACGATGCTCCACTAGACAAAGACGTGACAGACTACTTTCGCGGCGTCGTAAAGATCGGAGAGAAGAGTCCACGCGTTCTCGAGCTCACAGAAACGATTATAAGGCTCAATCCCGCACATTATTCCGCCTGGTGCGTGTCTTCGAGTCTCCTCGTGCACCAATCGTCTCGTTTACGGCAGAGCTGTTAGGCAATACCGCTACGAGACCCTCATCGCTATCTCCGCCCCACTCCAGCTCGAGCTCGTCCTATGTAATGCGCTCACCAAGGCCTCTCCAAAGACATACCAGGTGTGGCACCATCGACGGCTTCTCCTCACAGCCTTAGGCGATCCCGCGCCGGAACTAGCTTTCAGCGAGGAGGTGCTTAAGACCGACGCGAAGAACTATCACACTTGGAGCCACAGGCAGTGGCTGCTCGCTCACTTTAATCAAGAAGAGTTGTGGGCTGGTGAACTGTCGTTCATCGAAGGGCTTCTCGCTGACGACGTCCGCAACAACTCAGCATGGCACCACCGCTTCTTCGTCTCGTTTGAACGCGGGGGTGATGATCGTAAGGATGAGGCACAGGCAATAGTGAGGCGTGAAGTCGCGTAGGTCATCATTCCTCCTGTCGTCCGATGGTCGGCCGAACCAGCGCTCACAATAACGCCCTCACCGCCTCGTGCCCATGGCGATGTCCCCACGCCTTTTTTTTTGTCATGTCTGGTTAGCTTCGCCAAGGAGAAGATCGCGCTTGCGCCCAACAATCCCTCCGCGTGGAATTACTTGCGCGGAATATTAGATCACGGACGCCTCCCCTACTCGACTCTGGCCCCCTTCGTGAGGCAGTACATCGTCGACACTGTCGACCCTCGGTGTAATGATGTTCTTGATCTTGAGAACCCATGCCCGTCGGAAGGCGCAGAGTTACCCTGTGCAGCGGCAATTGAATTCATGGCGGATGTGCATGAGGCTGCCGGGAAAGAGGGTATATCCAAGGCTGTGGAAGTGCGTGATCCCGAAATGAAACAATGGACTTGCATTTCTGATGCAATCGGCTCTTTTTGTTAGTTATGGCGCTCGCTCGCAGAAACCCACGACACCATCAGGAAAAGGTACGCCCCCATCGGCGGTGGGACCCGATTATTTTACTCATCATGTATCAGGTACTGGGAATATCGCATATGTGATGCAGTCGCAACCACCAGTAAAGCCTAATTCGGTTCTCTCGATGGTTTACATGCGCGAGGAGAGAAGGTTTTAAACTATCCACTTGGTGCAACGACGATGTTCTTCTACACTCGGGGGGTTTTTTCTTTGGAAATAAGTAAACTTTCGTGGTAACAACTCGTGATAAATTGGCGGAGCCGAGCACAGTCATACATCCAAGTACATCGCCTCAATTGACCCTTAAATCCGGTTACAGCCTCACCCAATCCTTGCAGTTGGGCCGAAGTAGCATCGCCACGCGGAAGGACGGCAACGTGTCATGATGAAGAACTATTATTTCTTGACCCTTAAATACCCGTGTTCTACGCTTTCGCTGGGAACCCCCAGAGACCACTATGAGTTCTTCCTCCCGTCGTTCGAACAATGACCATAGTGCGGCCTCCGTTGTACCTCTCGATACTTCACATCCTGATGCCGTAGTACAGGCGCACCATATGGCTCCGGTCGTATTCCCAGTAATGTCAGGAAGACGTCTCAGCCGTCTCGATCGATTCAGCACCCTGCAACTGTCAGTGGCACACATGGTGGCACAGCCAGCGATATTCCCTGGGCGAATCGCTCTCCGTCACATGCCCAGGGAATTGCTCCCAGTCAGGTACCACAGTTGTACACGAATAACACTCAGCCTTCTCAAAATGACTGGGACCGTGAACTTATGGGCCTGACGTCCCAGTTGATGGACTCAGCATATTCACAACCTACGTCATCACACCAGCGGCAGATTACGGTACCGGAATTCTATCCTCCCACCCCGACTCTCAACGATCAATACAGCAACTCGCAAAGCCGTGACCGACTGTTGCCCCTTCAAAGTACATTAGCTTGGCCCGAAGGTGATCTGTCACTATCATATACATCTCCACCACCTGCGTCATTACCTCAACCTCAGCGTCAACATTTGAGGCAGCCTCAGCTAACTGCCCCGCCACCTAACGCCGATCACGGCGTCTTGTACTCAACCCAGTTTTCTCAACTTCCTCCGCAGAACTATCCTGGATCTTCACAACGCCGTCAGCAAAAACAACATTCCCCATCTAGGCCCACGCACAACCAAGACTTAGGCCCCGGTCGATCACCATACCTACCCCAGCATCAAGCGTCACCTAGAATACCTGACGAGGTAAAACCTCTAAATCCTACTCAATATAACCAATTGTCTCCACCGTCCACCCAGTATTCAGGAACACCCTCTTTTGAATATGACAATCACCCCCAAGCTCGGCAGCTCACTCCAGCCCAGAATCGTCAGGACGGGCCTCCACGTAACCTGCGCACCACTGAATCCGTTGTGGGCGAAGAAATGCACAGCGAATGGGAACACAATAGCAGGTACACCCCTTCCGTGCTGAGTATGTCCTTGTATATGTGCGCATGACCGTTGTATGCTCACGAGCGTGGTCGCCGAAAGATTTACCACATCCTGCACGAGCAAACGTCCTCCAGCCGTCAGTCCCTAATATTCGCCAGCAAGTGCGACCGCCTGAGGCCCCAGCGACGGGCAAGCGCCCAACTTGTATTATTCCCGGCTGTCAGAATCCGGTGATCGCGGATTTCCGCACGAAAGAGTTGACAGAGTATTGTGGGGAGCCACATATGCAGTTCGTCGTCTCGTCGTGAGGTCAGATTGAGCTCCCGTGCTGAATATCGCATTCCTCCGGTACCTAGGCAGGCTTTGCGGAGGCACGGCGTCCAGGTTTGCCCAGCATGTCAGAGGTTTCCTCGGCGCACTAACCGCGAATATTGCGGGTCATCTTGCGAGAGATGGGCAGTACAACAGCGCCAGCAGCAATCGTCGGCCACAAACTCACACCCATTTGTCCCTAATTCTGGAAGCTCCAACTGGAGCAACGTTGCGACTCCCTCCAATAGTATATCATCACCACATGTCCGGCAAGGTCAATTCCACAGGTAGAAGTGTATATAGACAGACTATGCCGCAATATACCCCCTGATTCACGCGTGGATGAACATATCGTGATCCACTAATACTAAGGGTAATCCTTTTACATTGACATATCGACAGGTGACTACTGCTACTACCTCATTGGGTGTCGGGCGAGGACATAGCCCATATCCTAGGACGCAGCCTTCAGTTACGCCGAACTTTGTATTGGATTGCTGAGGGCGCATCATAAGCTTCGCAGGACGGCAACTCTTCTTTGAGAGTAAATGGTTGGTGCACGGGGCAGAGCGATTGCGCTTGGCATGGCCAACCCCTTTGATCTAGCGATAAACTCTCAAAACTTAGGGTGCACTCTTACCAAGGTCTGTGCCTGGGAGCTGTTAATCCTCTTCTGCTGTCCCCAGTTACTGCATGGCAATCGAATGCCGCGAACTCGAAGACGCAACTTGCCCGCCCGATCACGGGAGAATTGGATTTCGTACGTAGCTGTAAGGCCGTTACCACTACTCATAGTAATAGCGCCAGCACTGGGAGGGCTCAGGGTCGTGCCGATGCTAGTAATGGTTGCCCGCAACCACTGCCGCCCCACAACCTCGCCGTGATGCCTGCACCTCAGCCGTCTTGCCCTATATGTGGCACACCATATCAGAGGGGTTCGGTTGAATGGAGGCCGTTCTATGCAATCGGATATGCGCAGATGCGGGATGGACCTCATCCCCCAAGCTACTCCCTCACAAGGATATAACTTCCGCCCACCAGCAAACCAGGTCCCTCTAGGGTGTACAAAGTATAACAACGGATATCATTCGCCATCGCGATATCCTGGCTGTGTCACAACCTCCTTATGCAAACAACAGCAGGTCTTCTCCGTATTTCGACGGACACTCGGGCTATGCATGGTGATGCTAGATCTCAGACGGCATGTTAATGACTTACTCTGGCCGGAATATCTCCCGGCAGCTAACTACCATAACACACAACACCTCCACGTCGATTAGAGCAGCTCGACTCAACTCGGGCGTGGGTACGTGAGCGTAGCACTGTTCGTAGCCCGGTACGACGCTGCTGGTCATCAGTGCCCAGTGGCTTGAAGAATCAGACGCTCGTCTTTCGATATGATCATCAGAGGGTTCATCAAGTTTGATTCCATCCAAGTCGCTAACGTACGCACGGGGAACTACTCGAGCGTGCTCATTGACCCGTCCTAATCGTATTGACAAGTGGCGCGAGCCGCGGAGCGCTGAGGATTATGTTGCTGACAAGGTCAGGTTGCATACAGCATATAATGACACATAGTCGTGCTGACCAAGGCATGGCAGTTCCTGCTCCTCATATCGTGCTCATCGCCTATGTCGTATCGGGGGAAGTGCTGACTGGATCTGACACGACAGCACGCGGCCATTTTCGGAGTCATTCCTACCGCGACTCTGCGCAGTATTGTAGGTGCGACGTGATCCACATGACAAATACCCGCTCTGTGCTGTTGACGCAATTCGCAAACCGCGGACGTACGGAAATACCAAGGCGTGTTGCAATGATCCAGGTTGACAAGGAGGTGGTTCGCTCGGCTATGCGTCACATTGTTTGACTGCAGTGCGATGGTATAGTAGGCTATGTCATCGTTGGTAAGGCGAAACGTGTCCGAGTTCCTAACGAGCTAATTTAATTTAGTTGTTGGCGTGTGTGATAGACTTGAAATTTTAGTTGACGCTGAGCAGCCAAGCCTGGGCCACGTACGACAACTTTGTCAACTTGATTACGTTTTGCTGCTGACTGCCACTGCTTCGATTCAAACAGTATAAAGGAAAGGAATGCGCTCAACATGTTCTTTGTTTTCAACTTCGCTCTTTTCAACTTCTTCTCTTTCTTTTCCGCCCACAAAATGTCCAACGGTACCCGGAAAAGCGTCGTCGTCGTCGGTGGTGGTCCCGCAGGCGCTACCATTACTCGCATCCTCTCCTCCAAGCTCAATCCCACCACTACTTCTCTCACCCTTGTGACTGCGCGCCCGTTCGCGGTTCACCTTCCTGCCTGCATCCGCATGACGACCACCGCCGAGGGCAAGCTCGAGGACCAAGTCCTCATTCCTTACGACAGCCTTCTCGTCAAAAACAACGGCATCATCAAAGTCGCCCGTGTCACTTCCATCGAACTCGGCAAAGACGCTACTGGGACTGTTATTCTTTCCACCGGTGAACGTGTCGATTATGACTTCCTCGTGCTTGCTCCCGGTTCCGAGTGGGAGGGTCCTCTTGCCTTCCCTGATGACCGGGCCGCCGTCCTGGAACACATCTCTTCTTGGCGTCGAAAGTTCGAGAACGCAAACGGGATCATTCTGGCTGGTGGTGGCGCCGTTGGATGTGGTCCGTCGTTCTGCTTCATTCTGTGCCTGACCTGTTACAATAATCAATGTTAGAATACGCGGGCGAGATCAAGGACGCATTTCCTCAGAAAAAGGTTACCATCGTTCATTCCGACTCGCAACTTCTCAATGCGACCTATCCCAATGGGTATCGCAAACTAGTTGAGAAAGACATCACCTCCCGCGGAGTTAACGTCGTGTTCAACGACTACGTTGACAACATGGACACTATCCCCGCAAGGACGCGTTCTCAGAAAGAGGTGGAGGGTGATCTCATTGTACGTTTGCTTTCGATCCCCTTACTTTATTGCTTCCTTACGTCGTCCCCATCGTTTTCAGGTTCCCACCTATGGTAACCGTCCTGCGACTGGCTTCGTGAGATCCCTTGGTTCGGGTGTACTTAATGCGCGCGGACAAATCAAGGTTAAACCAACTCTCCAGCTCGAGTCACATCCCAACATCTACGCAATCGGTGACGTGATAGACTGGACCGAGCAGAAGCAGGTTGCCAAAACGCCAAAGCACGCACAAATCGCCGCCGCGAATATTTTCTCGCAGCTCAGCGGTGGCGCTGCAAACAAGAAATACGCTGGTCAACCCGAGCTCATCGTTATTACTAACGGCAAGGTTGGTCGTTACCATCGTAACTATACATTCCATTCTGACCACTTCAATTCTGTGTCATGCAGCAACAAGGCGTTGCCTTCATGGGCATCCTATGGGGAATCACATTGGGCAACTGGTTCACCAGTTTAGTGAAGGGCAAAGGTCTTTTGGTTAGCATGACGCGGAAGGCGTATGGTCTTTCCGGTTGAAATGTCGGCTGTCTTTTTGTTTAAGATTTCTGGATCCCTATACCGCTCAGTTCATGTTACATACCCTCCCTTAGTTGCTTTTTAGTCTTTTTGCTGTCGATTGTTGTTTTCCACAGTGCGATATAATAGAAGGTTCTGTTTTTTTTTTTGGAAAACGTTCGAAATCCGTCTGTCGTGGTAAGTGCATATTTTATTACAATTCTGATCAATGTACATATGTTTATTTCTGAACTCGGGCAGCACCTTTTGGCCTGTCAGTAAGAGGCACATACTGTAAGGCACTCAGTTTATTGTCGCGATAAGAAGTAACGGTACAGGGCGACGTACCACAACACCAAAGAGGTCCTTTTGTGTGATCTCTCCTCGTGCGTCCTTGTCCACTTGCATCAGTCTTTGGGAGTCCGTCCCAACAGGGATGACCAAGCGCCCCGGACTCGCGAGCTGTTCCACGAGCGCAGGGGGGACCGTCTTCGCAGCCGCGCCGACGTGAATAGCTTCGTAGGGGCCCTTCTCAGGGTACCCTATGCACCAAACAAACAAAAAAAGAATATCTATCATTTCGGGCATACCGACGGCGGAGAGATGATGACGATGTACCGAGTCTCCCATCACCGGTGACGAGCACGAGGGCCCGCTGATCGAGCGCGGCGCCGAGCCCGTCCGCGCGGATGTTCGACTCTGCCAGCGCGGTCAGCGCGGGCACATGCTCGATGCCGACGACGGCGCCGCCGTGGGGGCCGACGAGGTGGTAGAGCACGCTCGTGAGGTAGCCCGAGCCCGCGCCGACGTCGAGGACGCGCGCACCGGGGCGCAGATACGGGAGGAGGAGCTCGGCGGCATGTGCGTGCTGTTGACCGTCGTGGGGTTTCGATCGGATGGAAATAACGTAAATCGGGGGGCAACGGGTTCGCGCGATTGGCAAGGAGAGAGGAGTGGGGAGACGTACCATGTGTGGTGCAGAGATGGTTGCATCGTGGCCGATCGGTCTACGGTGGTGTGTATCAAAGGACGGAGGACGCAAGGGTCTGTGTGAAAGTGCTCGGAGAAACAAGGGTGCAGCAGGGACGCACTGGGGCGAGTCTTCATAAGCATGCCGCTTATCGAGCACGTAATTTGCGCGATCGACAGACTTCATCGCCTAGGGGGTTAAGGGAAATGATCTTAGGACCTTGGTCGATGGGTCGGGGAGACGCAGCGTACAGCGGCGACAGTGTCGGAATTGACGAGGCCATGGTGTATCAAGTTAGTAACGAGCTCGATGTTGGTACTTCCAGTGCAGCGCCAGGCCATGGTTGAGAGATGAGTTGCTTGCTATGACGTAACAGTGTGGTGTGTGCTATAACATTGTCTTGTACAAAGCAAACTGTCCAATCGTACAACTCGTCGCTGCGGTCAGCAGACGAGGCCAAGCAACACCAACGAAGAGATGACCCTCGTCTCAGCCCGACATCCCACGTTTGCAGTATCAGCTTCGAAACAGCCACAGACATCCCACAAGTCGCATCCCAGGCCCCGTCTCCTATGGCACAAAGCCGCGTGCAGGGCGTGCCTCGGAGCCTGCCGTGTTCGAGGCCTGCAACGACTATCAGATCAGATTAAAGCGAACGATAGGCACCGAAACCCTGAATGAAAGAAGTATGGTGGATGGAGCAAGATTGATGCGCCGGTTAGGTGCATCAATAAGAGTACTGGTCTAGTTCTCCGATGTCGGGAGAGTGGACAGGTTGCATGAAACTGTCTGGAGGCCTAGGTCGGAGAAAACATACCCCGACAATAATAACCACGTTGAGTGTTAGGGCAGTGTCGACACCGCAAAATGTCTCTTAGTTGGTTTGTGCGGCGACGTCGAGGGTGGGGAATAAAGAGGTGGGAAGCCCCTGTAGGAGGCAGCACTCCGAGGTATTGCCACTTTAAAGGGTTAACCGGTTAACGCGTTAAGAGAGCACCGCCAAGCCTGCCTCGGCGCACTCCTCTCCTCCCACTCCCATGTCATCTTCCCCGCTTACTGATAAGACGCCAATATGGCCACTCTTTCAAACTGTCCTCGGCGTAGGTCACTTGTATACGACCATTTCATATCATCATCTTATTCATGTTGGCCTCGATTAGTCAATAATTCAGGTGATTCTCGTTTGTGTCTCCGGCTACGTCCTTGCTAGACGTGGGATCCTCGACAAATCAACCCAAAAGGTCTTACCCCATTGTTGTCGTCCATACCATCCACTCACTGTTCCATCTACCACAGCAATTGAACGTCATCAACGTCAACTTCTTCACTCCTTGTCTCCTGTTCTCCAAGGTCGCTTTCTTTCTTTCTCCAGGTCGGTCACATCGTTCCTCTTCATCCAGCCGTTTAAGCTTCTCCATCTAGCCAAGTTACGAGAACTATGGATCATTCCCATCTCCTTTTTGCTCGTCAGTGGTGTCTCCTTAGTTGTCGCCTGGTGCATTGGTAAACTCTTTCGGCTGCGACCCTCACAAAGGTATGTCGCTTTTTTCCCCACACGCCGTCCGATCTCTGACCCTCACAGAAATTTCGCCATGGCGGCTGCCACGTTCATGAACTCCAACTCACTTCCTGTCGCCCTTCTGCAGTCCCTCGCTGGCACCGTTCCAGACCTGAAATGGGGGGACGACGACACGAAGGACGCCATCATCGGGCGGGCTCTCACGTATCTGCTTCTTTGTAGCACAATTGGCCAGTTTGTAAGTTTTTGCCGTGCATCTCATTTGGTATGCCGAGTGATCAGCGGCAATGATAGCTTCGATGGAGTTATGGTGTCCATCTACTTTCAATGGCTGATCCAATGGAAGAATCGATCGAACATACTTCGACGACTCTCGATGGTGGTGCTTCGACCGAAGTCGCTGATCGCCAGCCACCCGTCGGAATTTTCCGCGATAGTCGTGTCTCAGCTCGGAACTTGGGTGTTCCTCATCGCAGATTCACCACTCCCGCTCCCGTTTTCTATTCGTTCCCCAGCACGCCACTCCTCTCTACCGTAGATTTATCCTCTCAACCTGAACACGATTCTGCATCCGACTCCGATGACGACGAGCTTCCAACACCCGCCTGGTCTCGCCCTCCTCCTACATTCTTGCAGCGTGTCGGACGCTCAGCTCGCACCATCTGGAAAAAAGTGACGAACTTTTTGACCCCCCCGCTCTGGGCCTCCCTCATTTCCCTTGCCGTTGCCCTTAATCAACCGCTGCAACATGTGCTCGAAAGTCACCTCCAGCCCCTTCAAGGCGCAATTAACCAGGCCGGCCACTGCTCGATCCCCGTCACACTTGTTGTACTTGGCGCCTATTTCCACCGACCCTCGGAGAAGCCGGAACCTGTTGCTTCGAGTGCACACAGTTGGCGGAAGGCAACTTCGTTTGCGGGTAGTTTGCGTGAAATTTTCCGCCTCAAGGCTCGGGAAGAGGATAAGCCTGTGAGCGTAGAGCAGCGGGTAGGCTCGGGCGAGGGTAAGACTATTTTCGTGGCGATATTTGCACGTATGATTGTCGTACCCGCTTTGTTCCTTCCGTTGATGGCCGTTGGTGCATTCTACAATCACCCGCCCGTCTTTCAAGAGTAAGTTCTCCCTCGGTCAATCTGCTTTCTTTGATTCTCACCTGTCACCAGTCCCGTTTTTATCCTCACCAATGTTCTTTTACTTGCATCCCCACCCGCATTGACTCTGGCTCAGGTATCATTCCTCCCTCCCCTCTTTGTTGGTCCATTACTAACCCCACCTAAAAGATCACACAGGCCGTGTCCAGCACCACCTTTGAGAGGCTAATTAGTCGCACCATTTTCTGGTCTTACTGTTTCGTTACGCCTCCGGCTATGGTAGGGTATGCAGTCGTCGCTATGCTAATTACGAAGCTTTGAATTTCCCGTATCTTTGGGTGTACTATCTTGTTTTCATTGCCAACAAACGATTTTGGCTTTTATAGAGCTCTCACTTTTCCAAGCGCGCCAGCACACTTAGATCAGCCCCGTTTTACATAGACGACCCAACTCCAACTATGCTATATACAATAAATCTAAACGTTACTGACTTACATGTATTTTGGCTTTGAATTGAATATTGTATCATGTGCGTGGTGAGTGAGTCCCAATGTGGCCACTTTGATATAAAAAAAAAACAAGATTAAAGGTTGATGATGAACGATGGTCGACGAGGCCGTTAAATTTGCACATTTTGCCTATCTCCTCTCTCCTCTCATCCTCCGCGCCTTAGCCGATCTCGGTTTCTCTCGCCCCACCCTCGTCCAACAAAAGGCGATCCCT
>Ga0137359_10003770_pt1 | contig 12329 bp, 15 predicted proteins | sample Mad1_40_16metaG_FD_108281 | JGI IMG/M metagenome (GOLD analysis project Ga0137359, IMG submission 108281) | Vadose zone soil microbial communities from Angelo Coast Range Reserve, California, USA - Mad1_40_16 metaG | ecosystem: Environmental > Terrestrial > Soil > Vadose zone | place: USA... | reverse complement strand
TAAGCTCCTCGATTCCATTCCAACCAATTTACCTACTAATTTTTGTGCGCAGACACGAACGAACGACTCCATCGCTGCGACGTATGTTATTTCAGCACGTTATATTGGCCTGAGCTTACTGTCGTTTCCAGACCTGTCTTTCCGAGTTCACCCGCAGTGATCTTCTCACGAGGCACAAGAGGAGTTGTGGTGACCTGTGAGTTTCTATGGCACTAGGATCGCTGAGCGGACTCACACCTTCGTCAGTCTTAATCAGAACAAGTCGCGTCGCAAGTCGTGCCAAGCCTGTGCCGAGTCAAAAGTGAAATGTGATTTGAAACAGCCGTGCACCAAGTGTACTTCACGTGGAAAAGAGTGCATTTTCATCAATGATCCCGCTCAATCCCGAGAAAAGAAGGCCGCCGCCGCCGCACGCCGGAAGGCTGCGCAAAAGGTTGCTACCGATGCCAGTTCCATCTCCTCTGCATCACCTCGCCTTACTCCCCCGTCATGCAATCCGATGCTGTACTCATCCGTGTATCCCTATGACGTTGAGGAGGAGACAGAAATGTCTCTGGTCACCGGAATCAGCTCTGCGGCGTCGGCTTTCGATATCTCGCCCACTGACCTCCTCTACGACCCATCCTACGCGACCACGTGCCCAGAGTTATCTGGTGGCTCTACGACCACAAGTTCATCAATGTCACCTCGTTCTGATCTCTTCGATATCGCAGCAGACTACTACACGACAGGACCAGAAGTGCATATGCTCGACGAGTCGCTTGCGAAAATCTTACCCCAAGATATCGTTCCTATCTATCCGGGGTCTTATGCAATGCAAACGCAGGACTTTGTTAACACACCTCAAGACTTATTGGACTTTGGTTACGGGACGCAGCAACAATGGATGATGGACAACGTGCTGACGGCGTGCCCTCCCTTGGATATGGACTCCTATATCGCACCGTTACCAGGTGATGCGTCAACAACGAGCGGCATGGGTTTATTGAACGGGAGCGCTCCATCCTCTCTATTGGTCGCGCGGGAAACATCCCCAATTGACATGTCCCCAAGAGGCACGCCAGTTGGACCGGCAGAGGCCGAATTGCAACAATATTGTGCGCTCGTGTCGTTTACCTTTCGGCGTTAGTCACTGACTTTTCTCAGTATATCTATTTCACAGCGTGTTTCAGTCACACGTGCCTATCGTGCACCCCTCAACATGGACAATTGAAGGGGCGACACCAATCCTTATCCGCGCAGTGCATGCCTGCGGGGCCCAGTTTGTCAATACTCAAACGGCAAGGGATTTTGTGTCTCAGACGCTTGAAAGCACTCGCGACAGTCTCCTCCAGTTGGTTAGTGTCGATTTGACGCCCTGGGGATGTGATTTCTCATTCTCCATCAGGTAAAGGGCCCGACAGAACCGGAAAAAATGATGGATATCATTCTAGCTGGCCTACTCACCCAGGCCATCAGCTTATTCCGGGAGACAATTGACCAACGCCCTGCTTCTGGTCATTTCCACGGAATGCTTGTTATGGTAACTACTCACTCGATGGTATAATCATGTTCTGAACTCCGCCCTTTAGATGATTAAACGATATGGTCTCATAAATGCGTGTTCGACTTGGACCCCTCCAGATCTTTCCGTGGCAGATGCGTCGCAGGTTGAGGTCGCCTGGAGGAATTGGTTAGCCCACGAGTCAATGAAACGGTACGTCCATATGGTTCCTCATCCCCTGAGTCGAGCGATCTGCTGACCTGCGCGCCTTAAGAATTCTCACACTTGCTTACGTACATGACTGCTTCCTTAACGTTTTCTTGTCCCTATCCCCATCGTTCTTTGCACCAGAACTCGGCTGGTGCCTACCCGCCGAGGACGCCCTCTGGAACGCTACTTCTTCCCAGGAGTGGTATTCTCTCCTTCAACAACCCTCGCCCTACTGTTCCGTGGCGACCCGGTTGACGGGCCTCAGTATCAAAGCTGCTCTTGCGGTGCTTGGCGATATGCGCATGCCCTCCTCCACGATCACGCTTTCCCCGTTTGCACACTTTGTCCTCATCAATTCCATCCTCAGTTCGATCTTTTGCCCTTCCAGCACGCAAGTAGCTCGTGCCTCGCGCGCGGAGTCCACGTCGAATCACCGTGACGCCGTCAGCGTTAAGCAAAATGACTTCGCGCTTCAGTACACTTTGCATAACTGGCTACAAGGATGGATTGGGGCATCTGAGCCGACCGCAGATAAAGCAACGCTCGAGCGACACTTCACGCGCAATGCGATGCCCTACTATTGGCTCGCGCAAGCCTCGCTAGTCGCTTTGCAAGAGGACACCTCAGGAAAACCTGGCTTTTTTGTTACTCCTGATATTCGTTTCCGTGTACTTGGTCAATGGTTGCTGCATATCCGCGATTTCCTGCGCAGCGATCAGAGCAATTCTACAGGATTGTGGATTGAACTGATGAAGGTTGTTGCTGAAGATGGTTACGGAGCTGGGAGGGACGGTGGAGGGATGCAAGCGCTACGCCCTGATTTATGATTGGCTGCCCTGTACGATATGAGTTGCACATATGTCCATTTGTAGGTCCCAGGTGGACAACTAGAAGTGTCGCAATACACTGTATGCCTAGGCCCCAAGTAACCCGTTGTATGTACCAATATTAACTATCCTCATTAGACCATCAGATGCACACGCGTGGACTGCTGCCCAACTTGCTCGCCTGGGGGGCGCTACAAGTTTAACGCCGCCTGTATTTTCTCGTTTGCGTTGGTGTGAATCGTCGTCGGATGGACGCTCCGATGGGCCACACGGGGGTGCAGACTTAAGTAAATGCAGGATGAGACGCTTGACGAAAGCGACACGGCAATTGAATCGAGATTCACAGAGACCAAAAAATCAAATGACAATCGCCATGTTGCGACCACGATGAAAAAGGGGGCTCCGATACAGTTATTATTTTCCCCCTTGCAGAGCCCAGCAGAAGGCATAAACGCATAAACATCAAAAGGGATAATGCAACTCGGCACGGCTTCCGACATACGGACGGCCTTATGGTTCCTTGACATTTGTGTGTAAAAGGGAAACGCCCGGCCCAACACGCATCATGCGCCCTGGTTGTCCTTGCTATATAAAGACGAGAAGATGGAGAAATACCGTCGAAAGCACGCACTAGGATAGGGAAAGTTCTCAAAGTTACGTTGCACTTGCCGTGAGCCGCTAGGCTCAGGCTAGCATACACGTTGGACCTATGCGGTCGCCGCTACTGAGCGTCAAGGGTATGTGCGATTGTGGGACGGGACGTTTGGTGGTCACTTCACATTATCAATCCGTGAGCAACACGTGACTCAATAGTCGTCACGGAGACAAAACCACAAACCGTGGCTCACCGGCAAGCAAGAGCAACCTACGTCTAACCAACGACACCCACGATCGTTTCCTTCAGACATCATCTTGCCTACGGTACCGTTCATGTCTTTCTTGAATTCCATAGGGTGCGCAATATCGTCTCGATCGTACTCCTGCTGTCTCACCAACACGTGTCAGACGTTCTATGCAACGCTCGGGGCCCAGGCCAAAGCGTTCCCCAACGCCGACCTCTGCCACTTTCCCCAATTCTACTTCGAACGATGTTGCACCTGTTTCGCCTGCTGCCACCCAGAAGCCTTTGTATCTATGTAGTCCCTTCCTGGAAGCAGCTCTTGTCAAGGGTAATTTCAAGACCATTGTCATGCTGCCAAAATATGTCGATATCATGGAGTGGGTAGCCGTGAACAGTGTGTCTTCTTCCGCTTTCCAAAGTTTACAGCACCTCAAGACTGACTCATGTATATTTTTTTAATCATTTTTTTGGTGTGAACCTCAAAGTTTTCGACTTCTTTCAGAACCTTAACATGTTCTATGGTGTCATATCTGAATGTTGCACACAACAGTCTTGTCCTACGATGTCCGCTGGTCCCACGTAAGATTATTCACATTGCGCCTCCACATCTCGAATCATCGCTCATCTTACCCCATGCACGGAAAGATTAAACTATACTTGGATCAACCAGGATCGAAAGAGTGTTCAATTGCCTGCTCCAACATACATAGACTATGTTATGACTTGGGTACAAAACCTTCTCGACGATGAGAATACGTTCCCCACAAAGTCTGGTATGGCACATCCTACTACGGGAGCACCTTAAATTCACGTTCGCACACCCATCTATTAGGACAAGACTTTCCTGCATCGTTTCCATCAACTATCAAGCATGTCTACCGTCAACTCTTGCGCGTATTTGCACACATATACCATGCACACTACCCTCAAATTCTCCATCTGCGTTCCGAGCCGCATTTCAACTCGCTCTTCGCGCATTTCCTGGCATTTGGCCGGGAGTACGAGTTGCTTGACATCAAAGATATTCGAGGCCCCCCCAACGCGCCAGTTGTCGGCATTGGCGCCCTGTGGGAGCGCTGGAGAGAAATGGGGATTCTCGAGTCGTGATCCCCATGCAAAGGGACGGTGCCCACGTTCCAGCGGCTGAAGCGAGATATACGATCACTCTGTAGAAGTTGGTGCCTGTTTTCTCTCCTCGGCAAGAGTCCCATACCATACCCATTTACACTGTACCCGACATGTTCACTTGCGCGTGGTTCCCCTTCTTCACCTCGTCTCACTGTCTGATCCCACTCGAACTCGCCCTCAACCATAAATTCCAACAAGGGGGTGGTGTCACGACTCGGACTCGGATATCCATCCACCGTGACGATAATGATCTAATATATAAGATGTATTAAGTAGAATTGGATGAGAGGTAGGTAACACACGTCATCCACACCGTTTCAAACAGAACACTGCCACCAATGAAGATTATCACCCGCGAGCGCGACAAATTGTTGGAAAGTGGATAACGGAGGAAACACTAGCTTTGGAAAGGAGACCAAACTGTGGGAAACTCGGAAAGTACTCGCACCCCTCCGTGTGTGATGGCGTGGACTCGGGCAAACTTATGCTCGAGTCGATGCTCCACGACTGACTTACGAGGGCTTCGTTCCACATATTACGCGTTGTTCCACATATCACGCCAAGTTTTCACCTCTTCAAGCAATGGATGCTCTTTCGGCTCTCCCGGCCCGCAGCCCCGGAAAAGTGGGTGATCCTGCGAGGAGATGAAGGTCCTCTTCTGAGATTGCGGCATGACAGTGGGGGCGTCGGCATTGATCATATATGCATCAGCGAATGTATTGTCACCAAGAGTGATTATGCCACGTGCAATGGGGGGGTCGCCAAGTTGGTCACAAAGACCAGGTCCTTGGGACTGGGCGTCGTGCCGATCATGGTAAATAGAGACGGCAAATTTCGCTCCGGGATAGAAGATGCATTTAACGCTGTTTGTGCAAAGTGGCTGCATTAGGCGCTCCGGAATAGTATCTGCGACTGCGATGAGACCGCCTTTTAGCCCGGCAATAAACATGGATTTGTCTCCCTCTAGAAGCTCAACGGTCACTTCGCCTGCAGACAGCTGAGCATTTGGAATCCGAAGGAGCATATGGTCGATGTGCATCTCTTGCGCCGTACCGTAAAGGTAAAAAGGCATATTTGACGGATAAGTTGGGTCGAGATAGGGAGAACTTAGCAATCGGTATTTGAGAACGCCGATCTTAGTGATCTGGCCCTCTGAAACCGTACTCATCCTATGAGTATGTCGCGTCAGCGACGCCAGTGGTCACAAAGTAATTTGAGCAATAACTCACCCCTCAGCCGTCAGTTTGGAAATCCTACACCTGACGGATCTCCGCTTTATAATGGTGGAAAGGTCCTTCCTCTTCAATGTGCATGCCACATAGGTAGCTCTTGGATCTGCTCTCTTCGCCTCCGTGTAAGCCTCGAGACAAACACCAGATAATTCCCCGTTTAGGATGCATTGTTGACGCTGACTTGTTGCACCAAAATAGGGCATGTGGACCAAGCAGATCGGTCCATTTCCCTGCAGGATGAATGCTCTTCGAGCTGGCACGGGTTGGTTGCGTTCCACAGAAATCTGTTCGCGCGCAATTAGGTCACTCTAAAGATCGCAGTTACAATGAACTGGATCACACCTTAACTTCTTCCTCTGTAGCCTCGCGGAACGCATTGGCGAGGGTGTGCGCGAAGTTGGCAGCAAATGGGGACATAGACACATTCACGAGGACAAAAAGGTCTTCTTGCCCACTAAGGCCGAGGCGTCGCTTGAAGTTTGTAAGGCAAGTCCCGTATCTCTCTTGTGACCATGTGCTTGACATGATAATGACTTTCTGATCATCGAGTTTTTCGGACATAGATTTGAACGACAATCTGTTGTAAATGCGGGCGTTGAGATAGTTTGCCTCTAAAATGTCTTTATTAACAACTCCCTCAACACGGAAATTGCATGCAAAGGCGTTGACAACGAGGTCAGAACCCATTTGACGCATCAGAGTACATGCTTTAGGGTCGTTGGCAACCTCTTCCCGGGTGAGTTTGAGAAGAACATCCCGTATGTAACGACGCTCCTCGTTGACGATTTCGGAAGATGAGTCTGGCTTCATCTCACTCGGCAGCATTCGGAAAGGGACGATTATAAGATTCGGATGGCCAAGCGACATTGTTGCCCAGTGGCCGTACATCTTGTGTTGAGGAATTTCTCGTAAACATGATGGCATAAACTGGGGATATGAGACTTTACCTTCGTGGATGCGAAAACAGATTGCCCTAGAAGGTAGCCGAAGCCACCGCTATGGAGACCAATGACTTCGTGACCAAGCCATACAGCTACAGGTGCTGCACCTGGTTTACTTATGAAAAATGAGTCATCCGCACTTAGCAATCGAAGCGTGTTATAGTATAACACTGGGGCATACCTCCCCTCGATCCCGTACACACCCATCTTCAGACTTTCGTCCTCAAAACCTATGACGGGACTGTTCCAAGTGACCATGTATCGCAGCCGACCGTCTTTGTAACATAGGGCACCTGCGGGGTACGGTGAGTAGCCGCTCTTGTGGGGGTCAAGAGTGACAGTGTCCGCGTGACGTAAATGGAGAAGCTCGTTTGCGGTGTGTGCGGTGACAAACAATGTTGGGCCGTCAAGAGTACTTTCGCTGCTTGTAACGTCGGGATTTGGTACCAGCATCGACATAAAGTAGCCTCCCCAGGCTGCGTCTACGTGTACTAGAAACGACAACCCGTGTTGCTGATACTTCCGGCGTAGAGCCAGGACTTTAGAGAGGGGATCAACAGAACCGTGCTCTGTAGTGCCCATAATCACGACAATCGCGTACACTGCCTGGCGGCGCATTACGCATTCTGCCAGGAGCGTGTCTAGGGCTTGACAATCTATTCGCGCTTGCTCATCGACGGGGATGAGAATCATGTTTGTCGATCCTATTCCAGTGATTGCTTCCGAAGCCGGGTAATTTTTCATCTTCAGTAGGTTGGAAGCCAAAATGTGTTACTTACCTGCGCCTTTCGGCCACGAATAATGCGCAGTTTTTGGGCATAAGTACTGTGGAGGTTGCTCAATCCCAAAATATTTCTCTAGATCGTCCTTTCCCGTGGTTTGGATGAGATAATTATTCAATACGGCCTGCAAGGCTAGCGTGGAAAACCCAAATGTCTCGGAGATGCGTGCGATGAGAGAGACTGCCTCGTCTTGAGCCAAGTTGAGAAGTTCCCAGGTGTCACATTCTCCGAAAATCTTTTCTTTTCCAGTGCAAAGCCTGATTTTCAAATGTGCAGCAACGTACGCCAGGAATGGCTCATTATCGACTGCTCTCCTCAAGGCTAACGGATAGAACTTCAAGTTTCGTGCTGTGCACGAATAAGTCCAGAGCAAATGAAGATGCTATGTGATTCTGCTCACCGACCCTGGCATACCAAAGTATATAAGCAGTCAATAAGGTATCGCTATTTTCAATTCAAACATCTTACCACATTGATTCCAAGTTCGCAACAGAGCCGTCGCAAGTGATATGCCCCCACGCTGTCGGGCCTTGTCGTGGCTTCTCACCGAGTTGAGTATGAAACCCCAGCATGTTGCAAAGTTGTTGCCCAACATCGTGTTCGATGACATGGGTGATGGGACCGCCCTCTGCGCCGACGTTGTTGGGATTGTACATGAATCCCATAAGGTATCCGAGTGTAGCGGGCATTGAAACATCAGACACCATGTGTGCCATGTACCGTGGAGAATAGAAAGGAACGCAGTGCTGGGGGAGTAGCCTAGAAAGCGTGGTAAGCGTGGTCCTTAGTTTGGACATATTCTTTTTGAACGCCGAAGATGAAATAACTTCCTCATCAAAGAAATCCTACGAGAGTACTACGATCAGGGCGTGACCCACCGCCGAGAGGAAGAATACAAACTTTATCTTCTGGGGCAAAGTTCCTCCTGCACTGTATGACATCGTTCAAAATAGTTTCAACGGACATCATAAAGTAGTCGGCATTTTCAGCCTTGGGGCCTAAAAACCAGGCACAGGCTGCTTCGTGAGCATCTCTCAGCGAGCCGGGGGCCGGGAGTGATCTCAATGTTGTAGTGTCATCATGGTGAATGTTCTTCAATGGGAAGAGCAAGCCAAGACAGGGAAGCCATTTGGCTACAGAGACTAGTAAGGTTGATGGATAAAGATGCAATTTTGACTTGGACTCCATTGGGATTGTGTGAAGAGAACGTGGGGGCCCAGTAGCATTTTATACCTGAAGACAACCATCAGAGATCTGGTGCAGATGGACAAGAATTCACAAGGCTGCATCAACTACGGCTGGAGAACCCTGAAACCTTAGACTTGAGCCACTTGATATGGTGAACACGATAGTGCGTGTATATCAGGATTGGCAAGATTTTCCCACAGAGACCTCCCAGTGGACGGCCATTTCCATGGATCCGATATCTGTTGTGACTTGTGAGCGAGATACATTGTACGGACCATCCCATATCCCGCGTCCCGACAATGTCGGTGTGGCTGGAGCGCCCGCTGTTTTCCCACGGCCCATTTGTGTATACATTTCGTCTCGACGCGTCTGAGACGCGTTGCCACTCTCCAGCGATCGCAGTTCTACGATAACACCCCTGCCCTAATGAACTACTCTATTGAAGGCCTTGGACTGAAACTCAATACCAGAGAAGACATAGAACCCTATCTAAAACAGATTGAACCAAATATATCCCAACTTGAGGAGATTCACCTATGTGGGAACACCATTGGTGTTGGTGCGGCTCAGGCTCTCGCAGAAGTATTAAACAGAGCCTCTAAAATCAAGGTACTATACATTTCTTTATTTTTTCCTAGAGCATGTGCCAATCATCGTTGAGCGTCAAGGTCGCAGATTTTGCTGATATATTCACGGCACGGCTCATCACTGAAATCCCGATAGCGCTCACTGCGATCTGCGACTCTCTGATCGATAAAACACACCTCGTAGAAATTGACCTCTCCCATAATGCTTTCGGCGGTCGTTCTGTTGACCCCATTGTACCCTTCCTCTCGAAAAACCCATCCTTCCAAATCTTCCGTCTCACTAACAATGGGCTTGGACCCGAGGGGGGCGCGGTGATTGCTAACGCACTTCGCGACAATGCCGCGGTACGCAAGGCCATACCAGTTGAGCGGCGTAGTAGCCTGCGCACTATCATTTGTGGTCGCAACCGTCTCGAAGATGGTTCCGCTCCGGCCTGGGCGGAAGCATTTGCAGCACACGGCACGCTCGTGGAGGTGCGCATGCCGCAGAACGGTATCCGCATGGCCGGTTCTGTTGCACTTGCGGAAGGGCTCGCGAAGAATGCCGCCCTCGAGGTGCTCGACCTTCAAGACAATACCCTGTCGAAACCAGGCGACCAGGCATTTGCCGCTGCGCTGCCTTCATGGCCGAGCCTACATACACTCAACCTTTCTGATTGCTTCCTTACGGAGAAGGGTAAAATACCACAGGTCGTTAACACATTGGTTAAAGGGTCGAACCCCCTACTCCGGACGTTGCAACTTCAGAATGACAACCTTGATAACGGCACGGTCTCCGCCCTCGCTGCAGCGATTGGAACCCATCTCAAGATGGTTACGAGGATCGAGTTCCAGGAAAATGAAGCAGAAGAGGATGAAGCAGAAGAGGATGAAGCGGCGATTTCGATCTTAACAGAGAATCTCACTGCGAGGGGTGGGAAATTCATTTTTAGCGACGAAGATGAGGAAGAGGAAGAAGAAGAAGAGGAAGTGCTCGAAGACGCGGAGGAAGGTGAAGTGAGCGAATTTGTCGGAGCTGCAGGAGAGAAGGACGAGGCGGATAAGGAAGCCGACAAACTTGCCGTCCTGATGGACAAGATTTCTTTGACCAGATCATAATATCCCATAGGTCATGGTCTTTTTTCGCATGGATTTCGAAGTTATCATGGATCATGAATCACTGTAGTTAGGTTTATACAACGGATATCGACTTCCGCGGGGTTCACACAAGAAGGGTACACATGCAGGGATAGATACCATGGAGGTTAAGTCTTGGTTTTAATTGCCCACCTTCCATGATCACCTTTCCGTCCAACTTCTCCGAGGTTCTCTCTGGAAAAAAACCAAAGTTGCACATGGTCACCACCGCTGAGGTCCTCCGGGTTGTCGGTTTCCCTTTCCAAAAGTAACACATCAGATAACCAGGCAGCCGTGTTTGACAATGGAAGTGCAAATTCGCGGTAGGCGCTGCGGAGCATACGCCATGCGGAAAGACGGAGATGGTTTCGAAGACTATTCACAAGAGTCTGGAGCGAGAGCAGACGAAGATCTGGGCCTGGGAGAGTGGTGGGTGTCCGATCCGGTGTTTCGGATGCGGGGCATGCGACCAGAGTGGTAAGGCATGACGGTTGAGATAGTCGTCCAAACTGTACGTATCCGCCTCTCCGAAGCGAGCGTGATAAGTCACGGAGCCATGCCTCGTGATCTTTTGGAAGAGTGAATGATGGAGGCAGGCTCTTGGACAATTCGAAATATGCCCGCTGAGATGGATAATGAACGTCAAGGGTATGAAGGGATGCTAGCAGGACCGTAAGGGATAACGATATCTTCGGGCAGTGTTCGACGGAGAGGTAGAGGTCAGGAAGAAGGTGAGATAGGATTGAGGTCGTTTGCGTGTGTGATCGGAAGATGATAGACAGATAAAGAGACGTCTCATAAGCTGAGAGAAGGACGTAAGACAAGAATTTGGATGAAGGATACGAAGTTACCTTCAACTGCAAATTTGTCGTGGCGGCGGGATGCCGAAACCCCTTCCCGAAGCTTTCCTGGAGAGGGTCATTGTAAATTCAGGCCAGTGAATGAATAGGGAGAACAGACGAAATTGGATCAGGATGTTACTTTCCACTTCAACCTTCTGAACTTCAGACCCTGTAAAACTCGACGAGGGTGCGTGTAGTCTCCAATAAGCATCAAGCTTTGGTCATCCCATTATGAGCACAGCTATGTGATCAACACGCAACATGAATATGTCACCTTTTGTTGCAAGAATTGACGATATTCTTCTTGGACCCGTGGGTCTTTCAGCCTTTCAATATATAAAAAAGGCTTTTTCGAATCGGGCAACGTGAACGCACGTATCTCCATCGGGGTCTACCCCGCTACTACGACTGATTGAGGGAAGATGTTCGAACGGAGGCCGCCGATCCCTGGCAGAGCCGACGATTGTAACATGGTTTGGGCCACGCCGTGGGCCACGGGCCCCGTTGAAAGAACTTCCTCGAGACTGCCTTGAGGGCATTGTGGTCGTCGCGAATGATAACAAAGGCCAAGGCTGATACCATGATACCCCGCGGGGATGGCACCCACTCGGCACGCGAATCGGTCTTTTAGGAAAGCTCTGGAAAAACCGGACAATGTTATGCAAACGTTTTGAGGGAGAACAATGCCCACTTCGTTCTTTATGTCTAAGTTCGTTCGGTTTACAATTTCCTCGGAAGACCGATCCTGGGGCTATTGCCCTCTCTCGTTCCTTCCCAAAACCGTCACTTCATTGTTTGTCACGCGTTACGCGTTACGCAAGCCATCCTCCGACACTACTACCACACGCCACTTTTGCCTATGACCGCCGATTACTACCCCAACACCCACAATGTCCCATGCCCTCAGACTGTTCCTCTAGGTGAAGGCCCCCCCACCAAGGAAGAACTGCTTGTGTATTACCCCGCAAAATTCACTTGGGAACAACTCAGGACTTTTGTGAACTCCGGGTATATTTGGGTTGTCGTGTCTGTTGACGACGATCCTCAAGTTTGTATTATCAGAGATCTTGGGTTGCTCAAGCGCGACAGGAAACTCCAGCAGCGATATGAGCGCTGGGCTGGGGGTATCAAAGTGCACTATGGGAGCATGGG
>Ga0137359_10003768_pt1 | contig 12330 bp, 8 predicted proteins | sample Mad1_40_16metaG_FD_108281 | JGI IMG/M metagenome (GOLD analysis project Ga0137359, IMG submission 108281) | Vadose zone soil microbial communities from Angelo Coast Range Reserve, California, USA - Mad1_40_16 metaG | ecosystem: Environmental > Terrestrial > Soil > Vadose zone | place: USA... | reverse complement strand
TTCGGGGCGGTCGGACGCAATGACGGACGAACAACCCCGAATCTTGAGCAGAGTCGCTGGTCCCATTCGCGAGGTGTGAGCCCGGTGCGGACTTATATTGCTAGTTCAGTACGAAGTCAAGAAGAATCTCGGGGATTGCTCAGCAACCTCGGCATAGTCCTGATTTCGTGTTATCGGTAATACCAGCAAGGATAGCAAAGCCCTTCTTGATACACGCCCGACTTGCCGCAGCGGCGACATAAAAGGATTCACGATCATCCGTATGCGTTGACTTCAGATGTGACCTAGGTATATCGTCGCGTCGTTCAAGGTGTTCTCATACAACAAATAAGGAGCTTCCCCCATGCTTCCCACCAAGCGTCCGAAGGCCTACTCAACGTTTATCGTCTCTGTGGTCGTCACAATATCCGCTACATCACTTACTAGCTTTTTTCTCCACAGGCGTCAAAGTAACAGTTCCCAGCCGGTGCGCGCCGCATCGGCAAGAGTGCCTTCAACGCCTGCTTTTCCAGCGCAAGTAGTCAGCAAACCTTACAACAAATTGCCACTAACTTTTGAAGAAAATAAGGGCCAAGTAGATCGGCAAGTAAAGTTTCTATCCAGATCCGATTCTTCCGACTTTTTCTTAACGCCAAGCGAGACTGTACTCGTTCTTAGAAAGACACCTAAATGCCCACTCACTAAAGATCTCAGCACGGAGTTTCCACACTTTTGTGCACAGGGTACTGACGAGCACCCGGCGATATTGCGTACGAAGTTCCGAAACGCCAACCCCGGAGTACGTATCCAAGGAAGCGATGAGCGGCTTGGAAAAAGCAACTACTTCATCGGGAACCATCCAAGCAAATGGCTCACAGACATCACGCACTACGCAAAAGTACAGTACAAAGAGATCTACCCCGGTGTAGATCTCGTCTATTATGGTAACCGAAATCGCCTTGAATATGATTTCGTGGTCGCAGCAGGAGCGAACACCAAGAACATTCAACTTTCTTTTGCCGGCGCGGACAGGGTTCGACTCGATGACATCGGTGACATGATACTCAACATAAGCGGCAAAGAGCTTCGCTATTCCAAGCCAACCATTTATCAGGTGAAAGACGGACAAAGAAAGGAGGTTTTCGGTGGGTATGAGATCAGGGGGAAACACGAAGTAGGGTTCGCTCTCCGCGACTATGACAAAAGCCTACCATTGACAATCGATCCGACTCTCGACTTCTCAACATACCTTGGCGGCAACGGTGCAGACGAATCTTATGGTATCGCCGTCGATCAATTAGGTAATACGTATATCAGCGGACTGACTTATTCAACAAACTTCCCCGTACCGAACGCACTACAAGATCACGCCAACGGCTATCCAAGCGCATTCATAACAAAAGTTAATGCTGCCGGAAGCGCCATACTTTACTCGACTTATGTTGGCGGTAGCAGCGGATTCAACGCCTCATATGGAATCGCTATTGACTCAGCGGGATCAGCTTATGTTACAGGATTAACGCAATCGGCCGACTTTCCCACGGTTAATCCGATTCAGCCGGGCCTTCGGGGTGACACAGACGGTTTTGTACTTAAGCTCAACAGCTTAGGCAACGGATTGTCCTATTCCACATATCTGGGTGGAAGTGGTGGCGAGTACTGCACAGGAATCGCGGTGGACTCTTCAGCAGAAGCATATCTTATTGGCTTTACAGCATCAACCGATTTCCCAACGTCGAACGCTTTTCAAAACATAAACCATGGAAACTACGATGTGTTTATTACAAAGCTAAATTCCAGCGGTGATGCTTTCGTTTATTCAACATACCTAGGTGGTAGTGACCGCGATATAGGTAATACCATTGCGGTTGACGGTTCAGGTAGTCTTTATGTCGCCGGGGAAACTGCGTCGGTTGATTTCCCGACGTTGAATTCGCTACAGACGTATATACCACCCTACTCGGATGCGTTTGTAACAAAACTCAATCCTGAGGGAAACGCCATACTTTACTCGAGCTTCTTGGGAGGTAGTAAACACGACATCGCAAACGCTATTGCTGTGGATTCGACAGGCAAAGCTTATATTACTGGAAGAACTGAATCTGATGACTTTCCGCTGACCAATCCTTCGCAAGGCACGCGTGGCGGGAGCGCCGATTGTTTTGTAACAGCATTAAATTCCACAGGCGCAGGATTAATCTATTCAACTTATCTCGGAGGCAGCAGCGATGACTATGGCTATGGCATCGCAGTGGACTCTGCGGGCTCTGCGTATGTTGCGGGCTATACTTCGTCAATTAACTTTCCTACAGCGAGCGCATTGCAACCGATCTTTGGCGGTGGACTTGCAGATGCCTTTATCTCGAAATTGAATGCCTCTGGCGGTGCCCTAGTATATTCGACCTATTTGGGGAGTAATCAACAGTACGATTATGCAACCGCGATTGCGGTAAACTCGACGAGTGCCTACGTTACGGGCGTAACTGATTCGAACACGTTCCCGACTGCTAATCCAATGCAGCCCGTGTCTGGCGGCAGTAGAGACGTATTTATTTCAAGGATTAGAAATGCCAATAGCACACTAGAAGAGATCGTCCCATATCAGTCTTCGGGCTATCGCTATCAAATAATCGCAAGCGATGCGACGCCGCCGGTCGGTTTTGAACAGCCAGCTTACGATGATTCAGGTTGGGGTGTCGGCAGTGCTGCGTTCGGCGTCGGTGTTGGGTTCTGCCCGCTGCAAGCAACGGATCACGCGCCGTGGCCGGTTTCTACCGATCTCTTAGTTCGGCGGTCCGTCGAGATCCCAGACGGAGCAACGAATGTGCGAATCGCCGTGGCCGTTGATAACGACATTGTGAACGTATTCTTCAATGGTGTGAGCATAGCGGCTAATCTTATACACGGTGAATGTCCGCAACTTGATGATTTTCAAATCGAGGTTCCACAAAATCTTGTGGTCACTGGTTCGAACGTCGTTGCATACCATTTGCGTGATCGGGGTTTTGAATCCTTCTTCGACACGAGGATTGTAGCGACGATTGGACCTTTGCCGACACCAACGCCGACTCCGAGCCCATCGCCAAGCGCAAGTCCATGCATAATCGCTGAGTGTACGGCCGGAGCGCCATCGCAAAGCAGGATAAATCTACCAATCGAGTTTCAGGCCAGTGTTACCACGGACTGTTTCGACTCAGCGATTTACGATTGGGATTTTGGAGACGGCTCTCCTCATGGGTCACAAGCTGACTCCATCCACGTCTACACCGCAACTGGTAGATACACGTGGACCATGAGCGTGCGCTTTCCAGGTTCCGTTGAATGCGTTAAGAGTGAAGAAATTCAAATAGGGGGATCCTGTGCGGTAACTGATTCGAGTCCGGCGGACATTCTCACACGTCTCATACCAGATGAGAACGATACTTTGCCAATCGGCAACAGAACTCCGGTCATTCTCATCCACGGGATTCATGGAAACAAACCACCGAATGGCACAGATGATATTGCTCATCCGTTTCGCAATTACTTTAGATCTCTCCTAGGCTATTTCGACACGGAGCAGTTTAAATCGAGATATAAGATCTATAGGTTCCACTTTGTGAGTGATCAGTATTCGGTTGCCGAGCTTGCTCGCGCGTTAAGAAATGCGGTCGATTCCGAAATCTGTTTGGACCCCAGTTTCGATCAACCCTTTATCATTCTCGCGCATAGCCTTGGTGGTTTAGTTGCACGTTCGTATATGAACCAGTACAACGAAAATGTAGGGTATTATGCTGGGCTTCCAGTGGGAGCAAGAGTCATAAGACTGATTACTCTCGCAACCCCGCATCACGGGACGCCCGGCGCAAATGCCCAATCGAGAGACGATCTGGCTACCTTTGGTTGGGGAGGGATGCTGGACCTCGCATCAGCGTATTACTGGGGGTTTCGAATACCAGATGGTCAACTTGTACCGACACTCGCCTACAACAAACCAAATCGGTCAAATTTGTTATGGGACAACTTCGATGGCATCGTCAGCTCAGCCAATTCTGACTTGAATGTATGGCTATTCCATCTGAACGAGCAAGAGCAGTTCAGTTCAAAAATCATAGCCTATTATGGCTACTTCAAGTTAGACGATAAACAGCGAGAACAACTAGTGACTTATTACGGTGCTGACCGTAAAAAGGTCAGATTCGATAGAATGCTGACCGACGCATTTTTTGCGGACAAGTATGATGATGATCACGCGAAGGCGGCGATTGCAAATATTGTTATTGACTATGGCATGAGACGCTTCTTTTCTCTCAATGACGGACTTGTTCCGGTCGAGAGTGGAGCTTTTAGGGGAACGTCGTTAGCTGCCCGGATTGCGTGTGGTGGTTTCGATCACTTAGATATGAAAGAAGGTGGAAAAAGAAAATGCAATAACGGACTGACTCTCTTTGCGAATATTAATCGAGACTTAGGGTTCTGACCGTAGAATGCGTCCGCGCTGAATCGAATAAAAAAGGCTTCCGATTACGCTCGACAATGCGAGGAGGGCCTCCATTGGATGGATAAATCCAGGAATCTTAAACCACAAAGCACCGGATCGCACGGCGATATAAAACAGGATTAGGCATAGGACAGTTAAGAGTACCGTAAATAGTAATATCCGCTTCTGATTTGAAGCAATCACTCGGTTCCGGAGGTCGACTGTGAGAGTTAACAGCAATACTATCGAGGCCAAGATTGGGAAGACGTAAAGCCATCCGAAGACTGCAAGTCCTACTAAATCGATAGAACCGAAGAGTCCGGACGACGTCTTGAAACTAAATACATGATAAACATCAAATAGAAAATCGATGATAACAAGCGGCGCGAGGTATATCGTCAAAAGACTCAGATACCATTTAGGAGTTCTAGGCGCGGAAGAATTCATTCTGGTGAGAGTTAATCTTTAGTAAAAGCATATACCTTCGCCAAAACCTGTCAATACTATAAACTTTATCTGTAATACCAGCATGGATAACATAGTCCTTCCTGATAGACACCACCTTTGGCGCAACGCCGGCAGGACGGCGAGCCGCTCTCGTCGTAGCGTTTCTTGTGGGAATAAGGACAACGCAGTACGCGCTTGCCGCCTTCCCCTTCGTGCCGCAGTCTAACCCGATGTTTTTCGCAGAGCATAAGGGTCTAATTAAAGATCAATTAAAGAATGGAACGTATCGTCAACTGGTGAGGCCCAAATTTTCCTAAACACGATGTCAGGCTGCTGCAAATAGGTTGGCAAGGGGCGCGCTCCTGCGAATCGGTGATTCCTGGACGAACAATCGAGACGTGGTAAACCAGAAAAGCGGGGAAGGTTTCGAGCCACTGACAGTGACGTGGTTTGCGGCCTGCCTAAGCGCTTCGGCCCATTCATCGTCAATCGTTTCTGTCAGCACTGCCCGGACTCTCTTTATACCGTAGATCTGCTGATGTTTTTTTTGCTTAACAACAAAGTGGAAGTGAGCGCGAAGTTTCTTGTTGTACTTGTGGGTATTCGTTCGATGCCGGTCAGCCTCATAGAAAAAGTGCAATGGCTCCCGGCCTGGATCATTGGGAAAGTTAAGCGTGAAAAATGCGTCGGGCCGGTGCGGTTGCTGCTCCGTCTGGTCCGTCTCGCGCCACTGCCCGTCTTTGAGTGAAAGCTTTGGTACTTCAACCTTGTTCCAGAGTCCGGGTCCCTGTTGAAAGTCGGACAGCTCCACGCGGCCGGCCGAATGGTTACAGGCCAACTCAAGCATTGCGTGGAAGCGCGAAATCATCGCCTCATGTTTAAGGAATAAGAGCTTGCCCTGCATCTCTTCGATGAGCTTCGGGTTGTTGACATTGCAGTAGGCCTTCTCCCGGTTTCTTCTGACCTCTTCGCGTTCAAGTGAATCGGGCGGAACGCCGCTGGCAATCAGCAAATCGAGCGCGACGGTGTTGTCGAGGTAGTAATGAAACTCGCCCGGATTATTCCCGCGCATGAACGCAAAGCGGTTGATGAGGCCCTTATGGTAGAGCTGCTGCAAGTGGCGCTGAATATTCTTCTCGTGGCCTTGGACCAATCGGACCAATGATGAGGTTGGAATAATTTTGTAATCGTGGATTGTTGCGATTATCGCAATGCTCGTTTCAGTAATGCGGCGCGATGCTACGGCCGAAAGCGACTCAGGATCTCGCCCGTATTTCTTCAAACGTTGCTGCATGAAAGTGGATTTAAGAATCGGAAGGTTTGCCCGTTTCCTTAATTGTAGCAAAAAGCGATTGACGTGCCGAGCCTCTTCGTTTCGGTTGGGGCAAGGCTACCGCTTGCTCAATCAGTGGCGCTGCTTCGTCCATTAGGGCCTGCTCCTGGCTCTCAAGCAGTCGATCAACATCAGCTGGCGGTAAGGCATCTTGACGCGAGAATTGTTTAGTTAGATACCAATCTTTGTTTGATTGGCTGGTGAAGTACGTCTGCACCATGGGAACGAGCATCGGCTGCGTTTCCTGCTGCTGAATTTTTATGAAGCAGTGCCGGCCGTACTGTTCCTTCAAGGCTGCCGTGAGTTCCATTAGCTGCTCATCAAGCGAATAGTATTGGACGCTGGAGAGTTCTTGAAACGGCACCGGAACAAAAATCGGAATATCCGCTACGCTGTCGCTCTCACTATAAGTGTCCGCTTCCATCTTGCTGTTGCCTGATACGGAACTAGAGCCTGACGAAGAGACTGATGACAAGCCCACTTGGGTTGGAGCGCCAAACCAGTCGCCGGGCGTAAACGCTTCTCCGGCAGTCGAACCCGCAGAAAAACCAGACATTGAACTCGTGCCGGATGCTGACACTTCGCTATAGCCAGCTGTGTGCGTATAAACCTTATCGCGACTGTATTGCGGCCAAAACTTTGTTTGATAAATGGCAGCCTTAATCTTCTTTGGATCCATCTCGCCAATGAAGAGTTCTTGGGCCATGAGCTTGGCGCTCTCATACGGCAAGCCGCCAAACACGGCTTTGATTTTGCATTCACTCAGTACCGCGTCTATCAAATTCTCATCGAGCTGCCCAAACCGCTGGTGGGCCAAGACCATGAATAAACCAAATTTCCGAACGCGGTCCAGCATCGCCGCGATGTCTAAGCTCACAAAGTCAGCAAATTCGTCTAAGTACAGATAGTACGGTGTGGGATCATCACCATTCGGTTGTCTTTGGCGGCGCAAACCACACTCGAAGAATTCGTTTATGAGGAGCGCACCAAAGACACGTGCATTTTCCTGCGAGAGATGATCGCTTGCGGCTAAGTTCACCAAGATGATCTTTCCTTGGTCCATCGCTTCCTGTAAATCCAAGCTTCGCTCCGGCAGCCCCATGAAGCGGGATAACGCGGTCGAACTGAGAAGGCGAAAAAGCCGATTCTTTGCTGACAAAGTTTCCTCGCGCCAATCTCTGGCTTTAAGGCTTTGCAGTTCCCGCCATTCTCGTTGGACTAAAGGCGTTTGGAGTTGATCAATCAAATGGCCGCGCACTTCACCGGCGTTGAAATCAATGAGGTGCGCCGCTTGGGGCAAGCCTAAATTATGTTCGAGCATTACGGTGTAAACGAGCCGCAGTGTCCGCTCAAGAGTTGGAGTGGCATCGGCATTGGCAACGCCCCAGGCGTGAAACGTAGCACTGAGGCGGCGGTCAACCTGAACTGAGATATCGGCACCGGCAGTTCGGCGAAAGGGATTGAACCCAATAACCGAATCCGGCTTCGAGAGGTTAAGTAGAACAATCTCGCGGTCAAGCACGTGATGGGCAGTATACTCGACCACGTCGTCATAGAGAGTGCCATGCGGATCGAGAAGGCAAAAGCCTTGGCCGCTATGCAGATCGCCCCTCATCATCCATTCCAAGAATTTGCTCTTGCCGCTGCCGGACGAGCCGATAACGTGCATGTGGATTTTACGCTCAGCCGGCGAGACCTGAATTTGTCTACCCGCAGCGTCGTAACCTATGTGCAGCGACTTCATTTGATTAGCAGTGTTCCTAACTTCGTTTCGAGCCTACGTATGGCATTGTCATACATATTTTCATAGCGCCGTATCTCGTCCTCGCTACCGCGACCTCCTCCCAACTGCTCAATCGCGACCGCTTTTTCTGAGCGCAATACCTGAATCTCGGCAAGTAATTTCTCCCGTTGTTGTGCTTCTGTCGGGACCGTTGCCGGTGGAGGTTCTGAGGGCGTTTCGATGCGGCTTTCCTGTTTGCTGACTATCAATTTCAGAAGCAATTTCAGGTCGTCAATACGGTCCTGTTTCTGCCTAGGTTTGGCATCCGGTATCATTTTCTGCAAGAGGTTTCCTACAATGGGTTTTGACAGATGAAATTGCGCTTCAGGCGTGTTGAGTGTTCTGAGGAGTTCCTTTTCTTCGTCTGTAAATTCACGCTCGTAGGTTTCAAGTGAGCTTTCGGTTCGGAGGCGTAAATGCTCTAACTGCTCCCCAGAAAGCGTATCCAAGGCGGCTGGGTCGGAAGTCATGCGTTTTAGTTCTTCTTCTTCATCGTCATTGGGCTGTGGACCTTGGCGATGTTGCTTAAATTTGCTGATTTGTTTCTTCAGAGCGGCGACACCGTTGTTCCTAAATTGTTTGGCACGACCCGGCGGCTCCTGAGACTCGGCGTCCGACGGTTCTTTCTTCTCTGATTTCTTCCACAGCCCCACAATCGCTTCCTCCCCTATTAAGGCTTACACCTCGGCTCTACCTTGCGAGTGAATACGAGTTCATAAGGTCGAGAGATTAGAACTAATTGCGGCTTCGGGTCAATGTTCTTGTAAGCCACCAAAAAGAGAAGCCGCCTGAATCTTTAATCAAGATCCAAGCGGCTGGGAAACCGGTCGGGCAGTTTAGAGCTACGCCATCGCGAATTGCGTCAACCGGGCGGTTACAATCCGTTGCTCGGCCGCGACGTTTTGTCCTGTCGTCTCCGGTTGCTCGTCGGCATTGAAGGCAAAAAGATCAGCGGCGGCGCGCAGGCTCTCTGCGAGCTTCGCTCTCCTCGTGGAAAGCTCTTCAGCGAAGATTTGGTTGGGGTCGCGCAAACTACGAACCTTCTCTTGCATGAAAAGGTGCGCCCAAAGCAACACATTACTAAGCGCCGCCAATTCCTCATCGTCACCCAAAGAGGCCTCCGCTTCTCCAACTAAGTTTGAAGCGCCAAGCAAGACCATGCCTACCTCGAACAAAGCACGAATCGTGTTGTTCTGGTGTCATCGAGTTCCCTCCTTCTGTCATGGACACAAGAAAGTCGGTTATCGGAGCGCGATGCTCCGTACTAACTTTCTTCATGGCTACGACTGCAGGAGTGACTTCGCGGGTCCTTGGGCTGGCTCGGACTCAGTAGCTTAGCAAAGCCACACAAACTGTCAAGACCCCTCCAGGCGCACATCAATGCCCAGCTATTGGTCCAAGACTCGATAGCTCACTTCCCAAAATAAATACGCGTGGCCTCCGCTGCGGCGTCCGTCAAGGGTCTGCGCTAGCGCTCCGATGAACTCCGTATGCACTCCGCCCTGGACTAGCCGTCCTCGCTCCGGCCATGGGGGGTAGTTAAGAGCTGCGCGCGCAGCTTTTGAAACTTTGTTTCAAGACAATGAATGGGTCACAAGAATGTCGATTGGTTTTGGTCGTGAAGTGTTAGTCCTCCCCGCTGCCGTAGCGACAGCGCAGGCTACCCTGCTTGCGGGTCGGAGCTGCGGTCAGAAGCGAAGCACCCGTAGCGTCCAGAACGGGAGAGGCGGTCAGCCCTCACGGTCTGGCGATGAAGCCTTCAGCTTCATCGAGCGGAGCCGCCCGATAAGGAACGCATCGGTCGGCGTAAGCAGGGTAGCCTGCGGTAAGCAGGCAGCGGGGAGGTAGTAAAAATGGGCCGTTCGGCCCGGTTAGTTGTAGATACCTAGTATCTAGGTAGGTATCTGTCGGTTCTCGCTGGTCGCGTTCAAGAAAGCGGCCGGGGGAGAAGTTAGTGAGAGTTGGGAAATGAGCCAAAGGATCATTGAGCAAGTCAGGAAAACACCTGTTCAGGCAAGTCGGTTAATGACGCCTGAACAGTGTGCCGCATTTCTGCAAATCGAGGTGAACACGCTCTACGTGATGAAGTCGCAGGGGCGTATCCCCTTTCGCAAAGTCGGGCATTTATTGCGCTTCGACTTTGAGGAGATCGTTGAATGGACGAAGCCCAAAAAGAAATGATTTTGAACCATCGATCTAGTCGTGTAAGATCTGTCCACCTCTGTGGCTGCAACCGCCGAAACGGAGGTGATGTTCTTTGACAGTTAGAAAAAGAGGTAAGACATGGTGGTACGATTTTGGCAATCACAAGTATCGTGGGCCAATCCCCGAAGCGCGTACCAAACACGAAGCGGAGCAAGCTGAGGTTAAGCTAAAGCGCGACGTGTTTGAGGGGAAGTATGGCAGGGAATTCGGAACAATGCTCTTTGCTGAGTTTGTCGGCGATCCTGATGCAGATCAATTTTGCGCGGGCACGTTTCTGGAGTGGGCCAAGATCAACAAGCGGTCATGGAAACATGATCAATTTAGAGTGCGCGCATTACTTCAAGCGTTCAGGGGTAGGACGTTGGGCGAAGTCACACCCCTGGCTATTGAAGCGTTTAAGAATAGTCGGCGACACTCTTTCACGAAACACGATACACAGCGCAGCCCGGCGTCCGTCAATCGTGAGTTAGAGTTACTGTCGCGGATTTTCAGCTTGGCCGTTGGCTTAGGTCTCGCAGAGTTGAACCCTTGCAGTCGAGTTAGCAAATTCAAGTTGCAGAATCAACGGCACCGATATTTGCTACCCGATGAGGAACCCGCCTTGTTAGCTCAATGCACCGGATTACGAAAGCACCTGGCGACTCTGATCCCCTTTGCTATCGGCACCGGAGCACGAAAGAGTGAGCAACTAAGTCTCAAGGTGCGTCAGGTTGATTTTTTTCGCGACCTGATCGTATTTGACAGGACGAAAAGTGGGAAACCTCGCAGCGTCGAGATGAATTCCGAGGTTAGGGAATTACTTCTTGGTCTGTGCAAGGGCAAGCGGCCTGATAACTATGTTTGGATCAGTCCGGCAACGGGTGCGCCATACACTGACATCAAGCGAGCTTTTACCGGCGCTTGCAGCGACGCGAAGATCGAAGGTCTAGTCTGGCATGATCTCCGGGCCACGTACGGCACGAGATTGGGTGAGGCAGGATACAACGCCTACGACATCGCTAAACTCATGGGCCATGCAAGCATCACTACAAGTCAGCGCTACGTCCGCAATTTGCCGATTGGCGCTGGCGAGGCAGTTATGCTAAAAAATCAACGCCGTCACAATACCGTCACAAGTGATGCTCCGGCAGCTTTGGCGCTTGTGGTAAGTCGTTGATAACAAACCTTTGGCGGGGTAGCTCAGATGGTTAGAGCGTGGGATTCATAACCCCAAGGTCGGCGGTTCGATCCCGCCCCCCGCTACCAATGTAGTCAATAACTTACAGCGGCCAGCAGTGGCCGCTGTTCGTCACTGTGGGGAAAACTGTGTCGGTCTGCTTTTTCTCGTTGCGCGAGCGTGTCCATTGCGCGTCGCAAGCCACCATCCGTCGCGTGCGTGTAACGCGCCGATGTTTGGATACACCGATGGCCCAAGATCGCCATGATCCTGCGCGTGTCCACTCCCGCATCCCCGAGTCTGGTCGCGGCCGTATGCCGCAGGTCGTGAAAACGAAAGTCTTCGAGACCTGCATCTCGACATGCCGAACGAAAACCTCGCTTAACATCGGTTTTCGGTTGGCCGGTCTTCCGATTCACAAACACATATTCTGTGTCACCGGATTCGGTTTGCAGCGAAAGTAGTTGCTGCCTCGCAATCTGGTTCATTGGAATGCTTCGATTGTGCCCTGATTTTGTTTGCTCGCGATGCGAGTTCATGACGTGGATCAAACCACGCGCGAAATCGACATTCGCCCAGCGCAGACTTAACAGTTCACCTCGACGCATTCCCGTGTGAATCGCCAAAACGACAAGCGGACGAAGGCTTGCTCTTGGCCCGGTAAGCACGGACAACAGCCGGGGCTCCTCTTCATCCGAGAGATAGCGATTGCGCTCGTTGTCTTCTCGAAAGCGTTTGACCTTCTGACAAGGATTCTGAATCGCTAATCCCTGGTCAATCGCTAACGAGAAAACCTTCGAGAGTAATTCCAGCTCCCGGTTGACAGTGGACGGAGCACGTTCGGTCCCGCGAACCGTCTTGGACACGCGCCGATCCCGTTTGTATTTCTCGATCAATATCGGCGAGATTTCGTCCAACGTTTTGTTGCCCATTGCTTCAAGCAGCGGACGTGAGCGAAATTCATCGTG
>Ga0137359_10003766_pt1 | contig 12332 bp, 7 predicted proteins | sample Mad1_40_16metaG_FD_108281 | JGI IMG/M metagenome (GOLD analysis project Ga0137359, IMG submission 108281) | Vadose zone soil microbial communities from Angelo Coast Range Reserve, California, USA - Mad1_40_16 metaG | ecosystem: Environmental > Terrestrial > Soil > Vadose zone | place: USA... | reverse complement strand
GCGGCGGCCGCCCCAAGCGTCTGACCACCGCGAACGGCGCCAGTATGTCTCCCAGTTGGAATCCGAAGACCGGCCAGACCGTCGCTTTCGTCAGCGATCGCGGCGGCACTCCCCAGCTCTACCTGATGAATTCCGACGGCACCAGCACCACGAAACTCGACATGCCGGACAAAGGCTACGTCATCGACCCGGCGTGGGCCCCCAATGGCCAGTTGCTTGCTTTCAGTTGGCGCCGCCCTAATGACAACTACGACATCTACATCATGGACGCCGCCACCCGCCAGCTTGTCGAGTTGACGCGTGACCAAGGCCGCAACGAGCGTCCCAGTTGGGCGCCCGACGGCCGCCATCTCGTCTTCGAATCGACCCGCGGCGGCTCGCGACAGATCTGGACCATGCTGGCCGATGGCTCCCAGCCTCACCAGTTAACAACCACCGGGCACAACGAATCGCCCAATTGGTCCCCAAAGTGAAAAGTTCGACGGAACCAAGAGGGGCAGCCCGTGCATCTCATGGAGAGGTGCTTAGCGTCGGTGCTTTCGCGGAACAGCTATGGTCGCTCTTGCGGGAAGTCCCTCGCAGGATTCCCGGCACGATGTATAATATATCGTGATACGAGATATTACCCGAACCCAGCCCTCCGGTGTTAGGATACTGGCTCTGGTGGGACGAACACGGGAACTTTACTGAGGAGGATTCGAATGTATCTGGCTACACGCTCGCTCTATCGCGCCGGCTTGCTCGTTGCCGTGGCCGCCGCTCTCTTTACTTTTGGTTGCGGCAAGAAAACCGTCGCACCACCGCCCCCGGCGCCAGCACCACCTCCGCCGGCTGCCACCCCTACCGTGACGTTGCAGGCCAGTCCGGCTACCATCAACAAGGGTGAGTCTTCGACTCTGAGCTGGAACTCCACCGATGCCACCCAGCTTAGTATCGCTCCCGACGTCGGCGCCGTCACTGCTCAAGGCTCCACCAAGGTCTCGCCTTCCGACACGACCACTTACACGGTTACGGCCACCGGTCCCGGCGGCTCCGCCAGTGCCACCGCAACCGTCTCCGTGAACGCGCCGCCTCCTCCTCCGCCACCGCCCCAGATTGACCTCGATAGGCTTTTCACGCAGGAAGTGCGTGACGCTTATTTCGACTACGACAAGGCCGACATTCGTCCCGACGCTCGCGCCTCGCTCTCCACGACCGCGGACTTCTTGAAGAAGTACCCGTCGATCAAAGCCACTATCGAAGGCCATTGCGACGAACGCGGCTCCACCGAATACAACCTCGGCCTGGGCGATCGCCGCGCCAACGCCGTCAAACAGTATCTCGTGTCCCTGGGCATCTCGGCCGATCGTCTCGGCACCGTCAGTTTCGGCAAGGAGAAGCCTTTCTGCATGGAACACAGCGAGGCTTGCTGGCAGCAGAATCGCCGCGGCCATTTCGTGAAGGCCAACTGACCCGCTTCACTTGTTCGCCGCCATGACCGTTTGGTGACGGAATCAGCCGCGAGGCCAGGCAAACCCTTGCCACCTCGCGGCTCTCTTATTACAGTGAAAGCTGTTCCCCTGGCCTGTATGATTTTTGTTGGCTGCTCTGCGGCCACCATTCATTAGCAGCCTTTCGGAATCCTTTAGGAGGATTGTTCATGCGTATTCGCCACGTCGTCATTTTTAGCGCCGCCGTTTTGGCCGGCGCGCTCGCCGGAAGCCTGGTCGGCCCTCGTCCCGTCGAAGCCGTCAACCGCGAACTCATCGAGCTTCAGCGCGACGTCACTTCTCTGCTCCAGGGCCAGAAGGATCTTTCCACACAAGTCACTCAAGACAACACCGTCATGAAGACGCTTATCGGCCAATCCAATGACACTGTCGGTAAGCTCGGCGCCACCATGAGCTCGCTCCAGAAGTCCGTCCAGGATGTTCAAGCCAACTCCGGGGCGCGCCTGGACACCATGTCCACGCAGGTCCAGGGTCTCTCGGACAACCTCGAAGAAATCAAGTCCCGCCTCGGCAAGCTCAACCAGCAGCTCGTCGACCTCCAGAACTCTGTGCAAAGTCTCGACGCCAAAATTTCAGGCGCCGGCGCGCCTGCTCCGGCCACTGGCCTCGCCACGCCCACTTCTTCCACCGGCTCCCCAAGACCCGCCGGTTCCTCGCCCGGCTCCGCCCTTCCCGCTGGCGCACCCTCCGCGGACACGCTTTATTCCAACGGCCTTCGCGACATCACCAGCGGCAAATATGATCTCGCCCGCTCCGAATTTGAGGACTACCTCAAGTTTTACTCCGACACCGACCTCGCTTCCAACGCCCAGTTCTACCTCGGCGAAATCTTTTACAAGCAGAAGCAATACACGGACGCCGTCGCCGCCTACGACAAAGTCCTCACCAACTATCCCAAGAGCTTCAAGCTCGGTCCCGCGCGCCTTCGCAAAGGCATGGCCCTCATCGAGCTCGGCCAGAAAACCGCCGGCGTCCGCGAACTACGCGACGTCGTCAAGCGCTACCCTGGCAGCGACGAAGACCGCCTCGCCCGCGCCAAACTCAAAGAACTCGGCGTCTCCGTCACCGCCACCCGTTAACTCCCCCGCCCCTGCTCTTTCTCCTGTAGTGGCGACTTTACGTCGCCATCTTTCCCCGCCTTACTCTCACGGCCCGCTCGTCATTTCGACCGCAGGGAGAAATCTCTCTTCGCTCTTGTCTTTCTAATTTCTAATTTCTGCTTTCTACTTTCTAGTTTCTTCCCCTCCCCCCACCCGTCCACCCCTCGATAAAAACCGCGTCGATGTATAATGTTGCCTGCTTCGGAAGTCCAGGCGGAAATACAGGTGAATCGCGCATGATGAACAAACATGGCAATTCTCGATTCTTCTTGGCAATGGGATTTATTTTGGCGCTCGCGGGAGTCCTCTTCGCGCAAAGCACACCTAATAAGAATAAAATCCTCGTCGTGAATGGGAAGAGTGCCGGACCGGCAGTCCGGCAAATCGATGGCCGCTCCTACGTCGACATTGAAACCCTGGCCCAGGTCACGAACGGGGTCGTCACCATCGAGCGCCATCGGATCGTACTGACAATACCAGCCTCGGACTCCGACGCTACGGCCAGTCCCGCTCCCGCCAGCGCCTCTCCCGCCGATGCCCCCCCTGTCGTTCCTGCTCCAGCCGACGCCGCTCCCGCCAGTGCCCCTCCCGCTCAACCACCGCAAGGGCTCTCTCGCGACTTTGCATCCGCGGCGATCGCCGCGTTGGCGGAAATGAGAGAGATGCGGGGAGCTATCCGGGCCATGATCACTTACGGGTTGGCTTTCAGCGACACTTGGGCTCAGGACGATCAGGGGCGGGTGATGACAGGTCTGCGGCAGGCGGAAGTAGCTGCGACCACTGAGGACGACCAGCACGCTCTCCAACTACTCGAAAATGAAGCCGGGAAACTGACGAGTTGGGCGGACAGTGTATTCGCGGCGCGCCAAGTACTCAATGGCGCTGCGACCGTGGATCCAAACGCCTTGCAGAACGACCCGGCGCTGGCCAAAATCCGCAGTTGTGGCCAGTTTCTGAACGCTATGCTCGTCAGCGGCGCCTTTGCCGACGACTCCAGTTGCCATTAGCTCCGTCCTCAGCCGCCCAAATCGAAGAACTGTCCCATCTTGCGGAACTTCTCGTAGCGCGCCTCGAGCAATTCCGGGAGCGGCTGATTCGTCAGCGACACCAATTGCCGGTCCAGCACTTCATCCAGATACCGCGCCGTCGCTTCATGGTCGGTGTGCGCGCCGCCTTCCGGCTCCGCCACGATTTCGTCCACGATGCCCATCTCTTTCAAGTCCTTCGCCGTGATCTTCATGGCGGCGGCGGCAGTTTCCGCTTTCGTCGAATCGCGCCAGATGATCGAAGCGCACCCTTCCGGCGAAATCACCGAATAGAAGCTGTTCTCCAGAATGTTGACGCGATCCCCGACCGCAATCGCCAGCGCCCCGCCCGACCCGCCCTCACCCGTCACCGTGACGATCACTGGTACCGGCAGCCGCGCCATCTCTCGAAGATTTCGCGCAATCGCTTCGCCCTGCCCGCGCTCTTCGGCATCAATTCCCGGGTATGCCCCCGGCGTATCGATAAAGGTAAAAACTGGCCGCCCAAACTTTGCGGCAAGCTGCATGATGCGCAGCGCCTTGCGATAACCTTCCGGCTTCGGCTGACCAAAATTCCGGACCAGCCGCTGCTTCGTGTCGCGCCCTTTTTGGTGTCCGATGATGGCCACGGGGCGCCCGTGAAATTTTCCCAATCCCGTGATGATCGCCTTGTCGTCGGCGTAGCCGCGGTCACCGTGCAATTCCATAAAATCCGTGAACAGCAAACCAATAAAATCCAGTGTGTAAGGACGCTGCTGGTGACGCGCGATCTGCGCGCGCTGCCACGGCCCGAGGTGGGTGTAAAATTCGCGGCGCAATTCTGAAACTTGCTCGCGGATGCGTTCGACTTCCGCGTCAGCGTCGGCGTTGCCGGCGAGGTGGCGCAATTCCTCGACATCTTTTTCCAGGCGCTCGATTTCTTTTTGACGATCAATTTCCTTTTGGCGATCGATTTCTTTTTGTCGGTCGGGCTCTTTCGAAAGGGCCGGGGGAGGAGCACCGGTTTTATTTTTTTCTTTTGCTTTCATTCCGGCACCATTCGAACGGCGGGGTTGCCACAAATCTTGCGGACTTCTTCCAGTAATTCTGGCGACGTTTTTACCCGCTGCTGCGCCGGCAGGACGGCGACCGAGCCATCCGGCGAGCATAATTCAAACACAACCGGGCACGGTCCGGGCGAAGCAGCAAACAAATCTTCCAGGCGGTCGAGCGTCTCTTCGGTCAGCGATTGCATTTCGATCCGAACACGAAGCTCTCCGGACGCCGCGCGGTCAGTGAGCTCGTCCAGCCGGCGCGCCTCCTGCAGCGAAAGGCGCGTGCCCGCTTCCTCCACCTGCACGCGAACTTTCAACAGCAGCGGATTGCCGGGCTTCAAAGCTGGTTCCAGGCGCGCGAAGCTTTCAGGAAACGCAAGGAGCTCCTGAACGCCGGTCATATCCTGAATCGTGAAAATGGCCCAGCGCGCGCCTTTTTTCGAACGCATCGGTCGCGTACCGACGATCAAAGCAGCAACGGTGATCTCTTTTCCGTTGCGCTGGTCTTCGACCTGATCGAGAGACACTGTTTTCAGATCCATCAGGCGAGAAGCGTATTTCGCCAACGGGTGGCCGGAAACGTAAAAGCCGAGCATCGCGTATTCGCTCGCGAGACGCTCCTCCTCACTCCAGGGCACGGCCTCGCGCAATTCAAAGGGCATCGGCGCTGGAGCGGCGGCAGTTCCAAACAATCCGTGCTGGCCGGATTCGCGCGTCCGGGAAGCACGCTGCAGGGCAGCGACGGCATCATCCACCGAAGCCAGCATGGACTCACGCGGACCGAGCGAGTCCAAGGCGCCTGATTTAATGAGGCTCTCGAACACGCGCTTATTCAGAAAGCGCGACTCGATGCGCTCGCAGAAATCGTAAAGCGATTTGAATTCTCTCTGGCCGAGCCGCGATTCACGAATGGCTTTGGCGGTGTTCTCGCCAACATTCTTGATGGCGGCGAGACCGAAGCGAATGGATTCCCCCACGGGAGTGAAATAGAGGTCGCTCTCATTCACATCGGGCGGGAGAATGGAAATGCTCATGCCCCGCGCTTCGTTGATATATTTGACGACTTTCTCGGTATTGCCGGCTTCGGAAGTCAGCAGCGCGGCCATAAATTCGACGGGATAGTGGGTTTTCAAGAATGCCGTCTGATAGGCAAGCAAAGCGTAAGCGCAGGAGTGCGACTTGTTGAAGCCGTAGCCTGCAAACTCTTCCATCAAGTTGAAAATGCGCTCGGCTTTCTTCTCCGGGATTTTGTTGGCAGCGCATCCGGTCATGAACTTGGCGCGCTGCGCGGCCATTTCTTCCTTTTTCTTCTTACCCATGGCGCGGCGAAGGATGTCCGCCTCGCCGAGCGAAAAGCTCGCCAGGCGATTGGCAATTTGCATCACCTGTTCCTGGTACAAGATGACGCCGTAGGTTTCTTCGAGGATATCCTTCAACTGCGGAAGCTCGTAGCTGACTTTGGTCTTGCCCTGTTTGCGGTTGATGAAATCATCGATCATGCCGCCCTGGATGGGGCCCGGCCGATAAAGCGCGTTGAGAGCGGTGAGATCTTCGATGCGAGTCGGCTGGTAGCGCCGGAGAATGTCGCGCATGCCATGGGATTCGAACTGGAAGATGGCGGTCGTGTCTCCGCGAGCGAAGAGCTTGTAGGTTTCAGCGTCGTCCAGAGCAAGGCTGTCGATGTCAATTTTCACGCCGCGGTTTTGCTCTATCATGCGAACGGTGTCGTGAAGCACAGTGAGCGTCGTCAGGCCCAGAAAATCCATTTTCAGCAGACCGATGCGCTCGAGCGCATTCATGTCATATTGCGTGGTGATTTCATCTCGGTTTGACTTGTACAGCGGAATGATATCCGTGAGCGGGCGAGGCGAAATCACGACACCGGCCGCATGAGTGGAAGCGTGCCGCGACAGCCCCTCGAGGCGCAACGCCACGGCCATCAAATCCTTCAGCCGCTCGTCGCTATTGATGGCTGATTTGAGCTGGGGCGCTTCTTCGAGAGCGTCTTTCAACTCGATCCCGAGCGTAGTCGGAATCAGCTTCGCGAGACGGTCCACTTCACCATAGGGAATGTCCATGGCGCGGCCCACGTCCTTGACCGCGGCCTTCGCTGCCATGGTTCCGAAGGTGATGATCTGGGCGACATTTTCGCGGCCGTACTTCTGCGTAACGTATTCGATCAATTCGCCGCGCCGCCGCATGCAGAAGTCAATGTCAATATCGGGCATAGAGACGCGCTCGGGATTCAGGAAACGCTCGAAGAGCAGGTTGTACTGCAAAGGGTCGACGTCGGTGATGCGCAGGGCGTAGCTGACAAGACTGCCAGCGGCCGAACCGCGTCCCGGGCCGACAGGAACATCTTGCGCGCGCGCGTAGTGAATGAAATCCCAGACAATCAAGAAGTAGCCCTCGTAGCGCATCTTCTTGATCATCTCGATTTCGGAGGTGAGGCGGCGCTCGTACTCGGCTAGAGAATTCTGGAGGAATCCCTGCTGGGCGAGACGTTCGAGATAGGGGACACGCGCGGCAAAACCTTCGCGCACAACTTTTTCGAAATAGCTGGCAGAGGTATGCCCTTCCGGAACCTTAAACTCCGGAAATGGATGAGGGATGCGCTCAATCTTGACGTTGCAGCGGGAAGCGATGTCCACGGTGCGGCTCAGCGCTTCCGGAAGTTCGCCAAAGACCTCCGCCATTTCCACCGCGCTCTTGAAATAGAACTGGTCGGTCTGAAACTTCATGCGATTGGTATCGCTCATGGTCTTGCCGGTCTGGATGCAGAGCAGCACTTCCTGAGCGTGAGCGTCGTCGTGATGGAGGTAATGGCAATCGTTGGTGGCCACGAGCGGGATGCCGGTCTCTTTCGAAAGACGGACCAGCTCGCGATTGACATCCTTTTCGATCGGCAATCCCTGGTCTTGGATTTCGAGAAAGAAATTTCCTTTGCCGAAAACGTCGCGCAGTCGATAAGCATTCTCGCGCGCCTGATCGTATTTCTGGTCGACGACCGCTTCCGTCACCGGGCCGCGCAGACAGGCGGAAAGCGCGATTAGGCCTTTGCTGTGTTTGGCGAGAAGGTCATAGTCAATGCGCGGCTTGTAGTAGAAGCCTTCAAGGAAGCCCGCGGAAACCAGTTTGATTAAGTTGTGATAACCCTCGAGCGACTCACAGAGCAGCACCAGATGGTTGCTCCCACGCATCCCCGGCTCAGCATCGCCGCGATCCTGGCCGTTGCTTCCATTCGTTTTGTCGCCGCGGTCATGGCGGCTGCCTTTGGCCACGTAGACTTCGCAGCCAATGATGGGCTTGACGTCGCGCTTGCTGGCTTCATAGAAGAAATTGGCGGCGGCAAAGAGATTGCCGTGGTCGGTGATGGCCACCGCGGGCATTTTCTGGCGGGACGCTTCATCCAAAAGCTCGGAAGTTTCGCAAGCCCCATCGAGCAGACTGTAATCCGTATGAAGGTGCAGATGCACGAACTGCGGTTGGCCCATGGAACTCCATTTTAGAACTCTATGAGCAGATTTGCATTACGCATTCTGAGGTTTCCCACAGGCGGCGCCTGCCGTCCGAACATAGGCCCTACCTGCGCCCGTGACTCTTCTTCTTGCCGGAGTGAGGGCTTTTGCTACGAGACGCATGTGCAACGTGCTTCGCGTGCGGCTTTGCGTGGACAGCCTTGCCCTTGGCAGCGTGTTTGGCTTCGGCTCTTGCGGCTGCGTGCTTCTTATGCGCGGCGTCGCCCATGGCTGCGGCAGCGTGGGCTTTGTCGGTGCCCTTTGCGGGCTTCTTTTCCTTTTCTTTTTTCTTGGGCTGTTCCTTGATGCCGGAGAGCTTGCGCAGGATCTTTTCCCGCTCTTCCTTGGTTTTTCCGCGACCGCTAAGCTGCATGGCGAAAACCTGTTCGACGACGGCATCGAACTTCGGCCCGCGCGCCATATCAAGCGCTTCGAGCTCTGTGGCCACAACTGGAAGAGCGATGCGAATCGGGCGCCACTTGTTCAGAAAGGCGCGAATCTTCGAAAGGGCGGCCGATTTATTCGATTCAGCCATCAGGTAGGCAATCTGATCAAGCGGCATTTTTTCGAGGAAGCGGAAAGCATCCACGGGAGCATTCATTTTTCGGCCCACGAGTTCTTTCTGGGCCTCCAGCGCCTCTTCTTCGTAACTAAGCGCCGCGTCCACTTCGGCCGCGCGGAATCCAGCTTTGGAGAGGACGTTCGCCAATTCGCGGTCTTTCAATTTTCCGAGAATGGCGAGGAGCATCGGGGCAGCGAGACGCGGACGGAAGCCCGCGGTGAAAAGATCCTCGCGCACTTTCATGAGCCGGCCAATGGCGTCATAAGACGGATGTTTTTTCGCCAGCACGGGATTGACGGCCTCGAGGAGGTCGTGTTCTTCCCAGGCTTTCAGCACGACGGCTGGCCGTTCCTCGCGGGCGAGGGCGCGAAGCTCTTCGCCGGCATCTTCCGGAGTAATGGTGTCCTGCAGATTGCGTTCGATGGCCAGGTCAAACCATTCCTGGGTGCGCTGTTCAATCTTGAAGCCCATGCGCGCGGCGTAACGCAGGACGCGCAACAAACGAACCGGCTGGTTGGTGAAGCTGTGAATCGTGAGGGCGCGAACTTCGGCGCGTTCAATATCGGAAAGCCCGTTCGTGGGATCGAGCAACAAGCCGCGCGAGGCGGGGTTCAGCGAAATGGCGATGGCGTTAAGGGAGAAATCGCGGCGGCGCAAATCCTCCATGATGGTGGACCAGCGAATCTCGGGACGGGTGCCGGGGCGAACGTAATGGTCGTCGCGGGCGGCGGAGATGCTGCCTTCGCAGTCGCCGGCAAAGAGCGCTTCGACATGACGGTACTTTTCATCCTCGTGGAGGATTTTGGCGCCGCCCTTTTCGAGCTCGTGAGCGATCTTCGAGGGATTGCCCTCGACGGTGAAATCGAGATCGCGCAGCGAAGCGCCGGTAACGAGGTCGCGCACGGTTCCACCCGTCAGATACACGTTGAACCCGAGCGCGGCGGAGAGTTCCTGCACACGCAACATCACGGCGCGCTGCTCCGGCGAGAGCCGGCTTTCCAGCAAAAACATATAGTCTGGCATTGCACTCCTTCTGTTTCAGGGTGTCTGCGCTGACCGCCGCGGATGCACCCGCAATGAGTCCCTGGCCTGCCGCGTTATGCGCGCGGGTGATGCGCCTTGTAAATCTGCTTCAACCGCTCCTCGACAACATGGGTGTAAATCTGAGTCGTCGAAATATCCGCGTGACCGAGCATGAGCTGGACGGAACGGAGGTCCGCGCCGCGTTCAAGCAAATGCGTGGCAAAACTGTGCCGCAGCATATGCGGCGTCAGCGCTACGCGCATGCCGGCGAGCCGGCCATACGCCGAAAGTATCTTCCACACACCGACGCGGCTCAACTGTGCGCCGCGGCGATTCACGAACAACGACGGATTGCCTTGCACCTTGCCAAGCAATTTCGGCCGGGCATCGCGAAGATACTTTTCGACGATGGCGAGCGCTTTTTTGCCAACAGGAACAATGCGCTCCTTGTCGCCTTTGCCGATACAACGAACGCAACCGACCCTGGCATCGAGGTCGGTGACCCGCAGTCCAATGAGCTCCGATACGCGCAAGCCGGTGGAATACAGAACCTCGAGCATGGCGCGGTCCCGGAGGCCGATGGGATTTTTCACATCGGGCTGGTTCAGCACGCGCTCGACTTCTTCGAGGCGAAGATAGCCCGGCAGATTGCGCCGAATTTTGGGCGATTCGAGATTGACTGCGGGATCTTCCCGAATCAGCTCGCGGATCTGGGCAAAACGGAAAAAGTTGCGAAGCGTGACCAAGTGGCGCGCCACGGTCTTGCTCTCAAGCTTCTGACGATAGAGCCCAGCGAGGAAGTCCACCAGATCGTCGCGGCTGACGGGCTCGAGCGTAAGCTTGCGCTTGCGGGCGAAGGCGTCGAATTTCAAAAGGTCGCGGCGATACGCCGAGACAGTATTCGAGGACAGCCCTTTCTCCACTCGGGCGTGGGTCAGGAAAGACGAAATGGTTGCGGCAATTTCCATCAGGGCTCCACGTATCCGTTCGCGGCGCCAGCAGTGCGCCGCGTGGCGATGCCATAGACTTCCTCGATTTCATGGCAGCGGAAAAGCCAAGCGAGGGCGAGATAAAGGGCCGTCGCGCCTACTATCAAGGCGGCAAAGACTAGAAGCTGCACGAGAAAACGCGAGTGTATCGTAAAAGTAGTGTAGTAGTTTCCGAACCAGCAGGTCACGCCCATAATTCCAGCGCACAAGGAAATCTTCGCAAAGGACCGGAAGATATCCAAGGTTCCCATCGGACCGTAGCGGAGACGGAAAATAATAAAGAGCGCGAAGAAATCGAAGAAAGTAGCGAGGGCGGTGGCGAGAGCAGGACCGCCGTTCTGAACGCGCTTGTATAGGAAGGTTTGCAGAAACACTACGTTCAGAATGATGTTGATAACCAGCGAGATGGAAGCGACAATGACCGGGGTTTTGGTGTCTCGCGTGGAGTAGAACGCCGGGACAATCAGCTTGACCGACGCCAGAGCCGGAAGCCCGACGGCGTAATAGAGAAGAGCGCGGGCCGTCAAGCGGGTGGATTCCGCGACAAACTGGCCGTGCTGGAAGAGCACGCGGATGATCGGCTCGCGCAGGATCATCAGGCCCAAGGCTGCGGGAATGGTGATGAAGGCCACGATGCGAACGGAAAACGAAAGCGTTTTCTTGAGCGATTCAAAATCATTGGCCGCCGCCTGGTGAGACATCATGGGCAGGATGGCCGTCGCCACCGCGATGGCGTAACCCCCCAGAACAAGTTCCATAACGCGGTCCGCAACGGACAGAGCAGCGAGACTTCCCTGTGGCATGCCCTTTGCCAGAACGAAGTAAGTGTCAACGAAGAAGTTGATTTGTCCGATCCCGATTCCGAAAAATCGGGGAATCATCAATCGCGCCACATTCCGGATGCCGGGGTGGGTGAACGATATTCCAAAACTAAATCGCATCCCTTTCCGCACGAGCGATGGAACTTGAACAAGGAATTGAAGCACACCGCCGACAAGCACGCCGACGGCCAGCGAAACGGCAGGCTGTTTGAAGTAATGCCAAACCGCTCCTATGGAGAATATGATGATGGATAAATTCAGGAGGACCGGCGTCGCCGCGGGCAATCCGAAGGTATGGAAGCAGTTCAGGATGCCCATGGCCAGCGCCGCCAGCGCGATGAAAAAGAGATACGGGAAGATGATCCGATTCAGCGTGACCGCTTCGTCCCAAGAGACGCTCTTCCCCGAACTGGAGGTGAAGGTGTGGACTACGATCGGGGAAAAGACCATACCAAGGATGGTGATGACCGCCACGACTAGCGCCATAGTCCAGAACAAGCGGTTAGCGAACTCCCACAGCTCCTCCTTTGACTTCTCCCTCATATAGGTTGTAAAAACTGGGATGAAGGAGGCGGTCATGGAGCCTTCGGCGACCAGCCTGCGGAATATGTTGGGGATGCGGTAGGCCAAAAAGTAGGAGTCTGCCGTTAGGGTGGTCCCTAGGAGGAGGGTAATGCGCTGGTCGCGGACGTAGCCTAGGATGCGGCTAGCTACCGTTACTAGGGAGATGATCGAGGCCGATTTGAGGATATGCTTTTTATCGGTCAAAG
>Ga0137359_10003765_pt1 | contig 12333 bp, 9 predicted proteins | sample Mad1_40_16metaG_FD_108281 | JGI IMG/M metagenome (GOLD analysis project Ga0137359, IMG submission 108281) | Vadose zone soil microbial communities from Angelo Coast Range Reserve, California, USA - Mad1_40_16 metaG | ecosystem: Environmental > Terrestrial > Soil > Vadose zone | place: USA... | reverse complement strand
TCGGAAGCAGCTTTCGGGCAGGAGTTCGCCCAACCGATACAAAGCCCATGCACAAAGAACGTTGTATGTCTTGATCAAACCGGGCGCAACGAACTGTCCATTTGTTTGGAAATAGCCTGCTTCATTCAAATCAGAGACCAGCCAGTTTGCTGCGCGACGTGCCGCCTCCAAGAAACGAAGGTCTTGACTAAAGTGAAATGCAGTGACCCACCCATCCAGGACCATTCCCGTATTGAACGCCGTCGGTGTCTGTTTTTCTGGAGGACAAATCGGCCCCCCCTGAACCGCACCGCTGCGCATTTGGATTTCGGTCTCCCACTCGGCCATTTGGAGTGCACGTACACCTACGGCGGAGTCTTGAAACTGGCGGCAGTATGCAATCAAGGACGAGATGATGTATCCCGTAGTCTCGGGATATGATGGAAGCCAACCGTTTTCGACATCGCAGGGAAAATAACCCAGCGATACGCCGCCATCCGCAGCGGCGTCTTGGGCTCGAAGAATCCATTCCACGGCCGCGCGAGCCCGTTCGCGAGTCTGACCGGCAATCGGTTGAGTCCCTAAGAGGTAGCGGGTTAGATCTGCCAACACGACTCGCGCAAATACTCGGTTTGAGGCACGCCCCAACATCGCGACCCGACGTCTCATCTGAGCCGCAGCCCAATAGTGCTCACGCAGGCTGCGCCCACGAACCTGATCTGAAACAATTTTCCCTGCCCCTTGAAGTCTCATTTCAGATCCCAAATACGACAATATGATTGTTGATGTTTTTCATTCAGGGTTCGAGTTGTTTGACGGTTTACGAAACGGATGCCGCAAGGATTGCCAGGCAGACCTCGCGGCGCGACCACCCATGTGTCTGACGATGCCACAGCATCCCTGCAAACTTCGGGGGTTCATCGCAAGCATTCCGAGGCGCGGACGACAATTGGGAAGCCAATTCTTTTTGTAAGCGTCGTCGCCGCTACCAAAATCAATTTCCGACACTTTATCGACATCAAGAACGTACTGGATCAGCCGCGATGTCAAAACAGAACCAGCTGAAAACTCGTCGAACCTCTGATCGTGGGCCAGCTTATAAATGGTTGCCCGGCCCCCATTCACAATCCACACCTGTGCGGCAATTGGCTGACCATCCAAGTACACCACGCCCATTCGGAGCCACCCTTGATCAGACAACGCACGAATCAAACCAGACACAAAATCGGGATAGGGTTCGGGCCTTTTCCAGCTGGTGAGATAGACCTTTTCATAAGCATCGATTGCCTCTTCGAGCCCGGACACACCAGAAATGATGTCTATGCGGCTCCGTCCCGTCTTCTCAAGCTTCTTACCCTTCCGTCGCACCGTGTTTTGCATTGCCGACGACAGTGTTCTGAAGTATCGATCAAAGGTCAACCCTTCTGACGGCAGGTACCAATTGCCAAAACAAAAGTACATCTGCACGAGCATTCCAGCATCTCGGAACGACTGCACAAGAGCTGAGTAGAAAGGAGAGGCCGGATCGAGAGGTCGGAGATGAATAAAGTCCCAACGTGGACGTTCTGAAGAAATTGTCTCCGCAATAATCCGCAGCGCTCTCTCAAACTCTTGTGTTAATGTGCCGCCCACCGGGCCAAAATCTATTGTGTAAAAGTTTGCGAGGCTCGAAAGCCCACGCCCAGAAAAAAAACCGCGAGATTTTTCGTTGTATTTTGTCGCTAACGCAGCAACCACCTCGCTGCTCTGGTCGTCGCGCTCAACGCCATAAACACAGACTTTCTCCCCGGGATCAAGCGCCGAACGCTCAAAATTCCGAAACCAAGCGAGGCTATAGTCATACCCAACACTCCCAGCATTTTCGAAGAGCCGTTGGTACGGCGCCGGAAGAGCGCCAAAGCTCGAGAACCTGGTCACTCGCACGCTACGCTGCCTCCTACAAATGATCTACACAATCCGTGAAGCGCAGGTGGTTGAGCGCCACATACGGTACCCGAAAAAGCCCTAAAACGGCTTTCCCAGGTCGGATCAACTTGAGCCTAACTACTCCTTAGACAAAAGCGCCGTGAATTTCAGACCTTGGCTGTTTCCGACTGCAATCATCGGCAGGATAGCAAGTTGTTGGCCAAACGGGCACCGAGGCTGAGCAACAAAGTTCCACGTGTAGCTTTGGGAATCGCTTTTCACAATGTTGGAAAATTTGCTCTGGTTAACCAGCGTCTGAGTTACTTGTGACGAAATTCAACGCCGGTTCCGGCCGCTATGCGGGCAAACTACCGTAAATACCACAGAACATGGAAGTTAGCCTGGTGTCCACGACGGACTGCCGGTTGGTTGGCGGCCTTACGCGGTGGAACCAGGAACCGATCTAGCACAGTCCACGCTTGGCCGAGTAATTGCGTGTGCATGCCGTAAGTTCGTACGGCAGGCGGATAGCTCAGTTGGCAGAGTGCCCCGATTACTCCGGGGAGGTCGCAGGTTCGATTCCTGCTCCGCCTATTTTGATCGGAGTGAAGGCTCTGTGGATCGAGGAAAACGGACACCCTGTTCTTTCCGTTCTGACACCAAAGCTGCTCTTATTTTGGCAAGCCTCCACTAAGCAGCTGGTAGTTCCTGTGAGCTGCCGCCGGACCCTGAGTTACTTAAGGGCCCATAAAATGCTTCTCCTTAAAGCGCGCACCTCGAGTCAATTCCAACAAGTCCCTGTCGGCCGAGAAACGGGTTGGTCGGTAGAGGACACGGACTCTGAAGAGGATTGAATAAGCATTATGTTTTGGGTTGGCGGTCAGAAAGTACCTACACGGACGATTCTTTCCATCGCCTCAGATGCTTTTTTTGTGGTTGTTGGTCTCCTGCTGGTAACTTCGTTGCGTTTTCATAGTTGGCCTACAATTGGTAGCTACTTGCGGGGTCACCTTACCATTCCCAGGTTTGCATTAGTCACGCTCGTTTCTGTCGTGGCGCTTTATTACAATGAACTCTATGACGTACGCATTCTGAGGCAGCATCACGAAGCATTAGTGCGGCTGGTTCAGGCTGTTGGCTTGATTTTCCTGGTGCTTGCCGTAATTTATTATTTGAACCCGGATCTCAGCTTAGGACGTGGCATTGCCGTTCTCGCCGCGCCCACAATTTTGTCGTTTGCTATTGGCTGGAGGTGGTTAGTGGAGGCCACACCAGTTCTGCGCCCAGCAGCAGAAAGGCTCCTTTTGTTAGGAACAGGGCAAGCGGGGATAACTCTAGTACGCGAAATTATTGCGAGGCCCGAGCTTAATTTAAAAGTAGTGGGATTCCTGGACGAAGAGGGCCGCAACATAGGCAAGTCGCTAGTAAATCCTGGCATTATCGGTGCGACTGCCGAACTGGAAAGCATCGCGAGGAAAGAGAAAATTGATCGCGTAGTTCTGTCACTCGCGGAACGTCGAGGCCGTACGCCGGTTCGCGAGCTTTTGCACCTCAGGTTCGAGGGCATCGGAGTACAAGACGCTGAGAGCCTCTACGAGAGTATTTCTGGACGAATCATGCTTGAGAATCTCTGGCCTAGCGGGCTGATTCTGTCGAAAGGTTTCCGAAAGTCCGCATGGATCCGCTTTCAGAAGCGGGCGGTTGATGTCCTCGTCTCGGTATCGGCTCTAGCTCTTCTTTGGCCCATTCTCGCGCTGGTAGCGCTGGCGATTTTCATTGAAAGTGGAAGCCCAATCTTTTTCCTCCAAGAAAGAGTGGGGATGAAGGGCCGCCACTTCAAGATCATGAAATTCCGCTCCATGTGCCAAAATGCTGAGGCCAATGGACCCGTGTGGGCAAGTTCGTCGGATAACCGAATCACTAGAGTCGGTCGATTCCTGCGGAAATATAGGTTGGACGAATTTCCGCAGCTGTTTAACGTGTTACGCGGTGAAATGAGTCTGGTAGGGCCGCGACCGGAGCGTCCGATCTTTTGCGAAATGCTAGCTGAGCAGATTCCTTATTACACATTGCGACATTCGATTCGGCCTGGCATTACGGGTTGGGCTCAGGTCAAATACCAGTACAGCGCGAGTGTCGAGGAGACAAAGGCGAAGTTGGAATTTGACATCTTTTACGTAAAGCACGTCTCCATACCTCTCGATTTGGCGATTTTGTTCGAAACTGCCAAGGTAATGATTTACGGCTACGGCTCCAAGTAATTCTAGAGGTTGCGCCGGCAACTCACAGCCTGGCGTGGATAAAATGTGACCTTGATCGGAAGAGGACGTGACGCGTTCTTATGCGCTACTTGGGTCCTCTCATACGCTGCAATTATCCTGATCTTCCGCTGGTTACAGAGTGCAGAACGATGGATATCACATCGAAACGCGGAGCGCTAAATTTTCCGACTTTTCTCGTGTTTCTCTGCCGGTCATACCGAAAACGTTAGCGTGCGATGCGAGAAAATTAGACCGGTTATCGTTAATCGGTCTGAGCTTTACCCAAGGTCGTGCCGAGCATACGGCAGGCCGACTGGCCTGCGCGCCACAGCCTTGCGCTGCAACCGATTTTCGTCTTACGAGCGTCGCGTCGCCCGGAACAACTTTTCTTGTAAGGGGAACTCCAATTCCGCTAAGGCCTGAAGACAGAACCTGATCCTCTATAAGCACAACATAACATTGGGGATATAGCGCATGCCGGTTTGGTACTGCCTTTGCACTCTGAAGCACCTCCAAGCCAGCTACTAATGTTAAAGAGTAGGAGTACGCACTTGAACCGATTCGCTTTCACGCGCGTGACACGTTTCTTCGTTTTTGGACAATTAACAAGTCTTATGGCATGCGCTACATTCGCCATGCATTTGACACAGGCGCAGACCGCGGGTCAAGCGACGCCGCCAACGGCCTTAACCACCAAGGCAAATTCTCTAACCGAAAAAGAAAAACTGGTTCTGAAAAACGCGGCGGAAGCTAATGCGCCACAGCCTGCGGACGATCCTTCAATTTACAGGATCGGTGTCGAAGATGAGCTGCAGATTTCCGTGTGGCACGAGGCAGAGCTTTCAATGCCCGTTCAGGTTCGCCCCGACGGAATGATCACGCTCCCATTGATCAATGATGTTTACGTTACTGGGATGACCACCAAAGAATTGCAGGTCAAGCTAACCGAAAAACTCAATCCGTACGTAAATGAACCTCAGGTTACCGTGATCGTCAAAGGGATTAAGAGTCGAAAGGTATTTCTAGTTGGACAGGTAGCAAAGCCCGGGCCGTACATGCTAGTGGGCAAAAAAACCGCCCTGCAGCTCATTCTGGAGGCCGGAGGCCTGGGCCCGTTCGCGAAGTCGGGTTCCATAGTCATAGTCCGCAATGTCAACGGTCGGCAAACGCGGCTGAAATTCAATTATAAGAAAGCAGTTTCAGGTAAGGGTGAGGGTGAAGACCCTGAATTAATGCCTGGCGACATGATCGTGGTTCCGTAGAGTCCATATAACCGCTCAGTAGCTATCGGGAGGAGGAGATGATCATGAAACAAGAGATATGCAGAGCGATTGTTGCTTCCGTTCTCCTCTCAATGGCTCTCAGCGGCAGGGCGTGGTCACATCAAGAACCATCGCAAGCGCAGGACGCGAAGTCTCAGCAGACGTCCGATGCGCACGAAAATAATGCCGCGCCGGAGGAGAAGGCGGGCGGGGCAGGATCCGATATTTTGCAAGTCCGCCAGATGAAGGGCGCGAACGTTCTTCCAACCGGACGCGTTTCCAGTTTTCAATTTGGGCCCATTTATCTGCAAAGCGTTGATTTTTATCAGGCGCTCGAAACCATAAGCGCGTCGAATATGCCTCAGACGCTCTTCGAGTCCGTTAGCATATTCCGGGCGGACTTGGTGTTTGATCATGCGTGGCGAACCAGTCGTCTCGCTGTACAGTACGAGCCCAGGCTGACGGTGACCAACGGACTTGTGCAAACGAGTACCGCAAATCTAAACGCTACCTGGAACAAACTCTACACCCTCTCGCCCCGCCTTTCGTTAGGACTCAAGAACGGCTTCGGATATTACAGCCAGCAGGCCCAGTTTGACGGTCTGAACCTGGAGGGGGACCTGACTACGGGCGCCCTGGTGCAAGCTCACTTCCTCGATGGGCCAGGCCACTTTCTAAATGATCGATCGGAAGTTGATATTCGATATTTGTTGAGCCAGAGAAACCGGCTTGACGTAAGTCCCTTCTTTGAATACTACTCGGCTTCCGGTGGCCAGAACCTAAATGTGACCGAGAGCAAATCCCCAGGGGCAGAATTGGGTTTTTCGCGCCTGCTGAGTGACACCAGAACGATTGGTTTTGGGTATGCGGTTCAGGACACCTCTTTTGGAAAACTCCTTCCACGCACTTTATACCAGACCGTGAACATGACATACGCACAGCAAGTAGGTCCGACTTGGAGGTATGCGATGACGGTCGGGGCAACCCATGCCTCCACCGCAATCGGGCCTTCTCAAAACACCACGACTGGTAACCTTAATCTAATCAAGTTATTCCGCGATTCGACACTTGCCTTTCGATATGACCGAGGACAAGCGGTTGGACTTCAGATCACGAATGGGTTTGCGGATAGATTCGATACGTCTTATGAGCGCCGATTGATACAACGGACGAGGGCGATCCTTGGTGCAGGATATTACCGGCAGTTTCTGGCTGTGACGAACACCTCGGGCACTTACGCCTCTGTTGGGCTCAACTATCAAATCGCGAACCACTGGTTTCTACAAACCTTTTACACCTTCAAGAATCAGAAGAACGGCGGGGCCAACTTTGCTACGGGCGATCTTCAATATGCATCCTTCGGCATCCGTTGGGAACCTGGCTGGCGCCCTGCGGATATCCACTAGCGAAAAGCCGGAAGCCTACGGTCCAGAATGGAAAAATACTAGCTCGCAAGGGAGCTGAATTCCACAGTGCTTGCCTGAATGCCCCGCCATAGTTTCCCCAAAGCCTTGTGCCTGTAAGCTATTGAAACAACAGATGCTTAAGCGAACGTCTGTGAGTCGCGCCTAAGGAGTATGGAAGGCGACTTGCTCCAACTGAGTACTGGAAATAATTTGTTGAACCGAGGAGCCAAGGAAAAAGGAGTAAAAAATGGCCGATTCGACCTCATCTCAGAATAGGGTCATCGAGGACATTGACGTTGGCAAGTATCTAGAGATCCTTCGACGCAGGAAGTGGTGGGTCATTCTGATTACAACGGCGGTCGTTGTGACAACTCTGGTCGCGGTCCTTCGGATGCCTGACATCTATCATTCTCAAACGGTTATTCTTGTCGATCCGCAAAAAGTGCCTGATGCCTTTGTTCCAGCGACTGTAAACACCACGGCTGCTGATCGGCTGGCTACGGTGCGCCAGGAAATTATGTCGCCCACCCGCCTCAAGCAACTTTTGGAAGAAACAGGGCTGTACGCGGCAGATCGGCGGGATGGCAAAACAGATCGTGTGATTCTCCGATTGCAAAAGGCGATCAATTTGGAGATCGCGGACCCGGGCGGCTTTCGGTCGACCGCTTTCAAGATCTCCTATACGGCGGAAAGCCCAACCGAAGCCGCTCTGGTCCCGAATCATTTGGCGAAAATGGTTATCCAAAGCAAAGTGCACGCAAGCGAAGAACAGTCGGCGGGTACAGCAGAGTTTCTCGACTCCGAACTGCAACAAACCAAAAAAAGCCTGGAGCAGAAGGAAGCAGAAATGGGGCGGATCAAAACAACCTTCATTATGGATCTGCCGGAATCCAAACAATTTCACCTGGAGGCTTTAACCAACTTGCGGACTCAGCTCCAAGCGAGCCAGGACAGGGTAAATCGAGGTCAGCAAGACAAAATATACCTGCAATCAATGATGGGCAAGACGAACCCAACTGTAGACCTCGACGCCGATGCGGCTGGCGCTGCCTCACCAGACGAAGCCGAAGCACAAAGGCTGGAATCTCGCCTTGCCGAGTTGCGCGGCCGCTACGGAGCCGCGTACCCAGACGTTCGTAAAGCTCAAAGCGAACTCGAAAAGCTGAAAGCCAAAATCGCAGAGCAACAGAAAAATGCCGCGCCGACGGGACCCGCGCCGGCCCGCACAGTGCGGCAAACCACACGCAACCCTGTTGTGGAAGCTCAGCTTAACAAAATCGATGAAGACGTTCAGGAACAGACGAGGGTACAAAAACAGTTGCAAGAACAGATTAATTTTCATAGCTCGAAGTTGGAGCGCGAACCTATATTCGAACAACAACTGGCCGCTCTGATGCGTGACTACGATACGCTTCGGACTCATTACAATCGACTTTTGGATAAGAAACTATCGGCGGATATGTATAGCGCCTTAGTCAATCGCGAAGAAGGGGAACGCTTCATAATTCTCGATTCCGCGCCGGTCCCGACCCAACCATTTGGTCCCAACCGATTTCTTTATTGTTTGACGTCGCTTATCGGAGGTTTGTTTGCCGGAATAGGTTTGATGATATTGAGGGAGATCACCGATCAGTCCATCCGCGAAGAATCGGAAGCGGCTTTGATTTTGGACAGGGGCGTTCTTGCAGGGATTCCATTGATTGTTTCAGCGCGCCAAAGAAGAAGGCAGCAAATGGTTGCCCTACTTGCTGTCGCCACCACAATTCTATTTTCTAGCGGGTTAGGGTTCGCTGCCTCTTATTGCATCAAATGGTTATCCTAAAATGTACACAACGTTCTATGGACTGAATGAAGAGCCCTTTCGGCTCACACCGGACCCGCGTTTTCTCCATCTCGCCGAGCCGCACCGGGAGGTTTTGACGAGTCTTGTAGGCGGAGTCTTGCAGCGAAAGGGAATCCTTGTCGCTACTGGTCCAATTGGGACCGGGAAGACAACGTTGTTGCACGCGACATTGCATTTCTTGTCCGGTCAAGCCGGCGGCACACCGCGGCTTTGCACCGCTTTTATTACGAATCCCGCCTTGACCCGCGAAGAGCTCCTGGAAGCAATTCTGGATGAGTTCGAAATCAGTTGCGTATCCAGCAGCAAGCCCCGCAGGCTAGCTGCCTTGCATGAAATGCTTTTGGGTGTTCAGCGCAGCGGCGGAACCTCGGTCTTGGTAGTTGATGAGGCGCATCTGCTAACCGTGGAGTTGCTCGAGGAAATTAGACTTTTGACGAATACTGACTTACATCAGGAGAAGCTGCTTCAGGTCATTCTTTCGGGGCAACCCGAGTTGTTGCCGGTCTTACGACGCCCGGATCTCCGTGCACTCAAACAGCGAGTTGCAACTTGGTCTCAGCTCCGCCCTTTAACCGCCTCCGAGACGCGGCTGTATATTGAGGAGCGTCTGCATGCCGCCGGACTTCAGGCGGTCAATCCGATTTCGAGTCCAGCCCTCGATGCGGTTCACAAGTACTCGCAAGGTGTCCCGCGGCTAATTAATTTGTTATGCGATAAGTGTTTATGGATAGGATTCAATGCAAAGAACAAACAAATAGGCGAAGAGACGGTGCAGCAAGCAGCTAACCTTCTGGAAATCGGTAATACCAATCATGAAGAGCCTCCTGGGGAAGCCTCTGGAGTGAGGATGTCCCGGTCGACGCTGGACTTATTGATTGAATCTCTGAAGCGCGATCGATTCATGGCGCGGGAGTAGACGATGAGCAAATACTTTGATCATGCTCGCCAGACGAATGGCAATTCCACGCAAGATGCCATCGCGAACCGAGCGGATGTTCAGCAAGTCTTGGAAGTCACCGCGCAATCCTACGGCCAACCAAAGGAAACCTCCGAAGGATTGTTGAGTCGTTGTCGAAGCGTCCAGTTGCCGATCACCTCCGACAATCCAGTGATTTTCGCGCGGAATGATTTCGCAGCAATCGCCCTGGAGTCGTATCGTGCCTTACGTGCGCGCCTGCTGCGCCTACAAGCCGCTCAACGATTCCGTTCGGTGGTCCTAACCAGCGCAGCAGCTGCGGATGGCAAAACCTTAACAACTATAAATTTGGCCCTGTGCTGCGCTCAGGTACAAGACTTTCGCGTCTTGGTTATAGATAGTGACCTTCGCACGTGCGGTTTGACTCGGCTGTTTGGTCAAGCGGAAACACCCGGGCTTGGCAATATCTTAGACGGATCAGCAAAATACGAGGACGCGATTCTTAGGACACAAAATCCCAATCTTTTCTTGGTTGGGGGGGGCATCCCATCGCACCTCGCTCCCGAACTGTTTTCCGGCAAGAGATGGAAGGAGTTCATGGCCTGGTGCACTGGCCAATTTTCGCTGATACTAGTGGATTCTCCACCAGTGCTAGCCGTTGCCGATTTTGAGCAGATAATCAACGCTTGCGACGGCGTGCTCGTTGTAGTGCGGGCGCTGCAAACGCAGCGCGACATGTTAAGGAAGGCTGCTCTTCGGATTGATCCAAAGAAGCTGCTGGGAATTGTTTACAACGGTGCCCAGGTCAGTGCACAGAGCGAATACATGGCGGGCACGACAGCGGTGCCGCAATTCACCAGCAGCAATGTTTCCCCTTCTTCTCGGGAGTCGGACGCAGCACAAACAGTTCCTGACACAGTACAAGCGGGTCGCTAGGTATAGCTGCTATCTATTTTGATATGTATCTAAACTTAAAAATCGAGATTTTCAAGCGAGGCCTCCGTCAGAACAATCTCGCGAGGGCGGTCGGTCTCAATGAAGCCATCTTGAGCAAGATCATCAACGGCTATCGTGAACCCTCGGGGTGCCAGAGGCAGATCCTCGCTGAATACCTGCAGGTCGAGGAGAATTGGCTGTTCGAGAAATTTGAAGTAACTGCAAACACAAGATCTTCGAACCCCCGGCAGCGCCAGGAAGAAAACGCCGGTGATTCATAGTATGCAAGCCGTGGTCACTGATATGAAGGAGGGTGGATCTGTAGGAAGCCTCGTTAAGATTGGTCTTCTCGATCCGTCGGGGACGGAAGAATGGGACCAGTTCGTACTGAGCCACAAAGAAGCGAGCTTTTTCCATTTGACTAAATGGAAAAATGGTCTTGAGAAAACGTTTGGCTACAAACCATATTATTTCTATGCCGAGCGCGATGGAAGGATTAGCGGGATTGCACCACTTTTTCTGGTCGAAAACTGGATAATCGGTCGCTGTGTCCATTCGTCTCCGTTTAGTGCCTATGGAGGTCTTTGCGCCACCGATGAGAAATCAGCAGAGGCTTTACTGGATCACGTCAAGAAATTTGCCATTGACCAAAAGTCAGGATATCTGGAGTTGCACCAAAGAAACTCCCCGATTTTTTCAGATTTTCATCGCAATTCACTGTATGTGACCTTCACCACAGAGCTTTCGCCTAATTTGGAAGCCAATTGGAAAAAGCTTCCGCGTGACACTCGATATATGGTCCGAAAAGGCGAAAAAGCTGGCCTGAGGACACAACACGGATTTGAGCAGATGGGCCATTTCTATGCTCTTTTTTCAGAAAGCATGCGGAGGCTCGGAACACCTGTGTTTCCGAAGGCATTTTTCGAAAATCTGATGACGGAATTTGGCAGCCAGATCGATTTAATGGTTGTCTACTCAGGTTCTGAAGCTGTCTCTGGAGTTATTTCATTTCTTTTCCGAGACACGATCCTTCCCTACTTTGCCGGGGCCAGTTCTGCGGCGCCACGTCTAGCGGCGAACAATTTTATGTACTGGCAATTGATGAAACTCGCCACGGAGAGGGGGCTTCGCTGCTTCGATTTTGGCCGGAGCAAGAAAAGTACCGGGGCTTTTGCCTTCAAGTCGCAGTGGGGGATGACTGTTGAGCCGTTAGACTATCAAATCTTTCTTGTCCGCAGAAAAACGGTGCCCAACTTTTCCCCCGTTAATCCAACATTCGAATTCGCAGGGCGACTTTGGGGCCATCTGCCTCGTTGGATGGCAAAAGCGGTTGGTCCCCGCGTCATCGGTTGGTTTCCATAGAGAACTCTGCGGAATCAGGCCGTTAGCACGAGACAAGACAATCCATCATGAAGATACTGTACTTAGCTCATAGAATCCCATTTCCTCCTAACAAGGGCGAGAAGACTCGCTGCTTTCATCAACTACAGTATCTTTCCGCCTGGCATTCGATTGATCTGTTTTGTTTTGCCGACTCCAACCAAGAGGCGGAAGGTAAGTTGGCACTGCAGCATTTTTGTCGAAAAGTGCACGTCGAGACGTTGACTCCAATGGCTGGCTTTGCGCGGGCTGCAGGATGCTTGCAGAAGAGCACGCCTGCGTCAGTCTTGTATTATCAGTCTCACAAAATGAATGAAGCTGTTCGAAAGGCACTCAGCAATGAGAGCTACGACCTCATATTTGTATATTGTTCGTCGATGGCTCAGTTTATTCCCCACCCCGCTCCGGCAGCGACCATAATTGATTTCGTGGACGCTGATTCTGC
>Ga0137359_10003764_pt1 | contig 12334 bp, 16 predicted proteins | sample Mad1_40_16metaG_FD_108281 | JGI IMG/M metagenome (GOLD analysis project Ga0137359, IMG submission 108281) | Vadose zone soil microbial communities from Angelo Coast Range Reserve, California, USA - Mad1_40_16 metaG | ecosystem: Environmental > Terrestrial > Soil > Vadose zone | place: USA... | reverse complement strand
TCCAGCACTTCACCTAGCGATTGCGCTTTCCATTGCATTCAAGTCTTGCCCATCCATTGTCCGGCAGCGAGCTGCTCCTCGATGGCGGCGAGCTCCACTTGTTTCGCACCTTGCGGATCGCGTTCGATGCCGCGGTCGATGGCGCGCTTCGCGAGGCGCAGCGCGGGCGGCGGCGCCTTGAGGATCGCCGCGGCGATCTCGCGCGCGGCGGCGTCGAGATCGCTCGTCACCCGGGAAACGAAGCCCGCCTCGCGCGCCTCCTCGGCGGTGAGCGCGCGGCCGGTGAACATCAGGTCCTTGGCGAGGCGCTTGCCCAGGATGCGCGGCAGGCGCTGCGTCGCGCCGACCGTGCCGCGCTGCGCTTCCGGCGTGCGGAAGCTCGCGTCCGGCGTGGCGACGATGAAGTCGCAGGCGCCCGCGATCTCGACGCCGGAGCCGATCGCCGCGCCGTGCACGAGCGCAATGCAGGGCATCGGCAGCGCCTCGAGCGCCTCGTAGGCGGCGAAGGCCTTCAGGCGCCGCTCGCGGATCCATTGCTCGCTCTTGCCCTGGCGCTCCTTCAGGTCCGCGCCGCCGCAGAACACCGGGCCATTGCCGCGCACCAACACCACGCGCGCATCGTCGTCCGTCGCGTTCTTGGCCGCCGCGAGCAGCGCTTCGCACATCTCGAAATTGAGCGCGTTGCGCACCTCCGGCCGGTCGAGCGCGAGGGTCGAGACGCCGTCGGCGAACGAGTAGGCGACCGTCATATCGCGCGCTTTCCGCGCAGCTCGGCGATGCGGCTGCGCGAGTAGCCGAGCTCGGCGAGCACGGCTTCCGTGTGCTCGCCCAGCACCGGCGGGCGGCCGATCTCCGGGTTGTCGTAGCCGAGGAACTTGTAGGGGATGGCGAGCGCCTTGAATTCGCCCACGTCCGGATAGTCGAAGCTGCCCACGAGCCGCCGTGCGCGCACGTGCGGGTCGTTGAGGATCTCGGCGACATCGTTCACCGGCCCGACCGGCACATCGTCGGCATCGAGCTTCGCCATGAGCTCTGCGCGCGTCAGGGTGCTGATCCGCTCGGTGAGCTTCGCCATCACCTCGGCACGGCGCTCTACGCGCGTCGCGTTGTCCGGAAACGCGCTGCCCCATTGCGCGACGCCGAGCGCCTGGCAAAGCGGCGCCCAATGCTGGTCGCTCGCCGTGATGTGCGCGTACTTGCCGTCCGTGCAGCGGAAGCTCGCGGAGGGCACGCGGCCCGGATGCTCGGTGCCCAGGCGCGGCGGCACTTCGCCGAGCGCGAAGTAGCGCGCCGCCGCGAGCGTCAGCAGCGCCACCTGCCCGTCGAGCATCGAGAAATCGATGTGGCAGCCGCTGCCGGTGCGCTGCCGGCCGGCGAGCGCCGCGAGGATGGCGACCGCGACCCACAGGCCGGAGGTCAGGTCGGCGACCGGCAATCCCGGCTTCACCGGCCCGCCGCCGCGCTCCCCGGTGAGGCTCATGATGCCGCCCATCGCCTGGAACACCGTGTCATAGCCCTTCTTGTCCTTGTACGGCCCGCTCTGGCCGAAGCCGGTGCAGGAGACGTAGACGAGCCGCGGATTGAGCGCCGCAAGCGCTGCGAAGTCGAGGCCGTATTTGGCGAGCGTGCCGACCGGGAAATTTTCGACCAGCACGTCGGCCTTCTGCGCCAGGTCCCGGATGATGCGGCGGCCCTCGTCGACGCGCAGATTGACGGTGATCGATTCCTTCGCGCGGTTGCAGACGAAGTAGTACGCGCTGTCGCGCGCGAGCCGCGGCTCGAAGCTGCGCGTCTCATCGCCGCTGCCGGGCTGCTCGACCTTGATGACGCGCGCACCGAGCTCGGCGAGGAGCATCGTGGCGAACGGGCAGGCGAGCACGCGCGAGAGATCGAGGATGGTGAGGCCTTCGAGCGGCTTCATGCGCCGTCGTCCGGCTTCTGGAAGTTGCGCATGCGCTTGTGGGTGTCGCGGCCGCGCTCGAGCGCGCGCTCGAGCGGCAGGTCCGCCACCTCGTGGAAGAGCTGCTTGGTCTGCGCCATCGCCTGCTTGTTCACCGCCGCGAGCTGCGTCGCGAGGTCGAGCGCCGTCTTCATGAGGCGCGCCTTCGCCACCACGCGGCTCACCATGCCGAGGGCGAGCGCGCGCTTCGCGTCGATCGGCTCGCCGAGCGCGACGAGCTCGAAGGCGGCCTTGCGCCCGACCTGGCGGACCAGGTTTGCCATCACGATCGCGGCGACGATGCCGTGCTTCGCCTCCGGGTAGCCGAGCTTCGCGTCCTGTGCCATCACCGCGAGGTCGCCGGCGATCGCGAGGCCGGCGCCGCCGCCCATCGCCGGTCCGTTGATCGCGGTGACGACCGGCGTCACCATCTTCGAGAACGCGAGATGGAGCTGCATCGTGAGCTCCGCGCGCGACTCGGCGGCCTGCGGGTCGCGCAGCCCCTTGAACTCGGCAAGGTCCGCCCCTGCGCAGAACGCAGGCCCGGCGCCGGTCAGCACCACGCAGCGCACCGTCTCGTCGGCATCGGCCGCGCGCAGCGCCTCGAGCAGCGCGCGCGCGAGCGGCGTGTCGAGCGCGTTGCGCTTCTCGGGACGATTGAGCGTGAGGATGCGGATCGCGCCTTTGCTTTCGATGCGCAGGGTGTTCATAGGGAAGCGAGCCTCCGCCGGGCTTGCTCCAGTTCGGCGACCAGGCGCCGCATGACTTCGGCGGCAGGGGCGATATCGTGCACGAGCCCCGCGCTCTGGCCCGCCTCGACCTTGCCCCATTCGACATCGCCGCGCAGCGCGGCCTGCTTGAGCGAGTACTCCTGGAAGAGCGCCTCCAGCTCGTCGCGGCTCGCGCCGGCGCGCTCGGCCGTTTCATATTTCGCGCTGAACGCGTTCTTGAGCTGGCGGATCGGATGCGTGCCGCGCGCGACGAGCGTCGTCTGGTCCACTTCTGCCTCGAGCACCGCGCGCTTGTAGTTCTCGTGCACGCTCGCCTCCGGCGTCGCGATGAAGCGCGTGCCGAGCTGCACGGCGTCCGCGCCGAGCGCGAGCATCGCGGCGATGCCCGCGCCGTCGGCAATGCCGCCGCTCGCGATGACCGGGAGCTTCGTCACCTGCAGCACGCGGCGCACGAGCACCAGCGTGCCGACTTCGGAGGGCGGCGGATGCCCGCCGGCCTCTGCGCCGTCGACCACCAGCGCGTCGACCCCCGCGCTTTCCGCCTTGCGCGCGTGCTCCACCGACGCGACGACATGGAACCATTTCGTGCCGCCGGCGCGAAAGCGCGCGAGATGCTCGCGCGGCCCACCCTGCGAGGCGACCATCACCGGGATGCGCGCCTCGAACGCGATGTCGAGCATCTCGCGCGCCTTCGGATTGTTGAGCGGGATGTTCACGCCATACGGCTTGCCGGTCCCCGCGCGAATCTCGCCCAGAACCCGGCGGAAGTCGTCGATGCGCAGCGGCCCCGCCGCGAGCACGCCCATGCCGCCCGCATTCGACACCGCGATGACGAGCGCAGAGTTCGACGACGCCCAGCTCATCGCCGCCTGGAAGATCGGGTAGTCGATGCCGAGCAGCTCGGTGATGCGCGTCTTCATCGGGTCACCCTCATTTCGCCCATTTTTCGCGCTGGATGAATTCACGCGCCCGCCCCGCGAGCTTGGCGAGCGCGCGATCGAACACCTGGTGCTCCGCCTTCGACAGGCAGCCGCGGAACGCGGCGTCGCGCTCGGCCGCGGCGCGGATCAGCCCGGCATACATTCGCCGTCCGCCAGTGCTCAGTGCCAGGCGCACGCCACGTCCGTCGCCCGGATGCGCCGCGCGCAGGACGATGCGCCGCTTCGCCAGGCCCGCGACGACGCGGCTCATCTGGCCCTTGTCGATGCCCGCGGCGTTCGCGAGCTGGACGAGCGACATCGGCTCGTCCGCGGCTCCCAATAGCGCGATGGTGCGCCATTCCCAGAGGCTGACGCCGAACTCGCGCCGGTAGCGCAGCTCCGCGCCGCGCGAGAGCAGGCTCGCCACGCGATGCAGCTTGTACGAGAGCAGGTCCTGAATCTCAGTCATCGAAGAACGGCGTCTCGCCCTCGCCCCGCAGCCGGATGTCGAAGCGCCAGCCGCCGCTGGAGATTTTTTTCGCAACCAGGAGCTCGCGGCGCGCCGCCGGCACGGCGTCGAGCACCGGATCGGAACCGAGCTCGAAATACATCGCCGTCTGCAGATGGCGCATCAGCCCCGAATAGAGCAGCAGGAAGTTGATATGCGCCAGCCGGCCTTCGACCGCGCCGGGCCTGGTCGTGCGAAAGCGATACATGCCGTGCGCATCGGTCGCGGCGCGGCCCCAGCCGGAGAAGTCCGGCGCGTCGTAGCGGCCGCGGCTGTCCGCCTGCCAGATCTCGACCACCACGTTGTCGAGGAGCCTGCCGTCGAGCTGGGTGATGCGGCCGCTCAGCTCGATCACCTCGCCCGGCGCCTTGCGACCGTCGAGCACCGTGAGATCGTTCGCACCCTCCGCGAACTCGCGCGGGAAGAACGGCCCGAGGGTCATTTCTCCGGTGGGGATGAGCTTCACGGCACTCGTTACGGTAATGAGGGCGTGGCGCCGCGGCCGCGCACCACGAGCTGGTATTCGTAGACCAGCGCATTGGCCGGTCCGCGCTCGGTCGGCAGGAGGCGCGCGATCGAGCGGCTGCGCGCCGCCGGGTCCCGGATGGCGTTGAGGATGCAGTCGGTCTCGTTCAGAGGCTCGCCCGGGAAGAACATCTGCGTCACCAGGCGCGACAGCCAGGCGCGCCCCCACACCGAGAAATGGATGTGCGGCGGGCGCCACCAGCCGCGCGTTTCGGGCACCGGATAGGCGCCCGGCTTGATCGTGCGCAGCTCAATGAGCCCGCTGTCGCCCGCGACGAGGCGCGCGGCACCGTAGAAATTCGGATCGGGCGGCGCGTCGTGCGTATCGTTCGGGTGGATATATTTGCCGGCGGCGTTGCAGTGCCAGACCTCCACCAGCGCGCCGGCGACGGGCGCACCGCCCTCGTCCACGACGCGCGCGCGGAGATGGATGAGCTGGCCGAGCGCGCGCTCGGCGCCATGGCCGGCGAGGTCGCCGCGCAGCGGCGCGAGGCGCCGGCGCAGATCCTGAGGGCCGGTGAGCTCCGCGCGCGTCTGCGGCCGCCGTACCAGCGGCTCGGCCGGCCAGCGGCTCGCGGTCTGCGCGTAGCCCTCCACCAGGCCTTGCGGTTGCGTGGCGGGATCACGGCGATCAAGTGGAGCGAGGCGCGCGGCTGGCATCGTTGACACGGTAAAGGAGGTGGTTGATAGTGTCAACGATGGACGCGGTGACGCTGTGCGAGTGTTTCGCGCGCGACGGGCTGCAGCACGAGGCGGCCTTCGTGCCGACCGCAGCCAAGCGCGCGCTGGTCGAGCGCTTCGCGCGCCTCGGCTTCCCGCGCGTCGAGGCAACGTCGTATTCCAACCCTAGGGTCGTGCCGCAGTTCTCGGACGCCTCGGAACTATTGAAATCCCTGGAAAGAAAACCGGGCGTCTACTACAAGGCAACCTGTGCCAACGTGCGCGCCGTCGAGCGCGCACTCGCGGACCTCGATGCCGGCTTCGGCGCGAACGAGATCAGCCTCCTGGTTTCCTCTACCGAAGCGCACTCCCAGCGCAATCTCAACCGCTCGCGCGCCGAGCAGTGGCAGAACATCGCCGGCATGGCGCACGCGGCGCAGGGGCGCTTTCGCCTCATCGGCACGGTGTCCGTCGCGTTCGGCTGCCCGTTCGAAGGCAAGGTGGACGCGGGTATTGTCGCGGAGGACGTGCAGCGCTTCCGTGCGCTTGGCGTCGAGCATGTCGCGCTCGGCGACACCATCGGCACGGCGACGCCGCAGAGCGTGCGCGCGCTCTTCCAGCGCGTAAAAGGCGGCGTGCCGATCGCGCATTTTCACGACACGCGCGGCACGGGCCTCGCGAACTACGTGGCGGCGTATGAAGCGGGCGTGCGCTGGTTCGATAGCGCCTTCGGCGGCGTCGGCGGCCATCCGGCGAAGGTGAGGTACGGCGAGGGGCATACCGGCAACGTCGCCACCGAGGATCTGGTGAACCTGTTCGAGTCGATGGGCATCGCCACCGGCATCGATCTCGACGGCTTGCTCGCGACCGCGGAATTCTGCGAGCAGACGCTCGGGCGCGAGCTCTACGGCCGCGTGACGCGCAGCGGGCTTAATCCACTGCTGCGGCGGTGAAGGCACACCCTATCCACGTGCATTCGGTGCGCCTCGCCACCGGCGAGGAGGCGCTCATTGCGCGCGTGGTCGCGCCTGACGGCCGCGTCGGCTACGGCTTCAGCTTCAGGCTGGATGCGACGGAGGCGCGCCACATGGCGGAATGGGCGGCGGGCGTGCGGGCCGAGCGGCCGCCCTACGAAAGCCAGCTCGACCATGTGTGGGAACGCGCATGGCTCTCGGAAGAAGAAATCGAGTGGCAAACAGAGCCCGCGTTTTCCAAGATTCGCTGGCAACCCGAGTGAGGAGAGATCGATGGGCAAGACGGTGAGCTACAAGCGACCGGACGGGAAAAGCGTGAATGGCTATCTCGCCGAGCCGCCGGCGGGCGTAAAGGCGCCCGGCATGGTGGTGATCCAGGAATGGTGGGGTCTGAACGATCAGATCAGGGGCGTTGCCGACAAGCTGGCGAAGGCCGGTTACCGTGCGCTCGTGCCGGACCTCTATCGCGGCAAGACTGCGCTCGAGGCGAAGGAGGCGACCCATTTGATGAACGGCCTCAACTTCGGCGATGCGGCGGGGCAGGACATCCGCGGCGCGGTCCAGTCCCTGAAGCAATCGAGCCCGAAAGTCGGCGTCACCGGCTTCTGCATGGGCGGCGCGCTCACAGTGCTATCCGCCGTCAACGTTCCGGAGGCGGATGCCGGCGTCATCTGGTACGGCTACCCGCCGCTCGAGTACGTCGATGCCAAGAAGATCAAGGCGCCGCTGCTCGGCCACTGGGCGACGCAGGACCAGGCGTTCGCCATCAGCGGCGTCGATGCGCTGGAGAAGAAGCTGCGCGAGGCGAACGTCAGGTTCGAGTTCCACCGCTACAACGCGAAGCACGCCTTCGCCAACGAGACCGCCGACCAGAAGAAGCTCGACATGCTGAAGTACGATCCGAAATCCGCCGAGCTCGCGTGGCAGCGGACGATGGACTTCCTCGGCAAACACCTCAAATAGCAATTCGGGGACGGAGCCCGAATTAGATCCGGGACGGAGCCCGGAATAGTTCGGGCTCCGTCCCCGAATTCATTGCTTGGGAATGCCGGCGCGCTCGACCACGCGCGTCCAGCGCTTCGTTTCCGAGGCGTAGAAGTCCCTGAGCTCCTCGGGCGTGCTGGCGCGGCCTTCGACGCCGAGATCCGCGAAGCGCTTCTGCACATCCTGGCTCGCAAGCGCTTTGATCAGCGCCGCGCGCACCTTGTCGATGATGGGCCGCGCGGTCTTCGCCGGCGCGGCGAGCGCGTTCCAGGAGGCGACGTCGTAGCCCGGCACGCCCGCCTCGATCACGGTCGGCACGTCCGGAAGCCCGGGGAAGCGCTTCGCCGCCGTGACCGCGAGCGCGCGCAGCTGGCCGGAGCGGATGCCGGAAATGAGCGGCGCGATGAAGTCGAAGGCGATGTCGACGTTGCCGTTGCGCGCGGCAACGACCACTTCGCCGGTGGTCTTGTGCGGCACGACCAGCGCCTCGATGCCGGCGGTGGAGAGAAACAGCTCGCCCGCAAGGTGCTGCGTGCCGCCGGGGGTGATGGTGCCGACGTTGAGCTTGCCGGGATTCCCCTTCGCCGTCGTGATCACGTCGCGCAGCGTGTGGAGCTTCGATTGCGCGCCGGTGACGATCACCATGCTGAAATAGCCGACGGTGGAGATCATGGCGAAGTCGTTCGCCGGGTCGTAGGGCAGCGCCTTGAAGAGCGCCTGGCTCACTGCGTTGCCGTTCGTGAGCAGCAGCAACGTATGCCCGTCGGGGTCAGCGTGCGCCACGGCCTCCGCCGCGCGGATGCCGCCCGCCCCCGGCATGTTGTCGACCACGATCGGCTGGCCAAGATCGTCGCCGAGCTTCGGCGCGAGGGTGCGCGTGGTGATATCGGCGACGCCGCCCGGGCCGAACGGCACCACGACGTGGATCGGCTTCGTCGGATAGGACTGCGCGAACACCAGCGCCGGCAAAAGAGCGAGCGTTGCCAGAACCGTCTTCATCAGAACTTTCCTCCTCCATGACGCCAGCTTTTTGTTCAGCTTCACCCTACCGCAGTAATTCCTCCACCGTGAACCGGCGGGGAATCAGGCGCTGCTTGTGGGCGCAGTCGATCGCGAGCTCGAGGTCGTGGCGCGTCGCTTCCAGCCCGTGCGGCAGGTGCGGCGGATTGCCCGCGGCCGTCTTGCTCTCGACCAGCACGCGGTACACCTCGTCGGCCGCCATCTGCGGCACGGTGCTCTTCACCACCACGAGGTGGTTCAACTGGATGCCGCCGTGCTTCTCGCCCCAGCGCTTGCCCGCCGCTTCCGGATCGCGGATCACGGGCCTCAGCTGCGGATCGGTCGGGATCGCGCCGAGGATCGCGGCGTCGATCTCGCCCGCCTTGAGCATGGCGGTGATCTCCTTCCCCGCTGGCGCGCGCTCGACGTTCGGCGGATCGCGGAACTCGGCCACATGCGCCTCCTCGAACGTCACCCACTTGATGCGCGAGATATCCACGCCGTGGTCCTCGGCAAGGATGCAGCGGATCCATGCACCCGTGGTGACAGAGTAGGAGCGCACACCGACGCGCTTGCCGTGCAGATCCTCCGGCGTAACCGTGCCGCGCGCCGCGTTATAGACGAGGAACGGGTGCTGGTAGCGCGCGAGCACCGTGAACGGCAGCAGCCGGTAGGGCTTGTCGTACGCCTTGGCGATGAGATAGGTGATGATCGCCATCTCGGCCACGTCGAACTCGAGGTCGCGCACCACGCGCTTGAAGTACTGCGCCGCGCTGCCTTTCACCTCGATGAAATCCAGCTTGTCGGTGCGAGTCTTGAACTGCTTCGTGACCTCATGGTCACCCATCAGCGTCTTTAGCATGCGCGGATTCTAAAGCGGGAGGCCGGCGTACTGCTCGGCGAGCGCCACCTGCGCAGGCTGCGAGGATTGCAGGTATTCGAGCTCATATTCCTGCGCGCGCCGGTCGAAGTCGCTCGCGTCCGGAAAGAGATGCAGCAGCATCGTGAGGTACCAGGAGATGCGCACCGATGCCCACACGCGCCGCAGCGCGGTGCTGCTGTAGGCGTCGAGCGCGTTCCTGGATTCTGTGCGGTAATAGGCCACCAGGGCCCGAGAAAGGTAATAGACGTCGGAGACGGCGAGATTCAGGCCCTTGGCGCCGGTCGGCGGCACGATATGCGCCGCGTCGCCGGCGAGGAACAGGCGGCCGTGCTGCATCGGCTCGGCGACGTAGCTTCTCAGCGGCGCGATCGACTTCTCGATCGACGGCCCGGTGACGATGCGCTCCGCCCACGAGCGCGGGAAGCGCGCCTTCACCTCGCCCCAGAAGCGCTCGTCCGGCCAATCCTCGATGCGCGTATCGAGCGGCACCTGGATGTAGTAGCGGCTGAGCGCCGGATTTCGCTGCGACGCGAGCGCAAAGCCGCGCGGCGAATGGCCGTAGACGATTTCCGGCAGCGGCGGCACCGGCGCGAGCACACCGAGCCAGCCGAACGGATAGACCTTCTCGTACTCGCGCAGCACGCCGCGCGGAAAGCTCGCGCGCGACACACCGTGGAAGCCGTCGCAGCCGGCAATGAAGTCGCAATCCAGGCGCTGGGCCTCGCCGTGCACGCTGAAGCGCACCTGCGGGTGCTCGGTGTCGATCCCAGCCGGCTGCACCTCGTCGGCCTCGGTGATGAGCGCCGCGCCGCGGCGGTCGGCGGCGGCGAACAGGTCCTCCTGCAGGTTGGTCTGGCCGTAGGCGACAAACTCTCTGCCCAGATGCCGCTTGATGTCGATCAGCAGCTCGCGCGCCCCCCAGACCATCCAGACGCCGTCGTGGTGATGCCCTTCGCGCTCGAGGCGCGCCGCGAGCCCCTGCTCGCGCAGCACGTCGACCGTCCACGGCTCGAGCACGCCGGCGCGGATGCGCGAAAGCACGTGCTCGCGCGTGTGCTTCTCCAGCACCACGCTTTCCACGCCCTGCCGATGCAGCAGTTCGCCGAGCAGCAGCCCGGCCGGTCCGCCGCCGATGATGGCAACCTGGGTGCGCAAGTCAGCGCGCGCCGGGGACCCGGCGCGTCTTCAGGAACGCTTCCAGCGTCTCGCCGCGGAACGCCGCGACCCTCTCCGGGTTGGATGGGAGGTGCCGATGCCGCCGATGATGCGGGCCATGCCTAGCGTCCTTTCTTCGCCGACTGCACCACGCCCTTGAAGAAATCGTAGATGCCGGTGTCGCTCATGTTGCGCGCGTCGGCCAGCTCGCCAAGGCGCGTGGCGTAGAGCACCTCATCGTTCGGCGAAAGCACCACGGCGGCGGGGATGCCCTTCTTGATCGGGTTGCCGTAGCGCTGCGCAACATCGAGATTGCGGTCGAAGTTGCCGACGTCGATCTTGACCACCTTGAACTCGCGCTTCACCAGCTCGGCGTTCTTGCCCGTGCTGAGCGCCTGGTCGAGCGCGCGGCAGTCCTTGCACCAGTTCGCGCCGAAGATGACGAGCACCGGCTGCTGGTCGGCCTTCGAGGCGTCGAGCGCCTGCTTGAGATCTGCCTTGGCGTCGGCCGCCTCGTCGTAGGGCAGCGGCGCGGCGTGCGCGAGCGGCAGGGCGAGAGCAAACAGGAGCGCGAGACGTCCGATCACGTTGTCCTCCGGAGTTCAATTGCCCGATTTTCGCGCACGCGGGCGCTCCATGGCCACCTGCGACTTTGCGAAGCCGATCCGCTCGTAGAAGCCGGCCACGCCCTCCCGCGCCGCGCGCAGCACCCAGGTGATGCCCGGATCGCCCCCCATCACGGCCTTCATCAGCGCCCGGCCGATGCCCCTGCGGCGGTGCGGCTCGGCGACCACCAGCATCGAGATGTAGCCGTTCTCCATGCCGTCGGTGAGCGCGCGACAGCAATTGGCGGAATCGCGCCGGCTCGGACACGGCGCCTACCCAGCCCGCCGCCTGCAGCAGCCGCCGCGCGGCTTCCATGTCCGATGGCAGAATTTCGCGGATCTCCAACTCGCGGCGAGATCGCATGATCCTCGAAGTACGCACCTATCGTATCAAGCCCGGCCACCGCGCCGAGTTCATCCGCGTGTTCGAGACGCGCTCCGTGCCCGCCATGCGCAGCCACGGCATGCACGTGCTCGGGCCGCTGCTCGACGTCGAGAATCCGCACCGCTTCGTCTTCCTGCGCAGCTTCCCGTCGCTCGAGGAGCGCGAACCGATGAAGGACGCGTTCTACGGCGGCGAGCTGTGGACGAAGGAGCTCGAGGCGATCCTGATGCCGCTGATCGACAGCTACGACGTTACCCTGACCGAGACGTCGCCCGGCTGCGTGTACGAGATCCCGCGCTAAGCAGCCGTTTCAGCTCGGCGGGCCGGGTGACTTCGATTCGCTCGAGCCCGAGCCACGTCTGCAGCTCGCGCAGTTCCGCGGCGAGCTCGGGCAGCACGCGCCGCGGCGGGTGGCCCCGCTCGAGATGCACGCTATGCACGACGAGCGTCGCGCGGCTGCGATCCGCCTTGAGGTCGGCGCGCGCGACGATCGTGTCGCCGAGCAGGAATGGACAGACGTAATAGCCGTAGATGCGCTTCGCCACCGGCGTGTAGATCTCGATCGTGTACTTCATGCCGAAGAGCCGCGCTAGGCGCGGGCGGTGCCAGACGAGCGAGTCGAACGGCGTGACGAAAGCGCGCGCCGCTACGTCCTTCGGCACTTGCGCCTCGCGATGCAGATAGGCCGGCGCTTTCCAGCCCTCCACGCGCGCCGGCAGCAGACGGCCCTCCTCCACGAGCTCGGCGACGAGCCGCCCGACGACCGGCTGCGCGCGTTTGCGCGGCCGCGCCGCGCGCGCCCACCACGGCGCGGGGCCGCGGCGATCGCGCCAGCCGTCGACATAGAAATAGGTCGCGAGGTCGTCGGCCGTGCCGACCCCCTGCGCGGCCGCCGCGAGGACGATGAGCTCCTTCATCGCCTGCTCGGGCGGCAGCACGGGCGCCTCGCGCACGGTGCGCGGGATCACGCGCTCGGCGAGATCGTAAAGACGCTCGAAGCCGCGCCGGCCGGCGATGGCGAGCAGCCCGGCATCGTAGAGATGCTCGAGCGCCGCCTTGCCGCTCG
>Ga0137359_10003760_pt1 | contig 12342 bp, 13 predicted proteins | sample Mad1_40_16metaG_FD_108281 | JGI IMG/M metagenome (GOLD analysis project Ga0137359, IMG submission 108281) | Vadose zone soil microbial communities from Angelo Coast Range Reserve, California, USA - Mad1_40_16 metaG | ecosystem: Environmental > Terrestrial > Soil > Vadose zone | place: USA... | reverse complement strand
GGGCGATCGCCGTCGCGATGGCGGACGGCGCCGAGGCCGGTCTCGACGTGCTCGACCGCATCGAGGGTCTCGACGGCTACTACCTCTTCCACTCGGCGCGTGCCGATCTCCTCCGACGTCTCGGCCGCCAGGCGGAAGACGCGTACACACGCGCGATCGAGCTCGCGCCGAGCGAGGTAGAGCGCGAGTTTCTAGCCGGCCGTCTGCGCGAGCTCGAGCGCTAGGTCGACCGCCTCCGCCGGCGTCGCCGCCTGGCGAACGCCGTCCACGTCCCAGCCGGGCTCGAGCACGACGACCGGGCGGCCCAGCGTGAGCGCGAAGCCGATCTCCGCGAGCGTCCCGTACTTGCCGCCGACGGCGATCACCGCGTCGCCCGAGGCAACGACGGCGAGGTTGCGCGCATGCCCGATGCCGGTGACGACGACATGGTCGACCCACGCATTCGCGCGATCGCGCGTCTCACCGGGAACGATGCCGATGGTCGTGCCGCCCGCGCTCTTCGCCCCGCGCGCCGCCGCCGCCATCACCTCGCCGAGGCCGCCGGTGACGACGGTCGCGCCTCGCTGGGCCAGGAGCCGACCCACCTCCGCCGCGCGCTCTTCGTGCTCGGCACCGCTGCCGATGACCGAGACCTGAAGGCTCACGGCGTCTTCAGCCGCTGCTTCGTCGTCAGCACCCCGGCGAAGAGGTCGCCCTGCTCGCGCACGCGTTCGAGCACGACGTCCATGGTGAAGGCCGAAGGGTCGAGGCCATCCTTGACCTCGTCCCAGCGGAGAGGCGTGGAGACCGGCGCTCCTGCGCGCGGCCGCACCGAATACGCGGACGCGATCGTCTTTCCTTCGCCGTTCTGGTTCGAGTCTATGAGGACGCCACGACGCTTCGACTTCGTCCACTCCGTGGTCGCCAGCCCGCGATGTGTCCGCGCGATCGCGCCCGCAACGATCTCGGAGAACTCGCGCGTGTCGTCGTACGTGTAACGCCGCTCGATCGGGACGAGGACGTGCATTCCGTCCGCGCTCGACGTCTTCGGGAACGAGGCGAGGCCGAGCGGGTCGAGCGCAGCCTTCACGAGGAGCGCGACCTGCACCGTCTCCGTGAAACCGACGTCGGGTGACGGATCGAGGTCGAAGAGCACGAAGTCCGGGCGATCCGGCTTGTCGATGCGCGAGTACCACGTATTCATGTCGATGCAGCCCATGTTCACCATCCAGAGCAGCGCATCGTCGTTGTTCACCACGGGCGCGTCGAACTGGTCGGTGTGGAACCGGGGAATCCACTCGGGCATGTGTGACGGCGCGTTCTTCTGGAAGAACGCCTTGCCGAATGCGCCGTCCGGATAGCGGCGCATCGTGAACGGCCGGTCGCGCAGGTGCGGGACGATCGCCGACGCGACCGCGCGGTAGTACTCGATCAGGTCACCCTTCGTGATCCCCTCGTCCGGCCAGAAGACCTTGTCGAGGTTGGAGAACTTCACGCGCGACGACGGCTCCGGCTTCTCGGCACGCACCTCGCGCGCCGCCTTGTCGTCCCGGAGGCCGAGATACACGGGTGCACGGAGGTGACCGTCGTGCGTCCACTCGGCGAACTTCACCTCCGCGACGAGCTTCGGTTGGACCCAGACGATGTCCGACTGGCGAACCTTCGGCATCTTTGGCACGACTGCGAGCGGCGACTTGGCGACGCGCAGCGGCTCGAGCGCGTCGAGCAGCTCGTCGATCGTCTTCTCGGTGAAGCCCGTGCCGGCGTTGCCCACCCAGCGCAAGGTGCCGCCCTCGTTGACGGCGAGGACGAGCGAGCCGAAGGTCCGCGCACGGCGGCCTTCGCCCTTCGTGTAGCCGACGATGACGAACTCCTGCTCGCCGTGCGTCTTGATCTTCAGCCAGTCGCGCGTGCGCCTCCCTTCCGCGTAGCGCGACGACGCCCTTTTCGCCATCACGCCTTCGAGGTGCTGTTCTTTCGCCGCGGTGAAGAGCGCCTCACCGTCGTCGAAGTCGCCCGAGACCTGCACGCTCTTCACGCGCTTGTCGAGCAGCCCCTCGAGCAGCTTGTGGCGCTCGGTGAGCGGCCGGTCGAGGACCGGCTCGCCGTCGATCTCGAGGACGTCGAACACCTCGTACACGATCGGCGTCCCCGGCTTGCCCTGCTGCATCGCCGAGAAGCTCGGACGGCCGTGCTCATCGAGGGCGACCACCTCGCCGTCGACGACGCAGTCCGGAGACTTCGCTGCTTGCGCGAGCGCCCTCCCGATCTCAGCGAACCGCGGCGTCAGGTCGTTGCCGTTGCGGCTGACGAGCTTCGCGTTGCCGGCGCGGAGGTAGCCGAGCGCTCGGTAGCCGTCCCACTTCACCTCGAACAGCCACTCAGGCCCAGTCGGCAGCGTGTCCGTCAGCGTCGCGAGCATCGGCTTGTAGTCGTTGCGCAGCACACCGACGGTCTCGTCCTTCTTGCGGACGATGAGCCAGTTCTGCTCCTTCCCGTCGAGGTGCGCCGGGATGAGCGTCCACGTGCCGTCGAGCCGCTTGCCGTGCAGGCGAACGGTCAGCCCGCCGTCCGGCTTCTCCTCGACGAGGTCGTACGTGCCCGAGTCCCAGATCTCGACCGTACCCGCCCCGTACTGCCCCTTCGGGATTTCGCCCTCGAAGCCGCCGTAGTCGAGCGGGTGATCCTCGACGTGGACGGCGAGCGCACGCACGCCCGGCTCGAGCGGCACGCCCTTCGGCACCGCCCACGACGCGAGCACGCCGTTGCGCTCGAGGCGGAAGTCGTAGTGCAGACGGCGCGCGTCGTGCCGTTGCACAACGAACGTCGGCGCCCGCTTGGGCGATCCACGGCTCGAGAAAGGCTCCGAGGTCTTCTTGGGATCGCGCTTGCGGCGGTACTCGTCGAGGCTCACGGCCGTGTTCTAGCGCGTCGTGGGTTGCCCTGCGACTCGGTGTTTACCACTTGTAAACATGGCCAGTCGTCGGGGATAAGCCTGTGGACGCTGTGGATAGGAGTGGAACGAACCTACTCAAAACTGATTAGGCGAACACTCCAAGCGACCGAAACTTGGCGCGCCGGCGGCGCTTGAGCTCGTCGCCGGGAACGTCGACCAGGTCGTCCAGCGCCTCCCGAAGGGACTCCCCCAGGAGCCGGGCGGCCTCCTGATGATCGGACTGGGCGCCGCCCTTCGGCTCGGGGACGATCCCGTCGACGACCCCGAGCTCGAGGCAGTGGACGGCGTCGGGCTTGAAGGCGGCGGCGGCCTTCTTCGCCTGACCCGCGTCGCGCCACAGGATGGCGGCGCAGCCCTCCGGCGAAATGACCGAGTAGATCGCGTTCTCCTGCATGAGGACGCGGTCGGCGAGCGCGATCGCTATCGCACCGCCGGAGCCGCCCTCGCCGATGACGCACGCGACCGTGGGGACCGAGAGCCGCGCCATGGCCGCCTGCGAGGACGCGATCGCGCCGCCCTGGCCGTGCTGCTCGGCCGCGACGCCCGGATACGCGCCGGGGGTGTCGACGAGCGAGACGATCGGGAACCCGTGGCGGTCCGCGATCTCGAACACGCGGATGGCCTTGTTGTAGCCCTCCGGATACGGCATGCCGAACTGCCGGCGTGTGCGCTCCTGGATGTCGCGACCCTTCTGCTGGCCGATGAGAACGATCGTGCGGCCGTCGAGCCTGCCGAGCCCGGCCACCATTGCGCCGTCGTCGCCGCGACCGCGGTCGCCGTGCAGCTCGAACCAGTCGTCGAGGAGCGCCTCGACGTAGTCGAGGGTGTAGGGACGCTCGGGATGTCGCGCGAGCTCGACCGAGCGCCAGATGTCGTCGCCGGTCGGCTCCTGCGCGATCCGGTCGAGCTGGCGCTGCAGGCGCTCGAGCTCGCCGGAGAGCTTTGCGCCGCCGAGAAGCGGCACGTTGCGCAGCCGGTTCAGCCGGTCGCGCAGGCGGAGCTCGTGCTCGCTCTGCGCCATCAGCCGAACAATCTCAGGAGGCGGCCGAGCGTGGGCCGGATCTGGCGCCGCTCGAGGATCGCGTCGAGGTGACCGAAGCGGAGGTTCTGCTCGGCGAGGCCGAAGTCGTCGGGAAGCTTCTCGCGCGTGGTCTGCTCGACAACGCGCGGGCCGGTGAACGCAATGAGTGCGCCCGGCTCGGCGAGAAGCACGTCCCCGAGGCTGGCGAAGCTCGCGAGCACGCCGGCCGTCGTCGGGTGCGCCATGACGACGATCATCGCCTGGCCCGCGTCGTGCAGATCCTCGACGGCGCACACCGTCTTGGGGAGCTGCATGAGCGAGAGGATCCCCTCCTGCATACGCGCGCCGCCGGAGCTTGTCACCGCGACGAGCGGCACGCCGCGCTCGGTCGCGGAGTCGCACGCGCGCGAGAACTTCTCGCCGACGACGCTGCCCATCGACCCACCCATGAACGCGAAGTCCATGACCGCGAGCTCGCAGCCGCGTTCCTCGATGGCGCCTTGCCCGATCACCATTGCCTCGGCGAGCCCCGTGGACATCTCCGCCTCAGCGAGCCGCTCGGTGTACGGACGCAGGTCGAAGAAGCCGAGCGGGTCCTCCGAGTGCAGGTCGGCCGCCTCCTCGTAGAACGTCCCTTCGTCCACGAGCGAGGTGATGCGCGCGCGGGCGCGCATGGGGAAGTGATGGCCGCACTGCGCGCACACCCACTGTGCCCGCTCGAGCTCGTCGTCCCGGTAGTGGGAGTGGCAGCTCGGGCAGGTGTTCGGGTGCTTGGGCGGCGGAGCCGGCTTGTTTTCGGTCTCGATCGAGACGTCGATCTTGGCCACGGTCGCAAGCTTAGACCGGGCCTGGCTCCGTGGGGTTGCGCGGCTAGAGCCCGAGGGCGGCGCACAGCCGCTCGAGCGGCTCGATATTGGCCGGATCGGGAGCGAGCCCGGTGAGCCCGAGGCCCGCAACGGCGGCGGGGCCCTCGCGGATGCCGCCGAGCACGCGCTCGACCTCCACCAGCGTGGGACCGCCGGGCTCGGGCATGAACACCGTCAGCTCGTCCGGGGCGAGGACGTCGCAGTCGAGCGCGACGTACACGGCCGACACCTGCGCGAGCACGCGCTCGACGTCGTCGTCGATGCCGGTCGCTGCGATGAAGTCCGTCTCGGGCGGATCGAGGTTGCGAGTGCCGACGAGCGCGACGTCCGCACGCTCCACCGCGCCGCCGTCGAGGAGCATCCGCAGCGGCATGCCCCACTGGTTGCCCGACGGTGAGCTCTGCGGCGTGTTCAGGTCGCCGTGGGCATCGAGCCAGATCACGCCCAGGCGTTCGTGCCGGGCGGCGAGACCTTCGACCGCGCCCACGTGCGAGCAGCAGCAGCCGCCGAGGACGAGCGGCCGGTCCGGAAGATCCGAGGCGACCGCGAGCGTCTGCGCGACGAGCGAGTCCTCCTCGACCACCGACGCCTCGGGGTAGTCGAGCAGGAGGCCCGCCGCCTCCACCATCTCCTCGCCGCCGTCGCCCCATGCGCGCGGAACGCGCACGAGACCGGCGGAGAACGTGCGCCCGCAGGAGTGGCACTCGTAACCGGCGCCGACCGCGACCGCCGTGTGCGCGCGGCAGGTTGGGCACTTCGCGCGGAGGATGCTCACTTCTCGTACACCGCGTTCTCGCTCTCGACGTGCATGCCGACGCTCTCGTACAGCTTCGTTGCCCCTGTCGGGCTCTCGGCGTCGACGCCGAGCGTCACACGACTGATGCCCCGTTTCCAGAACTCGCCGAAGGAGCGGTAGAGGAGCGCCTTCGCGATCCCCTGACCGCGCCACGGGCGACGCACACCGATGATCGCAACGTAGCCGCCGCCGAGGCGGCCCGTCTCGTTGCGAACCGCGGCGGCGATCTCGTCCCCGTCGCGCACGACGTACCAGAGCGAATGGTCGTCGCCCTTCCGCATCTCCCACCACTCGTCGTACGGGACGCCGTGCCACTCCCAGTGATCCTGGAACGCCTCATGCAGCGCCTCCTGGAACGCGCGCGAGTCCTCGACGCGGAAGTCGTCGAGCAGAAGCCCGGCCGGGACGACCGGCTCCGGCGGCGTGGCGTCGAGCGCGATCGCCATGTCGTAGAAGCGCCGCACTTCGCGATAGCCGCGACCCGCGAAGAGCGCCATCGCAGCCGCATCCTCCGGCAACACCCACGTGTGCATGCGCGCGAGGCCGCTCTCGCGGCCGCGCGTCTCCGCTCGCTCGACGATGTCGGCGCCGATGCCGCGCCCCTTCCATTCCTGGGCGACAACGCCGGCGAACGTCGCCTTATCGCCCCAGGGAGAGAACCAGCCTGCGGCGACCGCCGCGCCGCCGTCCTCGAACAGCCACGTGTCACGCTCGAGGTCGCTGCGCGACCACCAGTCGAGGACGTCGTGCGGGCCGATGTGCGACGAGTGCCCGCGGAGCGCGATCTCGTCCGCATCGGCAAGGGCCGCGACCGCAGGGGCGTCCCCCTTCGTGATCGGCCGGACGTTCACGCCAGAGAGTCGAGCGCGTCGGCGAGGCCGCTGAGCGAGCGCAGCTCGACGTCCGGCTGCGGCTTGGGCTCCTCGCCGAGACGGTTGATCCAGACGGTGGGCAGTCCGAGCTCCCGGGCCGGCGCGACGTCGTGGAAGAGGCTCGCGCCGACGTGCACATGGCCGTCGCGGCCGGCTCCCGTGCGGGCGGCGAACTCCTCCCAATGCCGATGCCCCGGCTTGTACGAGCCGATCTCCGAGGCGACGATGGCGAATTCGAACGGCACGCCGATCCGCTCCATGGACGCGTCGATGAAGTCGCGGTCGGTGTTGGAGAGGATCGCGAGCCTCCAGCCGCGCGCCCGGGCTTCCTCCAGGGAGGCGCGTACCTCCGGAAACGGCTCCCATGACGGCAGCGACCGGCCGAGCGCGTCCTCCTCGCCGGCAGGGACGTCCGCGAGCCGCGCGAGCGTGATCGCCATGACGTCGCGATAGCTCCGGGTCGGCTCCTCGTGCTGCACCTGCGGCTCGACCTCGTGGTAACGGTGCAGGAGCGCGGACGCGCGGTCGGCGCCGTAGAGCCGCTCGAGCTCGCGCCCGATCCCGCCGTTCCAGTCGATCAGGGTGCCGTAGCAGTCGAAGGTCGCCCACCGGTCCACGCCCGAACACTACGCGGCCGGGCGAAACGCGAGCAGCTCGGGCCCGTGCTCGTCGAGCCAGCGCCTGTGCTCCCGCCACGCCGGCCTCCTGGTCTCGACGAGCGACCAGAACCGGCGTGAGTGATTCGCCTCGCGAAGATGGCACACCTCGTGCACGACGACGTAGTCGAGCACCTCGAACGGCGCGAGCACGAGCCGCCAGTTGAACGACAACGTTCCGGACGGCGAGCAGGAGCCCCAGCGCGTGCGCTGATCGCGGATCTGGATGCGGCTCACCTCGACGCCGAGTGCAGCGGCCTCATCTTCGACGAGCATCGCCGCGAGCTCGCGCGCCGCGCGCCGTCCTTCGAGCTCCGAGACGCTGCGCGGGTCGAGCCCGAGGCGAGGCCGTTGCCGCGCGCGCTCGGCCTTCAGCCAGTCGCGGTGCTCGTGCAGGACGCGGTCGATCTCGGCGTCGGACATCCACGCGGGGACAGTGAGCCGCGCGGGCTCACCCCACGGCAGGTCGATGGTCCAGCGCCTCGCGCGCCGCGAGCGGCGCACCACCACGAGCTCGTCCAATCACAAGGAAGCTACTGGTGCTTGCGGATGACGACGCATGCGTTATGCCCGCTGCTAGGGCGCCACTTGTCGGCGCCGCCTTCAGGACGCGCGGGTCTCCCGCGCGTCCGTCTGCGCGCGCCGGGCTAACACACAGAGGGATTTCCGGCTACCAACCGCAGCGCTTATTGGTGCTTGCGGATGACCACGCAGGCGTTGTGCCCGCCGAACCCGAACGAGTTGTTGATCGCGACGTCGACCTCAGCCTTGCGTGCCTCGTTCGGCACGTAGTCCAGGTCGCACTCGGGATCCTCGTACTCGTAGTTGATCGTCGGTGGGAGCACGCCTTCGTGCACTGCAAGCGTCGTGAAGAGCGCCTCGACCGCGCCCGCGCCGCCGAGACAGTGGCCGGTCGCGCCCTTCGTCCCCGAGATCGCGATGCGATGCGCGTCCTCCTCGCCGAGCGCAAGCTTGATGACGCGCGTCTCGCTCGAGTCGCCGATCGGCGTCGAGGTCGCGTGCGCGTTCACGTAGTCGATCTGATCGGAAGTAACGCCGGCGTCCGCCATCGCCATCTTCAACGCGCGCGCCGGATTCACGCCGGTCGGGTCGGGCTCGGTGATGTGGCTCGCGTCCGCGGATACGCCGTAGCCGGCGATCTCCCCATAGATCTTCGCGCTGCGCGCACGCGCATGCTCGAGCTCCTCGAGCACGAGCACCGCGCCGGCCTCGCCCATCACGAACCCGTCACGCCGCGCGTCGAACGGCCGCGACGCGTGGACCGGATCGTCGTTGCGGCGCGACAACGCGCGCATCGCGCCGAAGCCTGCGATACCAACTTTGTTGATGGCTGCCTCGGTGCCGCCGCAGAACATCACGTCGGCGCGGCCAAGCCGGATGGCATCCGTTCCATCGCCGATGGCCATGTTCGACGCGGCGCACGCAGTGCACTGCGAGGCGAGCGGGCCCTTCGTGCCGAGCTCCATCGACACCCAGCCGGCGCCCATGTTCGGGATGATCGCCGGGATCGCGAACGGGTTCACGCGATCCGGCCCCCGATCGCGCAGCGTGTCGTAGCAGTCCTGGTACGACTTCAACCCGCCGATGCCGGTGGCGATCGCCGCGCCGACGCGGTCCGCCTCGGCCGCGATATCGAGGCCGGAGTCCTGCTCCGCCTGCCGTGCGGCCGCCACGATCAGCTGCGCGAAGCGGTCCATGCGACGGGCCTGCTTGTGGTCGATCCAGTCGGACGGATTGAAGTCCTTCACCTCGCAGGCGAACTGCACCGGGAACGTGGCCGCATCGAACTGCGTGATCGGCCCTGCGCCCGACTCCCCGCGGATGAGCGCCTCCCAGCTCGAGCGCACGTCGTTTCCGAGCGGCGTCAGCGCACCGAGGCCGGTGATGACGACGCGCCTGCGCCCGTTGAGTAACCCGTGGTCGCTGCTCACATTCCCAATCCGCCGTCGACGAGGATCACATCGCCTGTGATGTACGAGGCCTCGTCGGAGCAGAGGAAGCGTACCGCCCCTGCCACGTCCTCCGGATCTCCAAGACGGCCGAGCGGCGTGTTCTGGAGCATCGCCGTCGTCGCCTCCTCGGGCAGCACGTCGGTGAGCTGGGTCTTCACGTAACCGGGAGCGACGACGTTGGCGCGGACGTTGCGGCTGCCGAGCTCGCGGGCGAGCGACTTCGTGAACCCGATGATCCCGGCCTTCGAAGCGGCGTAGTTCGTCTGGCCCCAGTTGCCGTGCACGCCGACGATGGACGAGACGTTGACGATCGCGCCCGACCGCTTTTTCATCATCGGCCGGCAGACGGCACGGCACGTGTAGAAGACGGACGAGAGGTTCGTCTCGATCACAGTCCGCCAGTCCTCGTCGGGCATGCGCGCAAGCAGGCCGTCACGGGTGAGGCCCGCGTTGTTCACGAGAATGTCGAGGTCACCAGCCTCCTCGACGAGACGCCGTGCGTCCTCCGCGTCGGAGACGTCCGCCTGGATCGCGCGCGCGCCGATCTCGGTCGCGAGCGCCTCGGCCTCGTCCTTTCCAGAGCGATAGCCGATGACGACGGACGCGCCCGCGCGTGCGAGCTCGGCCGCGATCGCGCGCCCGATCCCGCGAGACGCGCCGGTGACGAGCGCGTTCTTCCCTTCCAGCGAGGCGAAGCTCACGATTCGGCTGCGAGTGTCTCGTGCAGCTCGTCGAGCGCGGCGAGGCTGTTCACCGACACCGCCTTGACGCTGCGGTCGATGCGCTTGACGAGGCCGGAGAGCACGTTGCCCGGTCCAACCTCGACGAACGTCCGAGCGCCCTCGCGCATGAGCTCGCTCGCCGCCTGCGTGAAACGAACAGGAGCGGTGAGCTGGTCGACGAGCAGCGGAGCCATGCGCTGCGCCGACTCGAGCCGCGCGGTCACCGTCGACATGAACGGGGCGACCGGCTCCTGGAACTTCACCTTGTCGATCGCGGGGCGCAGCCGGTCGGCCGCGCGGGCGACGAGCGGCGAGTGGAAGGCGCCCGACACCTTGAGCTTGACCGCGCGGCGCGCGCCTGCCTCCTGCGCGAGCTCGCAGCACTCGTCGACCGCAGCGTTCTCGCCGGAGACGACGATCTGGCCGGGGCAGTTGTAGTTCGCGGGCCACACGCCGAGGATCTTCCGGCACAGCGTCTCGACCACCTCGTCCTCGAGGCCGAGGATCGCCGCCATCGAGCCGGGATGTCGCGCGGCCGCCTCCTCCATCGCGATGCCGCGTTCGCGCACGAGCGCAATCGCCTCCTCGTCGGTCATCGCGCCGGCCGCGGCAAGCGCGGCGAACTCGCCGACCGAGTGGCCGATGACGTAGTCCGGCTCGATCCCACGCGCCCGGACGGCGGCAAGGAATGCCAGCGAGGTGGCAACGAGCGCCGGCTGCTGCACGGCAGTGTCGAGCAGCTCCGACGCGTCACCGTAGAAGCAGAGCCGTTCGAGATCGATGCCAGCCGCGCCGCTCGCGCGCGCGTACACGGCGCGCGCCTCGGCATGCGCCTCGGCGATGTCGCGGCCCATGCCGGGCTCGACCGAACCCTGGCCGGGGAAGCAGAACGCGATCTTCACGCCGCCGGCTCCAGCGTCCAGCGCATGAGCGCGCTCCCCCAGGTGAGACCGGCGCCCATGCCGGTCATGAGGACGAGCTTCCCGGGAGCGATCCGGCCGTCGGCGACGGCGTCGGCCATCGCGAGGGGAATCGAGCCCGAGGAGGTGTTGCCATAGCGGTCGACATTGATCACAACCCGGTCAGACGGGACACCGAGCTTCCGGGTTGCGTGGTCGATGATGCGCATGTTGGCCTGGTGGGGGATGTAGACGTCCACGTCGTCGATCGAGACCTCGCACTCGGCGAGGAGGTCCTCGGCCGACTGGACGAGGATCCTCGTCGCGAATTTGAACACTTCCCGGCCATTCATCTTCACGAACCGGTCCGGGTCCTCGAACTTCCTCGACCCGCTCCCGGGCAACCACAGGTTCGCCCCTCCCGCGCCGTCCGCGCCGAGCTCGAAGCCGAGGAAGCCCTGCTGGGGGACGGCCTCGAGGACGACCGCCCCCGCCCCGTCGCCGAAGAGCACGACCGTGGAGCGGTCGGTCCAGTCGAGAATCTTCGACAGGACGTCGCCGCCGATGACGAGCGCTCGGTGGGCGAGGCCGCCGGCAAGCATGCCGTAGGCCTGCGCAATCGCGTACATGAAGCCGGTGCAGCCCGCCGAGAGGTCGTACGCCGCCGCGTCGGTCGCCCCGATTGCGTCGGCGACGATGGCGGAGGTCGACGGGAACGCCATGTCCGGCGTGACGGTCGCGACGATGATGAGGTCGACGTCGGACCCGGCGAGGCCTGCCTGCGCGAGCGCGTCACGCGCGGCGGGCAGCGCGAGGTCGGAGAGCGCCTCCTCGTCGGAGGCGATGCGCCGCTGGCGAATGCCGGTGCGTTCGACGATCCACTCGTCCGAGGTGTCGACGTACTGCGAGAGCTCGTCGTTCGTGACGACGCGTTCGGGCACCTTCACGCCGAGCCCGGTGATCGAGACCTCGATCCCCGCTTTCGCTGCGCCGATCATTCGCCGACGAAGACGGTCAGGCGAGCCTCGGCCGCGACCTCGCCGTCGACGGTCGCGCGGCCCTCGCCCTTGGCGATCGGCCCGCGCACGCGGACGAATTCGCACTCGAGCGTGAGAACGTCGCCCGGCTCGACGACGCGCTTGAAGCGGCAGTCGTCGATACCGGCGAAGAACGGGACCTTGCCGCGGTTCGACTCGTCGGCGAGGACCGCAACGGCGCCCGCCTGTGCGATCGCTTCGATCGTCAGAACGCCCGGCATCACCGGCCGGTCGGGAAAGTGCCCGGCGAACCACCAGTCGTCCGCGCGCACCTCTCGTCGCGCCACGACACGCTTCCCGGGCTCGAGCTCGACGATCTCGTCCACCAGCAGGAAGGGCGGCCTGTGCGGGATGAGCTCCATGATCACGTCCCGGCCGAACGGCGCGGTCGGGGTCGTCACGCGACGTCTTCCAGTTTTTCCCTGAGACGCGCGCGGCCGCGATGGGCGTGGCACTTCGCCGTCCCGACGGGCATGCCCGCCGCTTCGGCGATCTCTTCGAACGAGTACCCCATCGCGTCCTTGAGGACGATCACCTGCGCCTCGCGCGGGGAGATCCCCGCAAG
>Ga0137359_10003755_pt1 | contig 12344 bp, 11 predicted proteins | sample Mad1_40_16metaG_FD_108281 | JGI IMG/M metagenome (GOLD analysis project Ga0137359, IMG submission 108281) | Vadose zone soil microbial communities from Angelo Coast Range Reserve, California, USA - Mad1_40_16 metaG | ecosystem: Environmental > Terrestrial > Soil > Vadose zone | place: USA... | reverse complement strand
TGCATCCCGATTGGGGCGGCACTTATTTCCTGCCACGGCTGGTCACCTCAAACAAAGCCTGCGAGCTGTTCTTTCTTGGCAGCACAATCGACGCTGAAGAAGCGCAACGCCTCGGTCTGATCAATTTCGTAGTGGCCCCTGCGGAACTGGAGGCTGAGACTCGCAAGCTCGCGGAGCGTTTGCGCGAAGCGCCGGCAATTGCGATTGCCGCTGCGAAGCAAGCCGTTTATCTGAGCCACTCAGCGGAGCTGGAAGAAATGCTGCGCTACGAAACTGAAGCGCAGATGCGTTGCTTCGATTCCGACGACGGGGCCGAAGGCGTGCGCGCGTTTCTCGAGAAGCGCGATCCAAAATTCACCGGGCGATAAATCGGAGTACTGAGTGCTGAGTACTGAGTGCTGAGTGAGCGTCAAGAAGTTCAGAGTCCAAGCTTTAGCTTGCTTCTTACCAGCGCAAGAGCAACCTGAAGGTTGTACTCTGAACTTCTTGACACTCACGCAGCATCGATACTCAGTACTCAGCACTCAGCACTTTTCTAAAGAATGAAGCTGCAAAATCGCATCGCATTAATCACCGGCGGCGGACGCGGCATTGGTCGGGCCATTGCGCATGCTTTTGCGCAAGAGGGCGCGCAGGTAGCAATCGCCGCGCGCACACAGGAACAAATTGAACGTGTGATGAAAGAGCTCAACGATGGGTTTCAAATAGAAGCGACGGCGATTGCCTGCGATGTCTCGGATGGGGAGAGTGTGCGCTTGATGTTTGCCAAGGTTGGGGAACGTTTCGGTCGTGGTCCAGACATTCTGGTTAACAATGCCGGGATTGCAGAGAGCGCACCACTCACTAAAACCGATGATGAACTTTGGCGGCGGCTTCAGGGAATCAACCTGGACGGCACTTTTTATTGCATGCGCGCCGCGTTGCCCGCAATGATCGAGCGCGGCTGGGGACGCATCATCAACATCGCGTCCATCGCCGGCAAAACCGGCGCGCCTTACATCGCAGCCTATTCAGCTTCCAAACACGGGGTGCTGGGATTGACCCGTTCAGTCGCGCTGGAAGTGGCAAGCAAAGGGATAACAGTCAATGCTATCTGCCCGGGCTATGTGGATACTGAGATGACCACGCGTGGCGTCGAGAACATCACCAGGAAAACTTCACTGACAAAAGATCAAGCGCTGGATTCGATTAAAAAGATGAGCCCACAGAACCGTTTGGTGACTGCGGAAGAAGTTGCAGCGCTGGCATTGTTGTTGGCTTCCGAAGACGGCCGCGGCATAAACGGCCAGGCAATCAATGTCGACGGCGGCAGCGTGCTGTTTTGAGATCAAACAAGAAGTTTAGAGTCCAAGCTTTAGCTTGCGGTGCCACGTAAGCAGCAAGCTAAAGCTTGGACTCTAAACTTCTTGTTTTATTTTCCGAAATGAGCTCATAAACCAACCTTACCGGCAAACCGACGATATTGAAATAATCTCCCGCAATTTCTTCAACAAACAGCGCTGCGGGTCCCTGGATGCCATAAGCACCTGCCTTGCCGTGCGGTTCGCCAGTCGAAACATACCAGTCGATTTCTTCATCTGACATTTCAGCAAAACGCACGCTCGTTGTCTCGTGGTCTACCAAAGCCTGCGCGTCTTGATCTGCGCGCACGAGCGCGACGCCGGTCAGCACTTCGTGCCATTTACCGCTCAATAGTTTCAGCATGCGCCGCGCATCATTGTCGTCCAACGGTTGGCCCAGCAGTTCGCCATCAACCACAACCGTCGTGTCTGCGCCCAGCACGAGACTTCCGGGATTTTTGTGCGCAACCGTCTGCGCTTTGGTCAACGCGAGACGCTTTACATAAATGACCGCGTCCTCGTCTGCGCGAACAGATTCGTCGATATCAGCGGCCACCGCTTCAAATGGCCAGCCAATAGCGCTCAGTATCTCTGCGCGGCGTGGGCTGCGCGATGCGAGAATGATTTTTTCTAACTGCATCTTTTTTCGAGTTGCCCCACCAATGCGGTTCGATATCGGGCGAGTTGACCCTAATTTCACTCTGTGTAACACAGAGATTAGTTTAAACAAAAACACAATCAATATCGGGTCTTCGCTTGTCGCCTCAAACAATTCTCCGCTACACTCGCGAACCGATTAATATTTTCGATTAAAGTTGTGATTTTAGATTGAAGTCGCTGAATTTCGAAACAGACCGTAACCTAATCTTAAAATGGAGAGCCTGATAAAAACCTTGCCCGAGATTCTATCCGCGGCGGCACCGTCGGACGAAGTCGCTGAAGCGGCTTGTTTCGTTGCCTGGAAGCATGCCGTCGGCGATTCACTCAGTATTCACGCCGTGCCGCTCAAACTTGAAAACCAGACTCTGATCGTCGCCGTCGCCGACAACATTTGGCAAAGGCAGTTGGAGCAGATTCGCCCGCAGTTGCTCTTCCGGCTAAACACAGTGTTGGGCCATTCACTGGTTAAGTTGGTTGAGTTGCGCGTAGATCCGCAAGCTCTGCCAAAGACGCAACTGCGGCAAGGCATGCCGAGCCAGCATTCAGATTTTGCCGTTCCGTTTGAATTGCGCGCTGCTGCTTCTGAGATTCAGGATGCGGACCTGCGACGTGCGTTTCTCGGCGCCGCCACAAGCTGCATGAAACGATTGGAAAAGTAATGAGAACCTTTTGTATTCAACTTCAAACGCGGATCTAAAATCCGCATACCGAAATCCGCGTTCCGAAATTCAAATGCCATGCCCATAACCGAAGCAGACGTTGAAAAAGTAGCGCAACTAGCGCACATGGAAATTACACCGGACGAGTTGAAGATATTCGCGCCGCAAATGTCCGAGATCGTCGCCTACGTTGAACAGCTCAATGCACTCAGCACGGCGGATGTGCAACCTTCGCTTGGTGGTTTGACGCCGGAAGGTGAAGCGACCGATTCAGCGCGCGATGACGCAGTAGCTCCGTCGCTTGGTCAGAAGACCGCGCTTGCCGAGGCGCCCGATGCGGCGTCAGGACACTTTCGGGTACCCAAGGTGCTTTAGCGGCGTCAGAGCGGATGTTGATTTTCCATTTATCATTTTCCATTCGCGAATTCAGATTTGAAGTGCAACAGCTAATTCGGACCCGATTCAGAGGACGTTTAGATAGTCGCCATTAGAAAATGCTCGATGCAGAACCGCGAGCGGACCGGGGTCCCCGCGCGGGCAGCCCGCGTGGGGTGGTGGTAGCGACTGGATGCTACGGTCGACGAGGATTCGAGGAACCTTAAATATTGAATGCCAGCATCCGGCCGCTACCGCTCGCGGTTCTGCAATGGTTTCACTTCAACTTGAATCCACCATTTGTTTAGGATGGCTCGGCAATAGCGAAGGCAGCATGAGTGAGATTGAATCAATAAAGAAGAGTATCACTGGCGGTGAAACAACTGCGCGCGCGGTAGTCGAATCTTCTGTAAACGCAGCGGAGAAGCTCAATGAAAAGCTCAATGCGTTTCTGCAAATCGATCGCGATGGCGCGGTGCAGCGCGCGGAAGTGATCGACAAAGATTCAGCTGCGCCGCTAGCCGGCATTCCCATCGCCATCAAAGACAACATCTGCGTGCAGGGGCTGCAAACTTCCTGCGGCTCGCGCATCCTCGGTGACTATCATCCGCCTTACAACGCCACGGTCATCGAACGTTTATTGAGTGCGGGCGCAGTCGTGATTGGTAAAACTAATTGCGATGAGTTTGCGATGGGCTCTTCAAATGAGAACTCGGCGTTCGGGGCGGTGAAGAATCCATGGGACGCGACGCGCGTGCCCGGCGGTTCGTCCGGCGGGTCGGCGGCTGCGGTCGCTGCGGGAATTGTACCGGTGGCGTTGGGCTCAGACACTGGCGGCTCAGTGCGCCAACCTGCTTCACTCTGCGGCGTAGTTGGTTTGAAGCCGACGTATGGTCGCAACTCGCGCTATGGTCTGGTTGCGTTTGCGTCGTCACTGGACCAGGTCGGAATTTTTGCGCGTAACACTGAAGACGTGGCGCGCGTTTTGGGGATCATTGCCGGCCGCGATCCGCATGACGCAACCACCGCTAACGTTGCGGTGCCGGACTACGCCGCTGAGCTGGCCAGTGACATCAAAGGCGCGCGGCTTGGCTTTCCGCGATCGCTTTTCGGCGAAGGACTCGATGCAGAAGTACGCAAGTCGGTTGAAGCGGTAGTCGATGTCTATCGCGAACTCGGCGCGGAAATAGTTGACGTCGAGTTGCCGCATGCACAGTACAGCATCGCCGTTTATTACATCATCGCGACCGCGGAAGCTTCGTCAAACCTGGCGCGCTTTGATGGTGTGCGCTATGGATTCCGCGCCGAAGACGCGCCGGAGTTGCGACAGATGTATCGCAAAACGCGCGATGAAGGATTTGGTCCGGAAGTTAAGCGTCGCATCATGCTCGGTACTTATGTTCTTTCTGCGGGTTATTACGAAGCTTATTATCACAAGGCCCAGCAGGTGCGGTCATTGTTGAAGCAGGATTTTCAAAAAGCTTTCGAGCGTTGTGATGCGATCATTACGCCTACATCTCCGACACCCGCGTTTTTGATTGGCGAAAAAGTCGACAATCCGCTGGCAATGTACTTGAACGACATCTACACGGTGACGGCAAACCTCGCCGGCATTCCTGGACTGAGTGTTCCCTGCGGTCTTTCTTCAGAACGGCTGCCGATTGGTTTTCAACTTCTCGGGGCGTACTGGTCAGAACCGACACTCTTCAAACTTGCCAACGCTTATGAAACTGCGCGGCCCTTCACCGAACGACCGCCGGTGCATGCAGACTAATTATTAAAAAGGTGAGATTGCGCGAGTTGCTGGATGAGAAGAGGCCCGAAGGGCTGTCAGTTAATAGCCACGTCCCGTCAGGGCGTGGACAAAGAAGAAAAAAACGATTCTGAGCGCCGAAGGCGCGATAGTTGTTTCAGTTTCGTGGAAGTTCTCCTTCACTTACAAGAAATTCTGCTACAGACTGAAGCTGCCATCACTCCGTAACGGCTTCGCTCTAACCGCATTTCAGATCAATAGTCTTCGTCAAAGGAGACTAAACGATGTCAGGAAAATACCTCAGCTTAAACGTACATTTCACCTGGAGTACTGCGAGACGCGAGCCGTCGATCGAAAAGGCTATCCGCAAAGATCTCTTTGCGTTCATTGGAGGAATTCTCAACAACAAAAACGCCAAGTTAATCTCTGCAGGCGGAATGTTTGATCACATTCATCTATATGCGTCGTTGCCGTCAACGATTAGCATTGCAGACTTTGTCAATGTGGTGAAGTCGAATTCTTCGAGATGGGTACATGAATCCTTTTCACACTTACGAAGTTTTGCTTGGCAGGAGGGATATGGCGCGTTCAGTGTAAGTAAGTCAGAAGAGAACAAGGTCATACGATATGTTCTTAATCAGGAACAACATCACGCGAAACGAACCTTCAAACAAGAATTGCTAAGCCTGCTCAAGAAGCACCAAATCAAATACGATGAACGCTATATTTGGAGCTGAGAATCTGCCGCACCTTCGGCGCTTTGTTTGAACTGGGGTTGGTTTTCCACGCCCTTACGGGACGTGGCTATTAAATTACGGCCCTTCGGGCCTCGGCTGAGGTGGTTCGATTGACTCCTGATTACGGTCCGCCTTATCCGGAATCCAGTCGCCGGTGAAAATCTCAAGTACGTTCTTCGCGGTTCCCACCACCGGCGTTGCATCAAGTCCCACGTGCACAGCACCCGCGACCAACCCTTTCTTCTTAATATCGTGGCCGGCAAAGCCAACTGTAAATAAGGAACCGATAACCGGAAGCGCTTTGAGAACTTTCTTGGCGATCTCCCAACCACCTCGTTTGACGATTCCCTTTTTTCGTTTTTCAGCCATCGCTATTATTCACTTGCCTTCAAAATAAAGTTTATATGTTTCGCCGCGTTCACGAAAGCCAGACTTTAAACCGGTACTGATGCAGTTTGACCTGACCGCCGCTATTATCGAAGCCGTGTTCAATCACTCATCGGAGTGACACGAGGTCAGTACCACCACGCGGTAGCGGGTGGGTCTCTTGATTGCCCATTGTCAATTGCCGATTTGCGGTTGGCGGCTGGCGATAAAGCCAATTGGCAATCGGAAATCGAAAATCCGGAGACCCACTCGCTACCGCGTGGTGGTACCGACCTCATGCCACTTAGGTTTGGTTCTCTGGCGGAGAATCCAAACTACATCACAACGTTTAGGCCAATATTGCTCACGTTCGTTCTGTGTTAGCATGAGCGCGTTCCAACAATCCCAACCTGAATTAGCTTGAAATGTCGATGCGCGCAGCAAAGTTGTTGTTAACGATCGCCTGCCTGAGCGCTCTGCTGTTTTCCTGCAACCGATCGGGTTCGCCTACTAACAAACTCCTGATCTACACGCCGCATGGTCAGGACATGCTGCGCGATTTCGTGGCGCAGTACAAAACTCAACATCCGGAAGTAACTGTCGAAGTGATCGACATGGGCTCGCGTGAAATTCTTGAGCGCGTGCGCGCCGAGCGCAATCGTCCGCAGGCTGATCTGTGGTGGGGCGCTGCGCATACGACTTTTCAAACTGCCGCGGAAGAAAAGCTGTTGGCACCCTATCGTCCGACCTGGGCTGCCAATGTTCCCGAAAGCAGCCGCGACGCAAACGACAATTGGTACGGAACTTACCAGACGCCCGAAGTAATCGTTTACAACAGTGACGCGGTCAAGGCGGAAGAGGCGCCGAAAGATTGGGACGACGTGCTCGATCCGAAGTGGCGCGACAAGATTCTCATCAGGAATCCTAATCCGTCGGATTCGATGCGCGCGATCTTTGGCGCCATGATTTGGCGCTTCTACAAAGACACCGGCTCGCCGGACAAGGGTTATGATTGGCTGCGGCGATTAGATGCGAATGTGCATGAATATACGGCTGACGGCACGCTGTTGATGCAGAAATTGGTGCGGCGCGAAGGGCTGCTGACTCTATGGAACCTGCCGGACGTTTGGATCTACAAAGAGCAGAAAGGTTTTCCGATCGGTTATAACTTTCCCGCCAGCGGGACGCCGGTGATTACCGATGGCATTGCCCTCGTGCGCGGCGCACAGCATGGAGCCGAAGCAAAACGTTTTTATGAGTTTGTAACCACATCAGAAGCGCTGGTGCTTGCCGCCAAAAAGTATTATCGCGTTCCCGTGCGCAACGATATCGATCGTAGCCAATTGCCGGCGTGGATGAACGAGCGCGTCAACGCGATGCCACTGGACTGGAATATTTTGCGCAAGCAAAGCGGCGAATGGCTGCGTTATTGGGACACCGAGATTCGCGATCACAACAAACAATGAACTTCTCTGTGCGTCCTCTGTGTCCTCTGTGCCTCTGTGGTGAGTTTTCATTGGGCAGGCATTCACCACAGAGGCACAGAGGACACAAAGGACGCACAGAGAGCAAAAAGTGATGCCGCTACTTTCTCTCAAAAATATTTCCAAGCGGTTTGATTCGACGCAAGCGGTCGCCGACATCTCGCTCGACGTCGAACGCGGTGAGTTCTTCGGATTGCTTGGACCATCCGGCTGCGGCAAGACGACTACGCTGCGCATGATCGCGGGCCTCGAGAAACCGGACACTGGCACAATCGAGTTTGATGGTCGAGACATTACCACTCTGCCTGCGGAGCGCCGCGGATTTGGCATGGTCTTTCAAAACTACGCGCTCTTTCCGCACCTCAACGTGGCGGAAAACGTTGCCTTTGGTCTGCGCGCGCGACATCGGCCGAGCGCCGAAATTAAAGAACGGGTTAAGAGCGCGCTGGAGTTGGTTCAGCTTCCAGGCTATGAAAAAAGGCGCGTCGATGAATTGTCCGGTGGTCAACAGCAGCGTGTCGCTATTGCGCGTGCGATTGCCATCGAGCCTGCTCTGCTGCTGTTTGACGAACCGCTTTCAAATCTCGATGTGACTTTGCGAGAAGAAACGCGCGGCGAGTTGCGCGAGCTGGTTGGCCGTCTTGGTCTCACCGCTGTTTACGTAACGCACGATCAGGAAGAAGCGTTTGCGCTTTGCGATCGCATCAGCGTGATGGTTGGTGGAGGTCTGTTGCAGACAGGCGCGCCGCGCGAACTTTACGAGCATCCGGCCAAGCTTCCAGTCGCCCGCTTCCTCGGCAGAAATAATCTAATTGAGGTGATGCGACTTAGCTCGAGCAACGAAGGAACGGGCGAGTTCAAAACTTTGGCAGGCGGCCACACGCTGCGGATTCCAATTCCGAAAGGTGAACTCGCGCCGCTGAACAAACCATGCACGCTGGCGATTCGACCGGAGCACGTGCAATTGCGGCAAGCTTCCGACGGCCAGGAGAACACCATCGCCGCTGAAGTCCGCGAGATCGACTTCGCGGGCGCGACGTCGACGATCAAACTCGATGCCGCCGGTTTGACGTTGGAAGCATTAGTGCTCCAGCCAAATAGTTTTTCAGTTGGCGCCCGGTGCGTTGCCATATTGCCGGCCGAACACATTTCACTGCTGAAAGAGTGAACGTAATACTGGGATCGCGGGCGTCCCGCCCCGCCAAGCGTCGTAAGACGCTCCGCCGTTGGAGAAGACCAGCTGGCGGAACATTGTTCGCGCTTTGCGCTCATTGCCGGCGGGACGCCCGCGCTCCCAGCAAGACTCTGAATGGCGAACCCCAAGATTTTTTCACCGCGTCGCCCCGTCGCCCTATCTCCGCGTCTCATTCTTGTCCTGATCGTTGCCATCGTGCTGCTCTACGGCGTTATCTATCCCAACCTACATGTCGTCCTGCTCTCGTTCCAGCGCGAAGGTACCTGGTCGCTTGAGAACTATCGCGAAGTTCTGGCACAGCGAATCGTACTAAAAGCAATTTTCTCGAGCGTCGCGATCTCAATCCTAACGGTAGTATTCTGCGCGGCCATCGGTATTCCGCTTGCTTTTCTTTTTGAGCGTTTTACTTTTCCCGCACGGCGCTTGTTTGCGACGCTCGCCGCGCTGCCATTGGTTTTACCGCCGCTGGTTGGCACGGTCGCCTTCATTTTTCTTTGCGGCGAGTCGGGAATACTGGCGCGCGTGGCCCAGTCGCTCTTTCATCTGGAACGCGCGCCCTGGTCGTTGCGCGGCTGGCCGGCATTGCTGTTGTTCCACGCCTACACGATGTACCCGTTTTTCTATGTTTTGACAGGAGCGGGACTCGGCCGCATCGATGCGGCCCTGGCGGAAGCGGGAAGAAGTTTGGGCGCGCGGCGAGCGCGCGTGCTAACGCGAATTGTTTTACCGCAACTGACACCGTCGCTGGTTGCCGCGGCACTGCTCACCTTCATGACTTCAATGGCTTCGTTTAGCGCGCCACTACTCTTTGGCGGTGGCGTTCGTGTGCTCACTCTGGAAATTTATACGGCGCGCCAGCGTGGCGATTTGACGCTCGCGTTAACCGAGACAGTCATACTCGCTGTGATTTCGCTGAGCGCACTGGTGTTCTTTCAGCGATATGAGGGAACGCGCCGCTTTGCCGCGGCCGCCATGAAGGGCACGGCAAAGTCTCGCCGAACAATTGCCACCGGCCGCACGCGTGCAGTTGCTATCGCTTTTGGAGTCTTTTTTTCCATCTTGCTGGTGCTGCCGGTGTTGACGCTGATCGTGGTCAGCTTTGCGCGCGAAGGTAGTTGGACCACGCAGACTTTGCCATCGGCGTACACACTCGGAAACTACGCCCGGATTTTTTCTGACGAGGCGGCGCGCGAAGTTTTTCTAAACAGCCTGTCGATGTCGGCGATTGCCGCAGTTGCCGCGCTGCTTTGGAGCTTCTGTGTTGCGGCATTAATCGTAAAGAAGCGCAGGCGCACATGGCATCGTGTTCTTTCGTGGCTGATACTTGTGCCGTGGGCGCTGCCGGGCACGGTGGTCGCCGTCTCGCTCGCCGAAGCTTATGGCAAGCCTGAAACGCTGACCGGTTCTTTCATTCTCGTCGGCACTTTTTGGATGCTGCCGGTGGTCTATTTTCTGCGCTTCATGCCACTGGTCGTGCGCGCCGTGCAGGCCAGCATGGAACAAATTGATGTGGCGCTCGACGAGGCAGGGCGCAGTTTGGGCGCGCGCTGGCGGCAACGATTTTTCCGCCTAACACTGCCGCTGGTTTGGCCGGGCGCGGTGGCGGGCACCTTGCTGGCTTTTGTAATCGCGCTAGGCGAATATGTGGCTTCGGTGTTGGTTTTTGTGCCTGGTAACCGGCCAATCTCGATTGCGATCGCATCGGAATTGCGCGATTTCAATCTCGGCGCCGCGGCCGCTTACGGCGTCGTGCTGATGGCAATCATCGCCGTTAGTATGATGGTGGCGGGAAAATTGGAGCGTCTACGTTCCTGAATAAGGAATTTAAGCCGAGGGATATGACAAAACTTTTCAAAAGATCTCAGCAGATCAGTTCTCTTTTTATCGTCGCCATTTTGTCGCTTGGATTCTTCAGTCCAACGCGGGCGCAGGAACCTGTTCCCACTCCAACGCCAGCCAATGGGATCGTTCACAAAGCAGAACTGCACCAGGCGCTGCTGGATCTTACAAATCCTTTTACGGTGATGTGCGTAGCCGCGCATCCGGATGATGAAGACGGAACCACGCTGACAATGTTGCGGCGGAAGTTTGGCGTGCACGCGGTCAGTTTATTTTCCACCTACGGCGAAGGCGGTCAGAACGCGGTCGGGCCTGAGCTGTATGAAGAGTTGGGTGTAATCCGCGCGCGCGAAACGATGGCAGCGGCGCGCATTCAGGGTTCAGAACCGTATTTTCTTGGTCTGAAGGATTTTGGGTATTCGAAGTCGCCTGAAGAAGCGTTTCGCGTTTGGGGACACGACGAGGCGTTGCGTCGCATGGTGTTGAAGATTCGCGAGCTGCGCCCGGATGTAATAATCACTAACCATTCGGTGACTAACCACGACCACGGCCATCATCAGGCGACGGCACGACTCATATTGGAAGCGTTTGACGCCGCCGCCAATCCAAAACGATTTCCAGAACAGTTGGGTGGGCTGAAACCATGGCAAGCGCAACGACTCTTTGTGCGCATGTTCGGCAGCGTCACGCCTGCGGTTACAGACAAAGTTGTGTCCATCGATCCGAATGAAGTTGATCCGGTGCGCAACAGCTCTTTTGCGGAGCAGGCGCTCGCCGCGCTTCAGGAACATGCCAGCCAGGGTCCATGGCCAAAGACGATTGAAGATTTAATGCGGATGCGCGGCGGCAGTGGCGGCAAGTTGCCTTTGATTCGTTATCAATTGGTGCGCGAAGCCCCAAATGTTCCGCCGTTGGCGGCTGATTCGATTCCGCTGCTTGCCGGTTTGAAAGTAGCCGACTCGCTCTCTTATCACATTACGCCATTCAAGAATCAGGACGCGCTATTGACTGATTTTCTGGATCAGCCCGTAGTCGTGCTCGAGAGTTTGATTGAATGGAGGAAAAGTAATCCGGCGGTTGGAGCGGCCTCGCCCGATCCGCAGCGCGCGCAAATGATGAAAGCGCGTTTCGACCATGCGCTCGCCGTTGCCGCAAATATTTCGCTGACGATAACGCCCGACGAGGAAGTGCTTATACCGGGAAACAAGACCACCTTCACCGTGAATTTGGAGAACAACGGCGATCGTTCAGTCGAAATCGACAAGGTATCATTTACAGGCTGGGGACAAACGGTGCCGGTGAAGAGTGCCGATCAGCTTTTGCCGGGCACCGAAGCCGCCGGATTAGTTGAGATGGTCACGCCCGCCAGCGCGAAGATTACCGTTCCGAGCGCAAAGCATCTCTACGACGGACTTCTGTTTGGAAATAATTTTGTAGCGACGGCTGAAATCGGAATCGACGGCGTTCGTTTTGATCTAAGCAGCGAAAGACAACTTGATGTGGTGCCGGCAATTGAGATTCTCAGTGTTTCTCCGTCGCCCTGCGTGCGCACTGAGGAGATGTTAGGCCGCTGCGAAGCGTTTGAATTGCAAATCGCTAATCATTTGGCAACTCCGTTTCGGGGAGTTACGCGGGTGGAAATCTCAGGCGCGCCCGGACATAACGTAGCTGCAGAGCTTCCTTTGGTAATGGCGCCCGGCGAGACACGAGCCGAAAAGGTCGCTGCCAAGGGTCCTCTTGCCGATCGGAAAACTCTTGCAGAACTGAGGCGCTCCGGCTCGGTGCAAATTTCAATACTCAATAAAGACAAGGCTTCAATTACCGAGGTCGCTGTTCCGGTTGTATATAGCGACGCACACGTTGCGCCCGGTTTGCAGGTTGGATACGTGCCCAGCTTTGATCAAACTATCGAACGGTCACTCGCGGCACTTGGGGT
>Ga0137359_10003753_pt1 | contig 12347 bp, 14 predicted proteins | sample Mad1_40_16metaG_FD_108281 | JGI IMG/M metagenome (GOLD analysis project Ga0137359, IMG submission 108281) | Vadose zone soil microbial communities from Angelo Coast Range Reserve, California, USA - Mad1_40_16 metaG | ecosystem: Environmental > Terrestrial > Soil > Vadose zone | place: USA... | reverse complement strand
TCCTCCGTGCAATTTCGAGTGTTCAGATGCAAGCACTTTGTTGCCTAGGCCTTCTCCCCATGTATTAGATACTTTCTTTTTCTCTTTTTTTTTTTTCAATATTTTTTATTTCCTAAATATTAACATTAATTAATCCCCACAACTTTTCTCTTTGGGGAGTTTTTTTTTTTTTTTGAGAATCAGACTGGATTTGAAACAGCTTACATAATCAAACCCTAGGGTTAAGGGCTTATATAAGGGGTGCCCGTTCCTGGTGTCCTCTACCTTAGGACATGTTGTTGTTCATTGTTTACTAGTTTACATGAAATGTCATAAGCAAGTCCATGTTCCATTATATAATTTATTTATGAATGGATTGAGAGGTCCCAGACCTCACGTGATCGGTCACGTGATTTCAGGGTGGGGGCAGCAAGGCCAGTTGTGTTGCACGTCCCTCAGTCACCAGGGCAGGTATGTCCTCTTTTCTCTTTTTTCTTATTCTGACCACTCCCTGAGGCACAGAAATGCGACCATACCGTCGGGAGATGCGCTCCCCATATGCAAACGGCCCTGGAGCCCTCCCATTTGTGCCGGTTAACGCAGCGCACTCGCCAGCACAGGTGTGTATTTGCACTCTTTTCTTTTCTCGTTCTCTTTGCTTCCACACGCAGCAAACGCGACCTGAAGGCCAAGTTGGACATCCTGCCTGCGCACGCTCAACCCCTCACCTCCCCATTCCGCTATTCCCTTCTCGTCGTCTCCCCTGCTCTCGAACATTCACACTCCTGAGCGGGAAGAATCCACAAAACGGGGGCCCATCAGGGCCCATCAGGCAGAGGGCATCACACGCAACACGGTGACATCCCCCAAGGCTCGATCGAGGTACGTTCGCGAGTCCTCTCCTCTTTACTCACGTTTGATCCAGTTGCTGGGCCCACGCCACGTTGACCGACGACGATGTAGGCGCGTGAGCGCCCGAGAGGTTGACGCACCGGCGACAGTGGGAAAAATTCGAAAGGAAACTAAACTTTCTTTCATATGACTGTGCATTCAAGCATACACAAATCTTACTGTAACGATGCGAAGAGGGCGAATTTTTGGTCTTCCACTTCGATGACTGCGACCCGGAACAACTCCAACTTCTCTCGGCCTCTCGCAGTAGAACCTCGCATGCTGTAACAGTCCCGCCACCTCCACATGAATGCGAACGGACAGACCGCAGACAAATCGCCGTCTACGGAAGGCGTGGCGCAACGCCACACAGCGCAGTAGCCCCACCCTCACGGGCATGAACATATCGAGGCCGGTTTTCGCTTCAACGGAGATAGGGCGGGAGGAGGAGATAGAGAGCAGGTGTTCCCATTAATCTAAACGTACAACAAAGTAGTGATGACCGCGCACACATGCACACGTGCGAACCCATGATAAATCCCAACAATAGCAGGCTGCGAAAAAGCAAGAGAGGTCGTGAGACGGCCATTGGCAAACGCTGCATACTACCAGCTTGTGGGGCCGAATGTTTCGCCTTTTGCAAGAACCTTGTTCGGAACGCCGGCGAAGTCGTCCGTATTCGTGTACACGGTGTTGCCCCACCATGCCTGGATGCTGTTAAGGCCGATGGTGCCATTATTCGGGTATTGAAGGGAGAAGAAGATGACGATCAGACCGACGGCGTAACCCGCGTCCAAAGCAGCGGACAGCACATCTATCATATCAAGTGAATCAGGAAAATGGTCGAGGATCGAAAACGAAGCCATAGGCTTACAATTATATTTGGACCACCAGCCGAAGTGGCGACGACGGATGACATAGTTGAACAAGAAGCAGATGAGGACCCATGGCACGTAGTTGAGCGGCGTTGCAGGTGGCATGTTGCCCGTCCCGACGAAAATAAGCGGGAAGTTAAGATACTTGAGGAATCCAAAGTTGAACTTCTTGTGTAGTATCCACTGGATAAGCGGTAACACAGCACCGGCCAAGAAGAAGAACACGAGGCCGTAGTACATCTGACCTGGCGAGAAGAGACGCGCTGGACCAATGACACCCCACTGCATCGGTGACGTAAGCAATGGGGGAAGAAGAAACACGGTAAAACAGGGAACGTACAATGATGGATGCAGTGCCAAACACAGTGGTCGATGGACAAATGAAGCCGTCTTTCTGATCGGGGCTGCAAAGACCCTCAACGTTGGAAAATAGCCAAGACTGTACACCAAGTTGCACGGTGCCGGCAATTACAGTCGCGACGACTTGGCAGAAGAACATGGGACGGTGAGGGATCTTCATATAGTGACCGAGCTTGAAGTCGCTGGTAAACTGTAGAGCCTGGGTCATGGTGATGTAGCCCCAGGTCTTGAACATCATCATCGCAATTGGACGACCAGGAAGGGCATAGCCGATGATGAGCTCAGTGATGACGTTAAGACCGACTTGCTGGTTAGTGATAGCCTGAATGACGCCGATCGGGACAGTGTACACGACAGCTGGATTAAGGGGGCATGTCAATTAGTAAAATGTACACCAGGTATTCGGAGACGCACAGATCAAGAGGGCGAGGACGAAAGCCCAAACGGGGAACTTTGTGTCCCAGACCTCGATGGCAACAACACCGAACACAAACATGGATACTGCCAACAACGTTAGTAACCGTTACACCCATATCTCGCTCTCTAATGGACGCACAGAAGACGGAAATGTACCACCAGTCGGGCACCTCCTTGTATACGGACATGAGGCGAGCGTGGATATCAGGCTGCTCGGATAGGGAGCGACGAGCCTGAGTCCAGATTTGCTTACGGTAGTAGAGGAAGGTATGGGCGAGAGTGGCCGTGATCGAAGCGAATGAGAGACCGTAGGAAATGGCGAAGGATGCGGAGATGAATAGAGGACTGTAGGCCTCGTAGGCCTGGAGGTTGAAGGTGGCATCGTCGTTGATAATGCGGGAAACATTGTAAGATTTGCCCCTGTTATCGAAGGAATGCGAGGAGACCAAGGGCAAGAAGCCGGTGTACCAAACGTTGGTGTACTACAGATGGATAGTTAGAGCAAGAAAAAAAAGGCAGGGCGCCATAAACTCACGTAAAGAATGGGAACAAGGAACCAGTAGAAGAAGACAACGGTGATACCAATGTTAGCCGCCGCCCACCACGGGACGGGAAGAGGAGAATTGTTATAGGTGATTTGACCCCAGTCAAAGGTGAGGAGACCCATCGACAAACCGTGGGTAACGCCAAACATCTGGTTGACTTTGGCGTTGTTCGGCGCAATCCAGCAGACCCATGAGAAGCTGGATAGAGCAGTGAACAGGTAGGATGGTAAGAAATCTATGAAAAAGAGTAAGAGCCAATCGGAGAAAGACGGTTAGGGAAATGCTGACTGTAGCAGAAGTATCCGACAAAGACGTAGGTGAAGAAGCGCTCGCGAGAGATACCACCACGGCTATGGGTACCGGTGGTCTCCTGAGCGTGTAAGGTGTTGAAGAGGGCAGCAGTGACGAGATTGACGGGCCAAATCATTGAGGGAGGAGCGACGAGGAAACGCTTGCAGATGCCACCGATCGAAAAGCCGATCAGTTGAGTCGACATGACAAGAAGCCATTGGTCTGAAAATGGTAAGATCCGATCAATACTTCATGGAGCTAAAAGTCTCGCTTACATCCAAAATTAGTGTGTTGGTTATAGAAGACCTTTTGGACAGCAACGATGTCTGTCTAAACATGGAGTGAGACATACTTCAACTGACAGCTTCACAAACATTGCACTTACGGCGTATGCAGATTGAGCTCCGACACCGGCCATGATCGTAATGATGACGTGTTCTTTAATCGTGAACGGCCCAGGGTTGATTTCAAGTCCGAAAAGCGTAACATTGGGAACGTAGCGTGCCCAAGCCTTGCAGACTGGGAAAGTCAAAAGCTGGGGCACGATCTGGTCAAATGTAATCTAAATCAGTGCTGGGTCATCAACGCGGTCGTGCCAAACAAACCTGGGTGATGGTCACGGAAGGATATCTGAAGAAGAAGAACTGGTTGACACCGGGGATGAGGATGGCCCACATGAGACCGATAACCCAAGAGCGGAACGTAGACGACGGCATGGTAGGATCGTCTGTGTTGGCTACAGCCGACCGGACTTCTGGGTAGGGAGACTCATCTTCGAGCGCAACGGCCGTTGGGTCGAAGTTGGGATCGTCGTAGTCACTGTCAACGGCCTATGGTGTACCAGGTGGGTAAAGTCATATGAAGAAAGCAAGGAAGACTGACATCGACTTGGCCGAGGTCGTGCTTCTCGAGGTCATCGGATCTCTTCTCGACGTCAGAGAAAGACATCGCTAACTAGTTGTGTAGGGTCGCTACGAGGAGGCGCAACTAGCAGACTGGTCTGGCTCAACCCACAGGTAAAGGAAGGGAGCAGAAGGACGGGGGTGGGAGACCACAGGTCTTCTTGGGACATTTATACTCGAGGAATGAGAAACCTTATGGACATGCTATAGCCTGTATGGAACGGAAAGAAGATGTCAGGGCCAACCTGTGGGCGAACTAGCGATCTCGGTCTATATGATAAGCCAAAAAAAATTCCAGAGTTGGTTGCCTCAAGCGCGGCATCATCGAAGCACCTCATACCTTTTCGTCAACACATCCGTCCTCAGTTCCGGTAAACCGGTTCACGACAGACCGCATGACCAACGAGGCGACAGACAATGCGATCACGCAACCTGACACAAGTCTAGCATGGCAGCGTTACAAGGAGCGTGAGCCTCAGACAATAAAATCGTTTCGTTGTATGGCCAGCGACATCCCGGTTTGCGGGCAGAGAGGAGGAGGGGATGTGAGAGTAAACACGCGGCAGAGTATTGCCGACCCTTTTTTTCGCACGTCGGAGTTCCGACGACTCAGGACTGCCAAATTTGGTTATGGTTCCCGAATCTCCCGCTTGCGGCCACGCGTGGTCACTCACCACATACTATGAGGAAGCTCGACGAAGCATGGAGTCCGCGCGGTTCTGTCAGCACGATAAGGCCGAGTACCTGTCGCTCCTTCCCGATGCTCTAGATCTGACTGAACAGTCTTATCACGCGACTGATCACCGAGCTCACCGAAACCTAGCTTATATATTCCCCATGCGATACCTCCAATCTGGAAAAGAAGAAAGAAAAGTATCGCCAGGGGCTTGATGTTCCCACTATTGGTAACTAATGAGGTCGAGAGTGTTTTTATTCATTTGTCACCGAAAATTCTTCCGGTGAGTTTCAGGAGTACTTGTGGGGCTAATACGACAGACTTGTGCCCATACTGGTGCCAGGCCCTTACTCCTCTTGTGGGGCTTCGACGGCGCGAAGATCAGGACCTCAGCGGGATCTTCGTTTTGTTCGACGACTCGGACGAACTGCAGGAACGTCAGTCGAACTTTCAGGAACAACCCCAGGAAGAGCATCGCTCTAGCAACACTCAGGAGCGGTGAAAAGGGGGGGAGTTGTTGCGGCGGCCACAACATGACAGCAGCTCACTGTATTTAACGACGCGATTCCTCGATTCCATCCGACCAAGGTAAAAACGTGGATGCGACCCATCTCATTCCCTGTGGCGGTTTGTGCAGCGGAAAGACCCCTCTACCTGCCCGCCTCGAGCTTGTATTTGGTGAGATCGTGATGTCACAATCCCCGCACCCACCTTTTGATCCGGTTCTTTCAACTGCTCGACCCCCCCTCATTCTCTGTTTCACCCCTTCCCTCCCCACACCTCAAGCTGGCTCTGCTTTCTCAAACGGGGCCTGTTTGGGGGCCACAACATATGGTTGATATTTATTCGCGACACTAAAGTGTGGTAATCATTCGTCGTGCCAACCTACTCTGACAGCCCCATGTCGTGCGAACTAAGGAAAAAAAGAACATGCGGCTACCCACACCAATCTACAGTATCTCCCACACGCCGTCGCAGTTTAAAGGGCGCACCACCAGGTGCCGTCCACATTCCGCGTGGTTCTCTGAGGCTATTTTTGTGCTCTGGCGATAAGATAGAGCACTGTACGATGACGAGGCGCTACGGCTGCAGTAGCAGCCCTTCTTTTGTTCCTTTTCGCCGCAACAGCTTGCGCAGCTGTTCCCATTGCCTTCTTGTTCTGACCTGAATCGCTATTGGGATACACTTGATCTTACTTGATCCTGTCATCAGTTGCTTCAATTACGGCGTCATGTGATGCACTCTACACCCACTCCTATGCGGAGTTAAATCATCCGAGCCTAGCGGCCGGTGTGCCAAGCAGACACGATGTCAGTTGTGCTCTCCTATTTCCTTCAACTGTATTGAGATAGATGACCCATGTGGGGGACCGGCAGCGTCACCGTGCACCGCTGATAGACTACAAGTTGAGTAAGTCGTGGGATGCTATTCCCTAAGATGAGGTGATAATGATGGTGGATGATGGTGCGAACAGAGGAAAGTAGATGGCGTAACAATCCACGTACGTTATGTACTATATGGGAGCTCGGTCATCATCAAATCACAATGTGCAACAAAGCGTTTCATTTCTTTCATATATAAAACTCTTTTCTTCTTGCATACCACCGTTCGACTGAAACATTATAACTTTGGGCTTGATCCCCAAGGAGCGGCAAAACAACACCCCAATTAGTAGTTACACCGGGAGCTGTAAGCAACAGCGCACCCTCTCATTAATTGACTCGGATATATGGGCATTCTTAGTAAGACAGAAAGTATCCCGGTTTTATCCTTAGGAATGACTTCAGTGATTCCAACATTTGGTTCCTGTCAAACCTTCTGGAAGACGACAAGGGGATACAAAAAGAGCCACGCAGTTGAGTAGCGACCAAGAGGAGTACTGGCACCTTTGCGCTTCTCACCAAGGAAATTTGGAGGGACGGGGATATCTACTAGATTGCGCAAAAGAGCGCTATGGTGACGTCATGGCACAACATATGTGGTGATAGAGCTCCTCAGACCTATACTTTGATGGATAGCACGCATCAGAGCCGAGAAGATCAAGGGAAAGACTCAAGACAAGGACAAAGAACTTGACCCGGATCACCAAAATAAGGGTGATCCTACGAATGGAAAGGCCGTACAACACCGGGGATTCGTATCCTTTAGATTAACTCATGATCACTGATGAATTGGTGAGAAATAAGGGCAATTGAAGAACCTCGGCGGTGCAATATGTAGTACTGTATTTGACGGGACCGTGGTCAGCAGACTTGGTTTGTCAGATAAACACAGATTTAAGGAACATGCCGCCATGAGTTGGAGAGGAAGCGGAGTTGTGAGGAAAAATGTGGACGAGAAGCATGGCACGTATCAAGCTGGAGACTCAGCCATATTGTGTTTCGATCAGAATCTGTAGAATTCCGAGGCGAGTAAAGAGCAGCAGCTGTATAAAGTAGAACTCGGGAATCGGACCATAGACTTGAGATTAAAGAGCCTTCGCCTCACTGTCGTAGCCACCATTCAGTTGGCTGTTGATAATTGATATCTCGGTACAACGCAAACGCAACGCGCGGAGGGAAGAAGGTGTGTGGAAAATCTGAGCGAAGGTAACTTAGGAAAGACGAACACGTCCAAAGTTAACAAGTGCTGTTACTTACGACAAGGAACCTAGCATGCTAAATGGCACCACACAGACAGGAAATTGCGAGGAAAAAAAATCCGAGGATGATGGTAACTTGACTTCTAGTATCAAGGCCATACTAGCCTTCCAAGCCTTCAAGCAATATATGTAGCGTAGCGCTCTCCTCCATACCGTCCATAATTTTGCCTCTTGAGCCTGCGCCGCTTTTCGTGCTGCCGTCCGCGAAGCAATAATTCACCACGTGGCAATTGTAGGGGGGATACGATCGTGGAGAGTCACGCGAGCCGGAGTCCGAGAGCCGGAGTCCACGTGTCTTCCGTCCGCATGGGATCGGATCGAATATTCTCCCTTCCGCCGTAACGTACAGAAAGACCAGCAGGACGACCACCTAAACGACGCTGTTTTCGGGCTCCCATGGTTCGTCTGCTCATTCCATCACCCCCAGCCCCCCGTTCCAACTAGAGCTCAAACTGACACGCACTCAAACGCACGCAGTCTGCGCTTTTCAATTTCCAGTCCCTGTTGCTCGTCATCCTTCTGCTCGTCTGCACCTGTACATACATCCGCGCGGTCGCACCACGGCTCATCGATAGCAACAAGCAAGGGTACGTCTGTGCTTTTTATATATATATAGCTTCCACCATGCGCGCGCACACACGCGCAACACACCACTCCTCCTCTCCGTCCTCTTTGCGCCAAATACTGACGTTCTATGGTCCAGATTTATGGGGATTTTCTTTATGTCAGCGCGAATAGGTACGCCGCGCCTCTAACCCAAGTTTATTTCAATGTCTAAAGACCTCCTCCCCCTCCGCTTAATTGGGCTTCATCTTGTGTGTAGGCGAGCGTCTATCACCTTATGTCGCATTGGCATGCGTTGCAATGGCTGTACGGATGATACTCTCATGAATTTAACTTGCTGTTGCACCGCTGAAATACGACTTTCTACGAGAGTAAGTTAGTTTGACATGTTCCATTCGGAAAATGGTGCATAAGTGTAAGCAGTGTAAGCAGAGTACTCGGCCGAGATCTCCGAGACTGAGACAAAAGCTGTGATTAGTGCAGTGCATGGATACGAATTTGTTTGTCTAATTGCCATATCAACACCTGAACGTCTTGTCCGATGTTATGCCCGTGCACTAATCCCTAAGACGTCTGACGTACGAAGCAAACACGGCCGCCGGCAAGGTCCGTCACTGTCGCAATCTCACAGCCTCATCACTTCCTTAACTTGGTGCGCCCCATTCTCCGATTCCTTTCTTCTCTTGCCCCTAACGTACAACTCTTACTCTTCTATCTTAACTTGTCCAGTCCCAGATCACAAATAAAATAATGAAAGGTAGTTAGTACTCTCCTGCTATATCGTCCCATCTCTGTACTCATCTTGATCATGCACTTTCCAACTATGGGGTCCTTCCGCAGTCGGACTCACCTCAACACTCACCCACACGATAGCCGCTATCCTGCTTGCTGGTTTCCTTCCCGGTGTCAATGCGCGTTGCTGGGTTGATTCGTACGCCCACTGCCGATCCTGTCCCCCCCTTTCCTAACCGTATTTTTCCCCAACAGGGTGGGCTTCGAGCACTGCGACGCTCTAAGCTCGGCAGCACGTGCAGGGATCGCTTTTGCCTTCTGTAAGCACATCCTCCCACCTTTCTCCGTTTAACGCCGATCGACCACTTTGGGGTGCCATTAGTCGCCGTTTTCTTCGTGCTGCTCTCTGTACTGGTCGCCTACCGCAGGAGGCGCGCAGCACAGGCCAACCTTGTATACATCCAACCACAGCCAACCGGTGCGGACGGCGCATTTCATGGCTTTGCTGGCCAGCCGCCCTATGCCCCCCAATACCCGCCACCGGCGCACGGCGGCATGCCTCCATACACATACGACCCCAACGCCGGCTTCGCCCCGGTTCGTTCGCACAATTCCTCTCCTTGACAGCTGACGTTTATATCCGTGTGCGTGTTTTATCAGCCCGCTGGAGAGCCACCGCGCTATGCGCCACCGTCAGGTGCTCCTCCAGTCATTCAGGGCAAGGGGGCGTATCCCGTGTGAGAGCGGTATGTTATCGCATGAGATCGTCACGCTTTCATGATTCATAACGGAACAATTACTACCCTACCTGTAGTAGCTTTTGTACTTTCACGTTGTACTTTCACGTGGATCTCTTATCTTGTGCTAAAATCTTACCCAACCTTATGGCTTTGTATACGGACGTGTGAACCAATAGGCCCTTCTCGTGCTGTCAAAGGCGGTGCAACCGCAGAGTCGTGAGGGTCGCGTGCCCCGAGCGTCTGGGTCTCCGGGCAGCTCGATAATTGGGTGAGGTCAGGTCGGTTTCACACATTCGTTCGAGATCTTTGCATCTCCTCTGAGTTCATTACGGGCGTCTAGGATACATGTATACAGGTATGTTAGGGTAACACTCAACAACAACAGTGACGAAATCAAAAAAAGCATCATCCGTACAAACATAATCCTATTCATGATGCAGTTGCTATTGCCCGCCGTGCATTGCGCTGCCGCCCGCCCGCTGCTGCATTGGGCATCTCCTCGCGCTCAGCGTGATACAGGTTCGACGCGCTGCGCTGCGCGGTGCGCTCGACCACGCTAGTGCCGTCGCGGAAGCGGGTACGGAAGAGGACGTTTGCATTAGTAAAGAGGCCCTCCTTCAGTGAGACGACGATGAATTGTGCGCCGCGGAAGCGGGTGCGGAAGAGAGTGCCGATGTGCTGGGTATGCGAGAGGTCGAGCGCGGCGTCGATCTCGTCGAGGATGTACATCGGCGCGGGCTTGAACTGCAGCAGCGCCATGATCAACGAGAGCGCGATGAGAGACCGCTGGCCACCGCTCAGCTCCGTCAGGCTTTGCTTCCATACGCTACCGAGCTGTACTTTGATCTCTAGGCCGTCCATCAGGTCCTGCCCGTCTGGCGGCTGAAGCTTGGAAAAGTTTCCCGGGAGTAGCTCGGCAAATATGCCACCAAAATCTCTGCGTAACGTGTTATGTCGTCAGATTTACGGGACCGGGGTTAGGTGCGCACCCGTTGACCTTCTCCCATGTCGTCATCAGGGCATCGCGCTTGTACCGGTCCAATTCTTCGATCGTTTGCTCGATTTTTTCTTTGTCCTTTAATACTGTCCCCAACATTTTTTTCAGGCTAGCCTCGCGCTTCTCGACGCTGCATATTGCCAATGAGTGTCACACCCCTATGATCAGGGGCAGCACGCACGTATCGATCATGTTCATCGCCTTTGGGTTCACCTTTTTCTTCATGCCACGCTGCTGTTCTTCCAGATCCCGAGCCCTGTCCTTCAGTTGGGCAATATCGACCTTGCTGAAATCGTATTGCGATCCCGACTGGCCGAACAAACTGTGGACATTAGCTCGGCCAACAATGGCGCGGCATGACGACTCACTGGCTCTCCTCTTTGATCCAGTCGTGCTGTTTCTCGAGGTTTGTCGCGCCTGTGACATGGCCCGCCTTTTCCTTCGCGAGGATCTGTACATCGTGCTCCAGCTTCTTGATCGCCACATCCGCATCGGCCGCCTCCTGCTTCTTCGCCTTGATAACTTCGTCCAGATCGCGTAGCTCTGTGTCGAACCGCGTTAATGTCGCGCGCTCTTCCTGTAGCCGGCGCTCCGCCTCGCGGTGCTCCCTCTAAAATGACAGCGGAAATGAGTGGGTGTTGAACAGACGGACACAGGCACAATGCACCTCGCTCTTTGCCACCTTGTCCGTGAGTGACTTCAGCTCTTCGCGCATCTTGTCGATGCCCGCTGAGGCATTGGCGAGCGTCTCGCGCGCCGAGGCGATGTCCGCCTCGATTTGTTCTGCAATATACTAAGTGAAAAATGAACCACGTGACGGGAAATGACTTCATGTACCGAGCTCCAGCACTGCAGTCTGCATCTCCTTCTGATGGGTCTTCACGCTCACAGCTTGCTTCTGAAGCGCCGCCTTTTGCTTCTGTATACTCGCCTGGATAAAGGAAAACGGTTAGCCCTGTGTCGACGAACGCACAAGCAAAGATGAACAGACCTTGAGCTCCTCTGTCTTGCCTTCTTTGTTATTCTTGAACTCGTGCATATCCTTCTCAAGTTTCTTAATATCTGCCTTTGCAGCCACCTGCTTCTCCTGCGCAGCCTTTACGGACACTTCCATCTCTCCAATAGATTGCTTGAGCTGTTCGACTTGCGAACCAATCTAAAACAAAAATAACGGCGAAGCAGTTCTATCACAACGAAATCGCAATGAAATGAGATGAAGGGGTACGGACCCGTGATGCATTGCTACTTCCGACCTGCTCCTCCAACAGGCGCAGCTCGTGCTCCTTGATCTCCAGCTCGCGCGTCCGCGCCCTCCATGCGTCTCTTCCAGGACGAGCAGCAGCCTCCTCGCGCTCGAGTGATTCAAGAGTACTGCGTGCCTGAGCGACGCGTTCCTCTGCCGCGCGAAGCTCCTGCGCACGCACGAGTACGCCAGATCCGCTCGGAGCAGCACCGCCGGACATGGTTCCGCTTGGATCGTAAACGTCACCGTCGAGCGTGACGCTGCGCACGCCGACTTCGCGCGCGAACGTAACAGCCTGTGCGGAGGCCGCATCGTCGCATATCAACGTATCGCTAAAGACGAATGCGATCGCTTCGGCCACTTCATCTGGATAGCCGACGAGCGAGAGCGCAGGCCGCACTTTACCAGGTGCGAGGAGCTTCGCGTTTTGTAGTTTCTGGGAGTGATTGGGTTGGCGTAGAGGTCGTGAGTAAATCTAGAGAGAAAGGGGATTT
>Ga0137359_10003750_pt1 | contig 12353 bp, 9 predicted proteins | sample Mad1_40_16metaG_FD_108281 | JGI IMG/M metagenome (GOLD analysis project Ga0137359, IMG submission 108281) | Vadose zone soil microbial communities from Angelo Coast Range Reserve, California, USA - Mad1_40_16 metaG | ecosystem: Environmental > Terrestrial > Soil > Vadose zone | place: USA... | reverse complement strand
TTCTCATTGTCCGGAGACTCCGGCAGAGTTGTTTCATTGACCGCAATCGGGTTGTGGATTGTCGTCAAGACAAGCCTTTCCGCTTTAGGGCCACTAGCTATCCGCGCCTAGCTAGGGCCCTGAGGCTGGCAGTCATTGCGAGAACGAACAAGCGTCGGGTAAGACTTGGATGCAATCATTTAACGGATTACCAATGGTATGATTTGCCACGTGAACTGTGTTTGGACATCACTACCATAAGCGCGTTGAGCGAAAAACGGTTCATCCTTCATCATCTTCGACGCACGTAATTCAACTATCCACAGTGAATTCCCGTTTTCCCGCACGATAGCGTTGAGAACGTCCCTTACGGTTAAGTTTGTGCCCGAGAATGAAATGCTGTTAACGTCAAGACCGTCTTGTCTTGGAACCCCATAACCGTAGCCTCCATTGGTTCCTCCGAGATAACGCTCAGGGTGCAACCTGCGACCTATTGCAATGCGGAGTAGCGACTCTGCGCCGAACACATTAACTTTACTTGCGTTGTATTCGCCTATACGAAGGTTGAGAAAGTTGCGCGGGTTCTCTGCGATGGAATAATTACTGATGCTGATGACACCATTCTTAATTTCGAATACGTAACCCGGCGTATGTCGAAGGATCATATCGATCATTCCTCTGACCGTTGGCTGTGCCTCAATCAATAACGTCGGACGTGCCTGATTAGGCGCATAGATCCACTCTATCCCCATCGGAAGTTTATAGTGCTGGGCTACTTCGATCAGTGCGTCCTTGGGCGAATTTGTCGTAGGAATAAAGTCTGCTTTTTGAGAAAGCTTAGATGATAGATTCTGGGAAAAAACGATTCCGGGAACCAGTAGCACGAGACAGAGCATCCTAGATACCATCCAACAATCGCCTCGTAAATTAATCGACATACAACCTCCACAGCTAACGTCAGAGATCGAGCACCGCTGATGTGTTCTTAGTGTCCGTCTACTGTGATGCTTGCGCAGGACATTGTGTACGACTGATCTATTTCAGAACCATTAGCAAAGTACTTTTGGCTTCCGGTGACGGAGCAGCTTCCTCCGTTATTGCAAGCACTGCTGCAAACCGAATAGTGATGCCCCCAACGCCCTCCTGCACCGGTACTGCTGCCAGGCGGAGTCCCTTCACCGGCAGCCGGAACAGAGCAGGAGTTCGGCGTATTATTCGTTAACGTGTCGTAAGTTGGTATAGCAAATTTGATCGGATTATGGTTTTTGTCGGCTAGTTGCCACGTAATGTCTTTGTATGGTCCGCTTTTCCCTGCTGGACAGCTTTCGGCGCCGCTGTTATCAGTAGACACGTAGTCCATGAAGGTGGGCTTTTGCACCGTGAAAGGTACTGGTACGGTGACGCTGTTCCCATTCAACGTGTAAGTCAGACTTATAGAAACGTCTCCAGTGTTTTCGCTCTCGGTCTGCGCGGTTACGGTCACTGTAGCCGAACTCGTATTAGTGAGAGTTACTTTGTTAGATGAAGTTGACCATGAATAGGTTCCGCCAGACGGCGACCCTGTCGCTGTCATTGTTGTAGTGTTAATGAAGGCTGGAGATCCCTGTGGAGGTGTTCCATTTGACATGGGCACGCCGCCGCCGTTTTGACCGACACCTCCGGGTGTTGTCCAAGTTACACGGAGGACTTGCACCGGCGCAGTGGCGCTGCCGTACCCATAATATTGATAGCAGTCCATCCCGTCGTTGTACCACTCAAGGTAGGTATAATCGCCCTCCACATCGGTACTCCCAACTGCAATGCCATTCAATTGGCCGCCTCCGTCGACGGTCGCAATGCCCGTGTTGTACGTGAAGATCTGACTGAAGCTTACCGAGCCCAAATAGTAATTGTAGTAGCAGTCGTAATAATCTCCATGCGCGTTCGTATAGACGAAGCCATCGACGGAGAGTCCGTAAGCGTTCGGATCGAAATGGCCCGCCGGCCCGGAGTCCGGGCAACACACCGGGCAGGAATAACTACTGGCAACACGTCCTGAACGGCTCACTACTTCGGCCCGGCCGATAATGCGCGCCTCCCCCGGCGTGACAACAAGACTCCAGTGAAACTGTCCGCGATCGAGGTTCGCCGGCAGAATCTTGCCGATCCGGTCCGGTTGCTGCTCGTCTCTGATCTGGCGTAGATCGAAACTGGCCGCTTCACCCACCGCTAATTCTCTCTGTTTGATGGAGTATGGACCGCCAGGATACCGCAGCTCTACCTGAAATCGAGCGGGCTGATTGCCAATATTAGTGAGCACCACAATCGTCGAATAATCGTTATCCACCCGCCAGGGATAACTGCCGGTCGCATTGCGCACTTTTCCTGAATCACGCAGCGGCACATCGTACGTCAAACCGGTCGCGCCATCCGTGCTGTACGCCCGCGCCAATCAAACTGCCGGGCGCGCCACTGCTCACGATTTTCACGCTCACAGAGTCCAGATCCGCGCGAGATGCGGCGGCTTGTCTGAGCGCACTCAAGTCAACATCCATGATTTGCTGAGGCCTCAATGTCAGGCTCGGAAGGTCCACGGGACTACCTTGCTCTCCAGCAGCTGAGAAGAAACGCGGCTGGACCGAAATCTCATTGTCGCTGGTGTTCTTCAAAACAATCCGAGCCGTTGCGTTCTTCAATCTAAGATTAACGGCGTAGAGGTTAGGTTGGACGGTTTTCTTTGTATCGTAAAAGCGAATGCTGCTGGCGAAGTCGTCGTTATCGCCAAACATGAATCCGGCCACCCTGAGAGCGCCTTCGGGCCCGACGGTGATCAGCTTCACTGATTCCGGTGTCGCAGTGCCATTCCCGCCCTCATGCTCGTGATGCCGAACGAATCTGGTCACGCCTGCAGGAATTTCAAAGTCTTCACTGTCTCCGCCGCCGAATTGGGCAGTGGTGTGAATGGCGTTTGGCGGGCCTCAGTGGTCAAGGATCGATTGTCAGCGCCCCGGCGAGATATACAAATTCGCCGTCACGAGACTGCAGCCGAATGCTGTACTCACCCGGCGGCGCATATGGGTCCACAGTGATTTCGAAACTGATGACCGGATAAGGCGTGTCGAACTGCTCTTCGGCCACAGTCGACTGATTCACAGTAATAAAGGGCGAACTGACTGAGATCCCTCGCGCAGGAATTTCGTCCAGGCCTTCTCCCGCGACATAAATAGTAAAAGTACCTCCGGCTTCTATTGGCAGGACCGTGGTCGATAACTCGCCATTCATTCCAATCAGCCTTGGCTTGACGGTTGGCGACGGAGTCGAAGATACAAAGAAGCCCAACGACGTCGAGGTATCTGCAGTGACCGCAAGCGATCGAGAAGGTGACGGACCCGAGCGGACGATACTGCGAAACGGCGGCAGTGTTTCCAGCAGACCTGAATACGATCCTCCCGCGGATGCAATGTCCGCAGCGGCCACGGGCCCATCCAGGCTTTGGGCGATCAAACGATACTTGCCCGGCGCGAGAGCGTCGATACGATACTCTCCCGAGGCCAGGGTCACGCCGCCCGCGATCAATCGGCCGGTCAAAGCATCTTCGGCAAAAACATGTCCGCCAAAGATCGGTTTTGACGATCCCGCCACGGCGGCAGCGATTAACCTGCCGGAAATTGAACCCATGCCCTGTGATCCGTACAGCGCTCGCGCGCCGGCAACATCGTCTTCCGACAACGTCCGCTGGGTAAAGGCCGGCAGTCCATATAAGCCATTTTGCGCCTGGCGCGGCTGCATGGTCGCGCCAATGACCGCGGAATGTTCGAGCCCGAGCAGATGTCCGACCTCATGCGCAAACGTCGATTCCAGATCGTAAGTGCCGGATGTGCCGTCGCTCGAGAAAAGTTCGTTTGGATTCAGGGCTATGTCGGCTTCGATGATCGCCCCACCCGAATCTGAGAAGACCCGCGTTCGGCCCGGCGCTTCAGATGATCCGAACTGCCCCGCATTTTCGGCAGAGACCGTAATTAGATTAATCCGATCGCCGGCATTCTGCGGGCTAATCGTTTGGGCGGTTGATCTGGTTTCCAGAAATTGAATATCCGCGACGCCCGCCCAGCTGGCCAGAGCGCGCCGTGCGGCGCCCATCACATCACTACCGCTTTTAATGTTTGGGGGTGGTGAACTGAGTGAGCTCGAGAAGGCAACAATAATGGGCCGGGTCACCCAGCGTCGCGCAACAATTACTGAAGCATCGCGGTATTGTAAAGTGTACGCGCGCAGCGGAGCCTGCGCGCTGATGAGCGCGAGCAATGAAACAATTGCGCTCAGTATTTTTCTCGTCATGCCGGCGCCAAACCGTCAAATACTTCTGGTCGCCAATCCTATCACGCCAGACGATGCACGCCGTTTCTTTTTCGGATGACCGTCGATTCCACCATGATCCTGCAAAAACCGATGGGTAGCTGCCGCTCCGTCAACGGCTGGTTTCAGCGACAGGGCCGCCAGCCATTTTCAACCGGGTCAGCCCTAAACGCAATCACAAATTTTAGAATCGAGATTCTCTCAAGCGAACCCGCCAGCAGCCTACAGATTAGCGGCATTCCTCCTTCAATTGATACGTTTCCGGCCTCTGCAAAATGCCAGCAAGAGTTCCGTCCGTCAGCGAAGATCGCCGGGGCCAGGAAAACCCCTGAGTATCTGAGCAACCTACGGCTGGTGGCTGGAAACTAAGCGGATTGGCGGCTTGCGGTTACCGCGGCGCAACGCTTACAATGTCCGGCCTGACTGCTTAGTACTAGAAGGTAGTCACTGCGGCTGGTCTGTCACCAATCCAGTTGGCCCCGGTGAGAACTTTGATCGTTCGTTCATATTCTTAATGATAAGACTGGTTATTGCTTTTTTATGCGCCGCGGCGGCGTGTATGCTCATCGCCGGCGCGCTTACTTCGGCGCAGTCGCCATCGAGCTCCACTCCGGATCCTTTTGTCACTCAGGTGTCGAACTCAGCTCGCAATTCCTTCGCTGGTGATACCTCGGCCAACGGGCGTTTTGTCGTAATTGAATCAAATGGCGATATCGCTACTGAGAAGACGGCATCGCGTAACAATCAGGACGGTAATCGCGAGATATTCCTGTACGATTACGCGCAACGTCGAATTTTCCAGCTTACCGATACCAAGAGCGTACTAAATCCACCGGGTAGTCCATCGCCGACACCCAGCCCGAGTCCAAGTCCCTCGGTCAGCCCATCGCCAACCGCTAGTCCCACGCCAACACCGGTAGATCCCAGCAATATCGCGATTGATGTCAGCAACAACCGTCCGATGATTAGTCTTGAGCCGGCTCTAACTGCTGGCCAGCGCACTTATACAATTGTCTTTAGTTCAAATGCGCCCGTCACTCCGGCGAGTTTTGACGGCACTAATCCGGGAGGCACGATCGCCACGGACATGAATCAGGAAATCTGGACCTATCAGTTCACTGTCGCCGACACAGCAGATCTCTCCAGCGGCGCGGAAGTAGGACCGGTAGATCTGACCGCCGGCACGTTCAAACGAGTTACAAATACTCCGGCCAGCGCTCCGCCAGTCGCGGGGTCAACCACCAGCGAACCGCGAGTCGCCGACGACAATCGCGAGGCGAGCATTAGTGATGACGGAAAGATTATTGCATTCATCTCGAACCGGGATATCGTAACGGGCGGTAATATTGATACTGGGGCAATTCCAAATCCCGAAGTGTTTATTTACACAGTTGCCGGTTCGACGTTTACTCAAGTAACCAATACCAAAACGGCTTCGCTTAATAATCCAATCTTCAGTTCGAATCCCTGTCTTTCCAGCGACGGCTCTGTGCTCGCTTTTGTCTCCAATGCGGATTTGACGAGCACGAATGCCGATGGGAATGCCGAAATTTATATTAAGGACGGCGCCGGCTTGCGCCAGGTCACCAAGACAAAGAACGACGCGACCACCGGCGCCACTGCCACCATTTTTAGCTTTGGACGCCGTCTTAGTCGCAATGGCAAATTCATCGCCTTCGAATCGACCGCCGCCGATCCGGGAGCGAATGCCGCGCCAACTGCCTTCTCGGCCGCCTTTGTCTACGATGTGACGGTCGGCACTTTCACGCAGTTAGGACCGCGCCCGTTGGCCGTTCCGGGAGATTTATTTCACTTCCCGACTTTCACTGACTATAGCGGGTTAAATCCAACCTCCGTTGTTTTCACCTCGGCTTTGAACTTTAAAACGGATGGGACGTTCCCGGCGGCCGCCGACGACAGCACCGGATTAAATGCCAGCCGGTCAGCGCAGCTTTTTCTGACGCCGCTGCCGGTTACCACGACCGGGCCGTTTACGCGAATTACCAGTATTGCGACTTTCAATGGTCTGCGCGGGCTGCCCAGTAATTCGCGCACTCGAATTGCCTTTACCTTCGGGGGAGAACTCGGAGGCGGTAATTCCGATGGCTCGGCGGAGGTCTTCTATCAACTTCTGCCGACTCCCGCGACCGAGGCGAGTGGAACCATTTCACTGTTCACTGGTGCGAGCTTGATTCCAATAGCCTCTCCCACCGCGAGTCCAGTTCCCAGCCCGACCGGCAGCCCGTTCGTCGCACCGGGCCTGGCAGCCGGTGAATTAGCGCTCGCGCAATTCACCTTGAGTCCGCCGCCTTTGCCTGCGTTAGTCAGTAGTACCGCTGCGTCTGAAGCAGGACGCTCACCAGCATTGCCGATCGAGTTGAAGGGCACTTCAATCTCAATTAACGGCGCGGCCTGTGGGATTTATTCAGTTACCACAACTTCAATTAGTTTTGCCGTGCCGCCAGGTCTGGTCGCGAACTCCGGGACGGCCAGTTATCCGGTTGTGATAAACAGTAACGGCACGGTGATTCGCGGTCAGGTGGTAATTGTAGCGGCCCAGCCCGATATCTTTACCAGCACCAACGGTCCTGGCGGACGCGCTCTCATCTGTAATATCACTAGGCCGCTTACTCCCGGTTGCTTGATGGAGCCATTCAACATCACGTCCGACGATGGCACGGGCACACTGGTACCCACCGTGCTCGAGATCCAACTGACTGGCGTTCGCGGTACAGCAGCGTCCGCAATCACTGTCACGATTGGCACGACCGCAATAGTCCCATCGAATGTGATTGTGCTCGATCAGCCTGGATTCCAGGAGATTGATCTAACGCTTCCCGCGGCAGTCGATCGCGGTGACCTTCCAATCGTGGTCAAGGTAGGCACAGCAACGAGCCGGCCAACTGACTCTGCGCCGCATATAACGATCAATCCTTAAGCTAATTTAGGCATAACGTTCCGATTGCCGTCAGGTCAGGCTCGAGATGGCTTGCTTCCATTGGGCGGTAATTCTCTCCCAACCCAGCATATTTCTCACATAGTCCGCGACGTTCTCCGAAATAACCGTTCGTAGGTTTTGATTAGACAGCAACGCTCTGATGTAAGCATATAACACTTCTGCCTGCTTCTGATCGTGGGCCAACTTCCAACATACTTTATCCGGAAACTCTCGATACTGATTTGTGTCGCTGACGACGGTCGGCTTGGCAGCGGCCAGCGCGTGCATCAAGGTACCCGACGCCTCACCCATCGACGGGTTTCGCAGGTTGATAATAATGTCCGACGCAAAAATCGAGTTAAAGTAATCCTTTTCGTTTAGATATCCGGTGAAAATAATTTTCTCGTGATACTTGCTCGACCGCACCCTTGCTACTAGATCTTTAACTTCCGGAGATGGCTCGCCGGCAAATATCAGCTGTACGGGATAGCCATCGTCAAGCAATCGGTTCACTACATCTATTTGCAGCCCTGGCAGCTTATTTGGATTGACGAATCCCAGACAGGTTAGGACGAAGTGATCATCTCTGATGGAGAACTTGTTCTTGAAGTTTCCGATTCCTGCTTTGTCCGGCTGACAGTTGAGCTTGGCAAAGTGCGGGATGACTTCTATGTGGGCGTTGTCAGCAAACTGGTTCCTGACCCATCGATGATGAACGATTACTTTCTTGCTGCGAATAACGATCGCTTGTGACATCGGGAGTTGCGATGAATCAGGAAAAAGCCGATGAATCAGCGATTGCAGCCCTTTGCGTCCGTCTTCGCCATGTCCATTAGGCAATGCCTGACGATACAACTCGTGGTTCTGGCGATAGAAAGCTTCGTGCATAAAGCCACTGAGGTTGTAATCGTGCAGCACTACCGTGCCGGGAAAACGCCACGCAAGTTCATAGATTCCCTTGTGAAAATCGCTGTTGTTCCCGATATGACAAATTGTCTGTTCGTAACTTTCATGTCTATCGGCGAAAGCCGCGATGGGATAAACCTCAAACTCGTCCTGGAGTTCAGTGATCGGCGGCTGCTTGTCGTAATACAGATCAATATCAAAGTGAGATTTGAGGCCTTTGACGAGCCAATAACTATAGTTGGCAATGCCGCTTCTTTGTGGCGGGAACGGCGAGAGCCAGGCAATCTTTAGTAGTTTTTGCGTGGAATTGTTCAAAGCGACTGATTCGAAAGTTTAATTCTTACCGTGGGGCATCATGAGAATTTTTTTGCGCCTTGCTATTCGTCCTGCGGGTTATCCGCTCAATGTCGGCGATCCATGCTTCAAGCAAATCCAACTCAGCTTCGCCAATCATATTCATCCGTACCAACTCCGAGTAGCAGAGACGCAGATTGTCGTTGAGGTTGTCGCGCCCGGATTTCAATGCCAGGTCCCCAAGGGCCGCACAGATTTTCTTGTTATTCAAATAGCCGGGCACCTCCTCCTGCAAATCGCGCAGCAAGTCATGCTTGTTTCGATCGTGCCGAATTGTCGGCCCGTGAAATAGCACGCCCCAATTGTTGGTCCAGGCAATTCGTTGCGCTACAAAACCCCGCCAGATATCGGTCACGCGAATCGAGCAATACGCCGGCAAGTAGAGCAGGGGAAAAGCATCGCTCCACCAAGTAGTGTTTTGGCTATTGAAAGGTGACCAGGAATTGTTCCCCAGGGCAATTCGGCGATCCCTTCTGAAAGATTGCGGCAGCGGAAATGCCAGCCGATAGATAGCATCCACGTCGGGGTCTTGATCAGTCAGCCCTTGCTGAATAGGACAATCAACCTCTTTGGTAATCAGCGTGTCATAGTTTGGAACGGAACTATTGATGCTTTCCAGCGACAATCCACGGGGCCAAATCTTTGCATCTGTAAAGTACCGATAAATGTTAACCCATCCTGTATCTGAAATCAGTCGCGCCAACTGCTTCCTGTGTCGTTGGGCCCAAAATTCCGCGCGCGGAAAATTGTCATCGTCAGTTTCGATCAGCACCGCTGCACCTGTACGCATGGCCAATAGATACCCAATATTCTTGCGCGCGTAACTTCTCGCCGGGCATAGGCGCGCGAAAGCAAACCCCAGTTCCATTTGCTCCTTCAAATCGTAAAAGCGACAACCTTCCAACTCGAATTGCCGTGGACTGCCCTCATCGCCAATCACGAAAAATTCGACTCCGTGCTGCTGGCATCCACTTGCTAACTCTTTCAGGGCGGCGTTTGGTGACGCGACCGAAGTGACAACTAAAACAGTTTTCGGTTCCATTATTCCTACAGTCGGCCTTGTCGCCTCAGACGATACATACGCCACAGATTGTAAAGTGAATCTTTGAGCACGCTCGTGTTTACGCCGGGGCTGGCTGCACGATAATGGATCGGTACCTCCGCAATCCGCAGGTTCCGACAGTGAATTTTAATCTCAGTCTGAAAGAAGTGGGCGCGGGAATAAATACCTTTACTGAGGATGTATTTCAGCGCGTCGCGCGAGAACAGCTCAAATCCGCTGGTCATATCACTTAAATCCGTCCCCATAAGAGCATCGGTCAGAATCGTGCCCCCGCGACTAATGAGCTTGCGTTTCCGAGAGCTGTCCGTAATCTTGCCGCCTCCACAAAATCGACTCCCGAACACGCAGTCATAGCCTTCAATCATCTTCTGGAAAAATTGCGGTATGTCGCCGGGCTGATGACTAAAGCCGCCGTCAATTTCCAGAATCCAATCACATCCAGCGCTGAGGGCCTCGCGATAACCGCGCACGTAAGCATCGACCACACAATGATTGTTTGGCGCCCACACAACTTGTAACTCGGAGCGCTCGTTTTTCAATTCATCCAGGAGTTCTCTCGTGCGGTCACAGCTAGCTCGATCGAGTATTGCGAAAAACTCGACGCTCTTAAAACTGTAAGAAGCGCATTGGCTCAATACACTATTGACGAAGCTAACCGCGGAAGCTTCCTGATTTGCCATCGGACAAACAATTCCGAGGCTGATGGATGCGAAAACCGAGTCGTTCATAGAAGTTGCGCCCTGGTTACACTAACGAACGGTGATCTTCATGTGCGCAGCTGGCGATTCCTCATCAGCAAACCAAGTCACTCGCTCTTGCACCATGTCGAGTTCAAGAGTGTATTCACCGGGCATTTGCGGGGCGGTGATTCTGAGCAGAAGTTCAACTTTGCGCCCCGGCCTCAAGTCGTGGGGCAGAGCAGCACGGCCGTCGTCGAGAATCACGGTGCGCCCGTTCGAGTCCGCCCAATGATTTCCCAGCCGTATTTGATATTTACCGCTACTGTCACCCATGGCCGGCCAAATCGCGCCGCTGACATTCTTTACCTTGACCCGCAAGTCGAGGGACTCGCCGGCGGCTAAAACCTGCGGCGGGTTCAGGAACTCGAACTCTACTGCATATCCTCCATCCGGCAGCGGCCCAGTCGCCTCTGTATATTTCGGTGCATCCTGGACGCCGCTTGGTCCCTGAATTTTGATCTCTAGCCAATACACTCCCAGAGCGATCTTGCGCTCATCCTCATTTAGGTTGAGTTCCTTTGGCGACACGGCATCCGGCAATTCGAAAGTTAAAACATTGTTCCCTTGCAATAACTCTTTTGGCAGGATCCGGGAGTATTCATGAGGAGATGGATCTTTCAATGTCAACGTCTCGAGCAGCTGACCGTTTAGCTTTATGCTGATTCTCTGCTCTTTTCCCCCGACGATAAATGGGGTTAATTTCATTAGCAGTTGCGCATCGGCTATCTTGTCGAGACCGAAAACTACGGTCGCTTCATCTCCGTCACTCCACCGGTATTCACCGCCCATTTCGCTCCAGCCGTACCACAAGTACAGGTCGGCTGATTTGCGTGAAAAATCGATCCTGACATCGGCAGGCGGAAAAACCTTTGGGGGCGGCGGACGCAGGAAACCGGCCAGAAACTGGGGGTATCTCCAATCCCAAAGACGGCTTGGATCCCGATCGACTCTGACAGGTTTGTTGTTCCATGTAATGATAGCCGGCATTGTTGCGCCAATTCCATTCATGCAGCTACTTACCAGCAACAAGAACCCGCCCACGACATTTTGTAATCGCCAAAATCCAGGGGGCCGATTCTTCAACTCCTCACGCTGTTTCAACATCGCCTGAACGGCGATAATCGCCAAAAGAACAAGCCAGGGAACAACTCCTGACATTAGCCTGGGACCATAACTGCCGCCGCCATACCAATGCGAGAATCCCGAAGTTACTATCCAATGAACTGCAAAGATACTTAACGAAAGCACCACCAGTCTCGGCCAAACAATTTTCCTGCGGTAACGGGCGAGCAGGTAAAAGACAAAAAGTGTGACTGGGACGTAGATGAACAATCCGCGCGCGGGGCTAATTAAATTGCCCGCCAAAGCTTCGCCAAAATGCTCGAACGTCAAGCGGCCCGCACGATAATAATTTGGCAGCATCTTGCCGAAGTTGTACCAGGAGTAAAATACGAAAAGAGCTAACCAGATCAGCCCGGTTACTGCATACCGCGCAAATAGCCGACGGTGATAGAGAAGTACGTAAACGGAAATCGCCAGGATTGGGATCGCGTTGGTCGGTCGCACAAAGTAAGTCCAGGCCATCACCGTAGCAGCCAATATAGGACGGAGTCGAATTCCGGTACTCGCTTCCGCCAACAGCATCCAGACAACCAGTCCCACCAGGAAGATTCCCCACGTGTCCGACCACATACTTCCGGAAAGAGTACTCCACACTTGCGTTGCCAGTGTTCCTCCGAGCGCGATAATGACACTCCACCGCTCCGGTAAGACCAAGCGACCGGTAAAATAAAAAATACTGCCCAGCAACGCCATCAAAAAAGCCGAAAATATCAGCTGAAGCTGTATTTCTTTGCCAAGGTTGTAGGTTCCATCCCTATTGATCACGGACAGGCCGAAAAAATCCATTAACGCTACATAAGGAAGGGAGAGAACGGAAGTGCCGGGTGGAAGAAAATAATAGAGCCGATTCCCCACCCATTCGAGTTCATTTATTCGGCCGTTTTCCACGTAGCTGCCGTTGAATCTGGGCTCGAGC
>Ga0137359_10003749_pt1 | contig 12355 bp, 10 predicted proteins | sample Mad1_40_16metaG_FD_108281 | JGI IMG/M metagenome (GOLD analysis project Ga0137359, IMG submission 108281) | Vadose zone soil microbial communities from Angelo Coast Range Reserve, California, USA - Mad1_40_16 metaG | ecosystem: Environmental > Terrestrial > Soil > Vadose zone | place: USA... | reverse complement strand
TAGCAATCCTCTCACGCGTGAAGTGTGAACAGGTCCACCGCGGCATGCCCGCTGACGAGGAAGGAGCGCAGTCCCGGTTGCTTGCAGCGACGGTCAGCGGAATTCGGATAGTCAACGTTTACATTCCCAACGGGCAAGCCGTCGGCGCCGAGAAGTACTACTTTAAGCTCGAGTGGCTGCGGCGGCTGCGAGCGTTTTTCGATTCACATTACCAGCCCACCGAGCGCGTGCTGTTGTGCGGCGACTTCAACGTCGCGCCTGAAGACCGAGACGTACACGACCCGGTACTGTGGCGCGGAAGAATTCTATTCAGCGACCCTGAGAAAGAGGCGTTGAACCGCGTAAAGCAATGGGGATTCGTGGATGCGTTCCGAATGCACAACTCTGAAGAGAAACAGTTTTCGTGGTGGGACTATCGAGCGGGAGCTTTTCGTCGGAACCTGGGGCTACGAATCGATCACGTATGGGTGACAGAGCCGCTTGCAAAAGAGTCCGCATCGGTGGTGATTGACAAAGAGCCACGTCGCTGGGAAAAGCCGTCCGACCACGCGCCCGTTGTAGCGGAGTTCTGTTGATCTATTATGGAGAACCGAATGGCGCGGCGTTTTTGTGAAGCATCGCACGAAAAACAAAGAGCCGGAGTTCTGGACCCCGGCTCCCGGTTGAATGGCGGAGAAGGAGGGATTCGAACCCTCGATAGGCCTTTACAGCCTATAGCGGTTTAGCAAACCGCCGCCCTCAGCCACTAGGCGACTTCTCCATCAAAGACTTGTGGGAGTATACCGGACGCCCTATGGGCTATCAAGCAAAGCACTAGCATAGACTTTAGACTGTGTGCGAGATCGCTCCTTAAGGCGGGCAACACCACGCACAGACCAAATTCTATGCCCCTTCCCGGGCGTTCAAGTCGATAGCGAGGAGCGAATATGCGAAGAGCTGATCGTTTGATTCTTGTGCTTCTGTGGGCGGCCGCCGTCGTGTTTCTGATGATCCCAACGGAAATGCGTTCGACCGCTCAAACCAAGTCGGCCCCAACGTCCGAGAAGATGGTCGCTCCACGGATCTGGGATGCTAAACAACTTGCGACGTGGGCCACGCCCGTCGCTCGGATTAACGTTACGGCGAACTTCTACACGGAAGAAGAGTACTACGCCGCGCCTGTAGACAACCTGCGCACTTACCCCGTCTACGCTCCGGATAAAGAGCCCAAGGGCTACCGGGACTGGATGCTCAAGCAAGGCGCGCAGACGTTGATCGAGCCCGAGAAGCTCAAGACTGACCGCGACTGGGTCGAAGCCGGCCGCGTAGTATTCGGGGGCCTCGACTTCCCCGTTACCCGAACCGATGACCCTCGCGTAATGAAGTTCCTGAGCGACCCCGACGCGGTCCTCAAAGGCGGAGACGCGATCACCAAGGATGGCCTTATTCCCGCGCTTCGCTGGAGCGTTGATCGCAATGGCAAGTTGAAGGTCGGGCTCGCTGACTGCTCGGGTTGTCACAGCCGAATCATGCCGGACGGCTCATTGCTGCTTGGCGCTCAAGGCAACTTGGGTTTTGCGTTCGAATCAGTTGGGGTTGTCGTCGAGGGATTTACAAAAGACCTCGAACGTAAAGGCATCTCAATCAATCAAGCCGAATACGCGTCCTATGGGATGCCCTGGCTCAAGGACGACATTCACGAAGGCTTTAAGACTATGAAGCCGGAGGAGATTGGGCAGGTGGACGGGTTTCCGCAGCCCGGCACCTTCTCGCGTTTCAACGGGAGCCCTTACTACATAACAAAGATTCCCGACCTGATAGGTCTCAAGGACCGCCGTTACATCGATCACACAGGCACTCACGTGAATCGCGGGCCAGAGGACATCGCTCGATACGCAATCCTGGTCAGCGTCGCCGACGACGGATCGATCGGTCAGCCCAAGTTCTTCGACGAGAAGCAGCGCAAGCTCACTCATCGATTCAGCGACGAAGCGATGTACGCGATTGGAAAGTTTGTCTATTCGCTTGAACCGCCTCCTAACCCGAACAAGCTTGACACTGCGGCGGAGCGCGGCAAGAAGGTGTTTGACAGCGAAGGCTGCGCAATGTGCCACACGCCACCACTGTACACAAACAACATGCTGATCCCGGCCCCCGGCTTCACTCCACCCAAGGACGATCCCGCCACCGCGCGTCTGCGCATCATGCGCGTACCGGTTGGCACAGATCCGAACCTCGCGTTGAGGACGAGAAAAGGAACCGGTTATTACAAGGTTCCTTCGCTGAAGGGGCTTTGGTACCGAAACCTGATCGAGCACTCGGGGTCGATAGCGACGCTCGAGGAGTGGTTCGACCGAAAGCGACTGCGGAACGATTACGTTCCGAGTGGATGGAAGGCGCCGGGCAAGAAGACCCGCGCGGTGCCGGGTCACGAGTTTGGGATGGACTTGTCGGCGACAGATAAGAACGCGCTGGTGGCGTTTTTGAAGACGCTTTGAGTTGATGTCGCGGATGGGCAAATCATTGAAGGAGTCCCCATGTAGCACGACGCTCTCTGGACTTGAAGAACCCTAAGCGGCAACCCCCACATAATCAACGCGGCTTGACGGCTCTGGAATGGGTAACCCGTCTTCACGAAGTCCGCGTAAGTGAAATTCGATGGCCTCGCGGATTTCCCTTTCAGTTGCTTCGATTGTCGTTCCAGTGGCTATGCACCCAGGTAAGTCAGGAACATAGGCTCCGTAATTGTTCTCGGCTTTTTCGATCACTATCGCATATCGCATGTCTTACTCTGCCTGCTTCTTCAATCCAGCTTGTCGCAGGACGCTGTTCAAGGTGCCAATCGGCAAATCGTCATTGGGCTTACCAGGAACAGTCACGCGACCTACCTTTGTAGGATGCTTGAACTGTCGGTGACTACCTTCAGTCGCAACGATGTACTCAGCGAGCCGACCGCGTTCGGTATTGCCGAGCAGATCCGAGGCGGACCACTGCCAGTATTCCGATAGCTTCGCAATGGCGACGCCATTCTCCTTGAACTCCTCTTCGCCAGTTTTGCGCACAAGAGCTCTCGCACGCAGCTCTGTCGGGATGGGGTCGTCAACCATAGTGGATCCAGCGTCAATGTTCACTATCTTCCTCCTTCTTCGGTCTCGATTCATCAGCCTTGCGGACCCGAAGCACTGTAGCGAACTTATCCTCGTAAACCTTCTCGAAGTCGCCGCTGTCCTCAGCTACTTGTAAAAAGTCCGGGTGCTCGTCATCCGTAAACACGTACTCAGCGCCGAAGCGATCGCGGATCAGCGGAGCAGGGTTCTCTTCGTCGCCCAGCGTGATGTTCGCATACAGCTTCCACAACTCAGGATCGCGATCATACAGATAAGTCGGATCGAGCCCGACGATATACGTGTTCTTTGGGTTGTAGTAGAACAGCATCGGAAAATCATCCCAATCCGTGCAGAAGATCATCGAGCCCGGCGGCGTGTTTGCAGCGATCCACTCGCATGCTCCTCGATATGCGAATGGGTCTGCCTCGCCCTTCACGTCTTCGCGAGCGGTCCAGAGACACCCGCCCATCCAGAGGATTGCCGCCAGCGTGACAACCGCCGCGGCGATCGCGGCAATAACTCGATCTCGCGTGCGCGCCAGCCAGGCGAGCTTCACACGTTCAAGCCTCGGACTGATTGTGAACGCAGCGAACAACGCGGCGAACGGCGGCCAGTACTCGATGAAGCGGCGCGCCTTGAAAGTCATCAGTAACAGCAGCACCGACACGATCAAAAAGAACAACGGCTTGAGGTCAACCACCCGGTCGGGATACTGAAACGCCAGCAGCCCGACCAGGTAAACCGCGAATGCGACCGCGCTTATGCCGAGCATTGCCCACGCCTCGTATGGGTCCCACTCTACGCCTACGGCTACCGGGTAAGCGCTGGTGTACTTCATCAGCACGTGTTCGCGAAGCAACGTGAGGTTCTTTGGGAAGTAAGGATTGATCACCAGCCCGGCGACTACCCCGATAAACGAAGCGAGAGCGCCCCATAAGTCGATCCGGCGTTCAGACAGATAAAGGCCGACCGAGTACGCGAGAGCAAATACCAGTATCAGCGGGAACAGACTGTACGACCACACAAAAACAAACGAAAGCACCGCGAGCCAGATATGCTTTCGCTTCAAGATCAAATACGTCCCGATGCCTAGCAGCGCAAGCGACAGGGCGGGCGCGCGGGTCATCGACATGCGATACAGGAAATGCTCGGAGCCGGCGATCAGCGGCGTAAGCCACAACCATCGATATCGAACTCGATAGACAACCAGCAATGCAAATAGAGAATCAATTCCAAGGCTCGAGAAGACAACCGCCGCAAGCTTAGCTCCCAGTCTCAGGTCGCCAAAGGTGAATGGAATCAAGAGCACGTGAAACAGGTAATGATGATCGACATAGTCTTGCTCGTTGAGCGTAGTGCGCGGCAGCGCTTTGAACGCTGGAAGGTGAGGCCAATTCTCACGCAGCATCGCCGCCCATCGGATGTGATAGTAACCGTCGTTATCGAGAATCGCCGGACCGCCGAATTGAATCCAGCCCATCACCAGGAGTATCAGCGCGAGCCCGCCGGTGATTTCCAGCGCGGAGCGGAGCCCGCGAGATGCGAGGCCCGCAAGAGTGGAGGTGCAGAGGGGCGGAGGAGAAGAGGAGAGGGGAACCGAGCGCGAGGGCGAAACGGGGTCTCCTCCGCTCCTCCGCCCCTCCCCTCCTCCGCTCTCTGTCTCTTCTTCCACCGCATCCTCACGTCTGAAAGTTTTGAATGACTCTCAAGTCTTCGCCGGTTACCGCGTCTATGTACACCGTCCACGAGAGCGACTTTCCGGCTGTCACTTCCCAGGCGAGCCGGACTTCGACGGCATCGCCTTTCTCGATGGGCAGGATCACAAGCCGCTTGACGCTCACTTCGGCTGGCGCGCCGATCTGGGTCCGCTGCACGCGGCCGGCGATATCTGTGTAGCTGAACGTGCGGCCGACGATCTTCTTGGCGGCGAGGTCTCGTTCCACGGAAGGCCTCAAAGGCAGATCAACGCTCGGGACGAACCTATCGTCGAGTTGCATCAGCCGTCCGTCACGGCTCACGACCGCGACCATCTCGCCAAAGTTGCCGGCTACCGGGTAAGCGTAGCTTGCCTGTCGATAAGTCAGCCGCTCGGTGTCGCCCGACACGTCGGCGCTGATCAGTGAAATCAGCGCCGGATCGATTCCGAGCAACTCGCGCCACCGATCGATGAATGCCTTCATCGCCTCGCGAAGCGCGAATGTTTCCGTGCCGGGTTCGGGCTTGCCCGCCAGGAGCTGTATCCCGTTCGAGACGCCCAGCAGCGAACGCGGCGTGTTGGTGATGGGATAGAGGTCGGGCGGCGTTTGGGGCACGCCATACGCGTCAAGCATCCGCCTCCACTCGCGTTCGGCCTTTGCCCGACGATCCGTTGAATCGCTTATGACCGCCGGGTACTTCTGCCTGGCCGGGCCTGGAGCTTGAGGCGAGGCTTCGGAGCCCGCCAACAGTAGAACTGTAGTGAGACAAGTGATAGTCCGTAAGATCATAGAAGCGCAGAAGCAGACCGTGCGCGTTGCTCGTTGCGGCGCGCGAGAAGCAGTTCAACAAGGGATTATTCATGTTTTCAAATCACCGGGCAAGCTGACGTTCCCAAAGCATGAAAAGTCGTGCCCGAGCGTGCGCTTTCGCGCTATCATTAACCACGCCGCGCGAGAGCGAAGTCGCAACAAGAGGGACAAGCGATGCTGAGACGCTATACAACGCTGTGGGTACTGGTCCTGGCAGTGTGGATGCTCATAGGTTTGTCCTTCACGCTGAACTACTTCTTCTTTGCCTCGCACTACGTAGCGATTTTCGAGCACCCGCCGACACTTGGTCAGATGCTCGTATGGGAGCTTCCATATTGGCTCCTGTGGGCGGGGCTCGCGCCTGCGATCTTCCTGTTCACGCGGCGGTTTCCTATCGATCGCGAGCGGTGGTTTAGCAACTCATTGCTTCACATCCTCGCCTGCGTTGTCCTGTCGATCGCTCACCGCGCCATCTATCTGATCATCGGATGGCTGTTGCACGTCGCCGCCTATCAGAACCTCGGTTCGATACCGGACCTGTACTCATCGGATATTCTCTTCAATCTTCCGACTGGGTTTATGAGCTACGGAACGATCTTCCTGGTCAGCTATGTGATCGACTACTACCGGCGCCATCAACAAGAGGAGCTGAAGATCTCTCGATTGAAGGCGGACCTTGCGCAGGCTCAACTGCAGGTGACCGAGGCCCAGCTTCAGGCGCTGAAGATGCAGCTACATCCACACTTTTTGTTCAACACACTCAACTCGATTTCGGCGCTTCTGGATGAAGACGTGGACGCGGCGGATCAGATGCTGGCTCGGCTCGGCGACCTCTTGAGGCTTACGCTTGAAAACTCGGGGGCGCAACAAGTGACGCTTCAAGAGGAGCTGGAATTCCTCAGGTGTTATCTCGAGATCGAGCACGTGCGTTTTCACGACCGGCTCACCGTGAACATGCATGTTGATCCCGAGACGCTCGACGCGCGAGTGCCGAACCTGATCTTGCAGCCGATCGTAGAAAACGCGATCAGGCATGGAATCGTGTCAAGGATTGCTCCGGGTGAGATTGAGATTCGAGCAAGCCGCGCCGGCGACGTTCTGCAACTGCGGGTGAAAGACAACGGGCCGGGGCTGCACGGCGGCGAAGCTACGAGCGGGCGGATCAAAGAAGGGCTGGGTCTGGCCAACACGCGAGCCAGACTTCAACAGATGTACGGGACTGCTCATCGATTTGATATGTCGGACGTTCCCGAAGGCGGATTGCAGGTAACGCTTGAAATGCCCTTCGAGAACGCCGGTCTCGTTCGCGAACGCGAAGAGGCAGTGATCATATGACGGCGGGCAGGAGGATTCGAACGCTGATAGTCGACGACGAGCCGCTGGCGCGCCGGAAGATCAGGCGAATGCTCGCACGCGATCCCGAAGTCGAGATCCTCGGCGACTGCGCAAACGGACGCGAGGCCATCGCCGCAATCAGTACCCAAAATCCCGCCCTTGTTTTTCTGGACGTTCACATGCCCGAGATTGACGGCTTCGATGTTCTGGAATCGATACCTCCCGCCGGGATGCCGTTCGTGATCTTTGTCACCGCTTACGATCAATACGCGCTGCGAGCCTTTGAGGTCTCCGCCGTTGATTACCTCGTGAAGCCGTTCGATCGCCGCCGATTTGAAAAGGCGCTTCAGCGGGCAAAGTCGCGACTGGCCGCCGAGCGAGGAAGCGATCTGAACCAGCAAACGCTGGCTTTGTTGGAAGAGTTGAAAGCCCGGTCCAGTCACACCGAGCGGTTGGTGATCAAAGCCGGGGGTCGGGCGTTTTTTCTGAAGACCGAAGAGATCGACTGGATCGAAGCCGAAGGAAAATACGTCCGGCTCCACGTCGGCAAGGAGTCCTACCTGCTGAGAGAAGCGATCGGAAGCATGGAAGGCCAACTCGATCCGCGGAGGTTTCCGCGCATTCACCGCTCGACAATCGTGAACATCGAGCGGATCCATGAGCTGCAGCCGTGGTTTCATAACGAGTATCGAGTCATTCTCAACGACGGAACCGAATTGATGCTGAGCCGCAGTTGCCGCAAGAAACTCAGTGAGCTCCTGGGCGCCGCGCTATGATCAATGTCGCCGCCCGATCGAGAAGCGACAGTTCATTCCTTTCTGACGCCATCCAGTCCACAATACGAACGTTCGTGACAAAGTGATGGCCGCTCCGGGCCTCTCGCCCGTATAGTCACCGCACACGATAAGTGTCGAGCAGGAAACTCGGAATGGCCGAGGCGCGCAGCCGTTCAGCTCCGCGCCGCGGATGGGGTATAGTTTGCTCGAAGCATCGAGCTACACCCATCCAAAAGAACACGGAGGCCAATCCATGACTCGTTACATTTCTCGTTACAGCGCGCTGGTTCTGTCCGTTGTCGTCTGCCTGCCCGTCGCGATCGCGCGGTCGCAGGGCGATATGTCGAAGGTCGAGATCAAGTCGAGCCCGGTGGCCGGGAACGTCTACATGCTGCAAGGCTCGGGCGGCAACATCGGGGTTTCAGTCGGAACCGATGGGATTCTGATAGTCGATGACGAGTTCGCGCCGCTTGCGGACAAGATTCGCGCCGCGCTCAAGAAGCTGGGCGAGGGCAAACTGCGATACGTGCTCAACACGCATTGGCACGGAGATCACACCGGCGCCAACGCGCAGTTCGGAGTAGAAGCTCCGATCATCGCTCACGACAATGTTCGCAAGCGGCTCTCGGGCGAACTGAGACCGCCCAGCGGCGCCGGGACTCCTGCGCCCAACGAAGCGCTCCCGGTCATCACCTTCGATCAGTCGTTATCGGTCCATTTCAACGGTGAGGAGATTCGCGTCATCCACTTCCCGCACGGACACACGGACGGCGACAGCATAATCTTCTTCACTCGCTCGAATGTGGTTCACATGGGCGATGACTTCTTCAACGGGATGTTTCCGTACGTCGATCTCAACAGCGGCGGAGACGTCGAAGGCTACGAGCGCAACGTCGCGGCTGCGATCACTAAGATCCCGGCTGGCGCGAAGATCATCCCGGGTCATGGTCCGCTCGCGACGATCGACGATCTAAAATCGTTTCACGCGATGCTGGTTGAGACGATCGGCATCGTTCGCCAGCGGCTGAAGTCTGGAAAAACGCTCGAGCAGATTCAAGCAGAAGGGCTGCCGGAGAAGTGGAATACCTGGGGCGCCGGCTTCGTCAACACCAAGACATGGATCAACATCGTTTATCAGAGTCTTTCTAAGCCCCGCTAGAGGCGCGCCCAGCCCTCGGTGCACGCGTTTCAAACCTAGCGGGGAATTGAATGGCCAGGATCTCAGGCCCCGTGGAGGATTTGGAATGCCGAAATCACCATTGGCTGTAGATGTGCGGGCGTCCCGTTCTCAAGATGAACTCGCAAAGGCGCAAGGCGCCGCTGCTCCCTCCGGGAATCGACTCTTTGCGAGGAAACCGCTCAAATTGCTGCTCGACGAGATGGCCGGCGAGCACCGCTTGCGTCGAGTGCTCGGACCGGTTCAACTCACGAGCCTCGGCGTCGGCGCGATCATCGGCGCCGGCATTTTCGTGGCGACGGGCAAAGCAGCTCACAACGTCGCCGGTCCCGCATTGATGCTGTCATACGTCGTGGCAGGAAGCGCCTGCATATTCGCGGCGCTGTGTTACGCGGAGTTTGCTGCGATGGTCCCAGTGGCCGGGTCGGCTTACACTTACGCGTACACGACGCTGGGTGAGTTGTTCGCATGGATCATCGGATGGGATCTCGTGCTCGAATACGCGGTCAGCGCGGCGACGGTCACTCACGGCGCGTCGGCTTACTTTCAGGACCTTATCGGAATCTTCGGGCTCAAGCTGCCCGAGGCGCTGAGCCGAGCGCCGTTCGACATCGATGCGACGACCGGAAAGTGGGCGGCGACCGGAACGTTGCTCGACTCTCCCGCTCTCGTGGTGACCGCGCTGGTGACAATCATTCTGGTCATCGGCATCAAGGAGAGCGCAAGCTTCAACGCGGCGATGGTGATCCTGAAACTGTCGATCGTTCTATTGGTAATCGGGGTCGGCGTGTTCTACGTTGATCCCAAAAACTGGCATCCGTTCTCGCCTTACGGCCTGACCGGCGTCAGCTTCTTCGGCAAGACTCTCTTCGGTCAAACGGACGCCGCGGGTCAGCCGCTTGGGATGCTGGCGGGCGGCGCAGTGATATTCTTCGCCTATATCGGGTTTGACTCCGTGTCGACTCATTCTGAAGAAGCTCGCAACCCTCAACGCGACGTGCCGAAAGGAATCATCATCTCGCTGGTTCTCTGCACGGTGCTCTACATCGCCGTTACTGCCGTGCTGACCGGGATGGTCCCTTACAACAAGCTGGACATAAACGCGCCGGTGGCTGACGCATTCAAACAGAAGGGCCTGACCTGGGCGCAATTGTTGATCTCGCTCGGCGCGGTTGCCGGGATCACCTCGGTGGTGTTGGTAACAATGCTGAGCCAGGCTCGGATACTGCTGGCGATGGCGCGCGATGGATTGCTCCCCGCGAAGTTCTTTGCCGCGGTTCACAAACGCTTTCGCACGCCCTGGAAATCAACCATCGTCACCGGCATCTTCGTTGGCACGACGGCGGCGCTTCTTCCGATCGATGTTCTGTTGACCCTGGTGAACATCGGCACGCTGCTGGCGTTTGTGATTGTGTGCTCAGCGGTGCTTATCATGCGTCGCACCCACCCGAACGCCGAACGGCCGTTTCGGGCTCCGCTTGTTCCGCTCGTGCCGATACTGGGAATCGCAATTTGTTTGCTGCTGATGTTCTCGCTGCCAGCGGAAAACTGGTTGCGATTGTTTGTCTGGCTGTTGATAGGCCTGGCGATCTACTTCGGCTACGGGAGAAGGCATAGCGTTATGGCTCGCCGCCTGGCGCACGAGATGAGCAAGCACGGGGTTTCGCCCGCGGGTTCCCCAGTCACCGATACTGATACAAGCGCCGACTAAAGCGTTGGCATGAGGTTTCGCTATGGTAATATCTCGACTGGATAATCAAACATCGGTCGAGGGCGACAGTGTCCCAACGAAAGTATCGCGATCCAATTCATAACATCATTTCGCTCGACGAGTCCGTGCCGGAAGACCGGTTGATCGTCGACTTGATCGACTCGGCGGAGTTCCAGCGCCTGCGCCGGATCAGGCAGCTTGGGCTCGCGATGTTCACGTATCAAGGCGCGGAGCACAGCCGGTTCACGCACTCGATCGGTGTGATGCACGTCATGACTCGCGCGCTGAACCTGCTGGGTTCGCATCACGCGATAAGCGACGAGGCGCGCGTGGTAGGTCGCGCCGGTGCGTTGCTCCACGACCTCGGGCATGGGCCCCTCTCGCATGTCGTGGAGAAGGTGTTTCACTTCCACCACGAAGACTGGACGCGGCGGATAGTTCTGGACGCCGCGACTGAAGTCAACCAGATCCTCAGCAACTTCGACAGGCAGCTTCCGGAAAAGCTCGCGTCGCTGTATCAGCACAACTACTCGCCTGCGTTCGTCTGGCAGCTGGTCTCTTCGCAGCTTGATTGCGATCGGATGGACTACCTCCTGCGCGACAGCTTGATGACCGGTGCGAAGTACGGACTGTATGACCTGGAGTGGGTGCTGCACGCGCTCAGGATAGATGAGCCGTGCGATCGAATCTACGTCGAGGCAAAGGGTCTGTATTCGGTTGAGGAGTATCTTCAGGCGCGTTACTACATGTTCCGGCAGGTCTACTTTCATCGGACGTTGCGGTCCGCGGAAGCCGTGCTGAATTCGGCGCTGAATCGGGCCCGCTTACTAATCGAGCGCGGCAACCTGGCTTTTCGAATGCCAGGCTCTGTGTTTGAGAAGATGCTTACAGGTGAACAGGTCAACGCCGGCGAATACCTTCAGCTTGATGATACCGATGTGATGTTTAGATTGAAGGAATGGTCGCGCGACGACGACGAGATCCTGGCGGATCTGACGACGCGCCTGATGCATCGAAGGTTGTTCAAAGCTATCGACCTCGGCGCGGATATGTCGGAGGGGTTCTGGGAAACGGCGGGTGAGATTGTTCGGGGAGGGGCCTTTGATCCGCGGTATTACCTGATAACCGATCGAGCTGCCGACGTCCCTTATTACAGCGACTATTCACCGGTGGGCGTTGACCCAAAGAGCCTGATATACGTTGAAGCAGGGCCGCAGGCTTCGATACGCGAAATAAGCGAAGTGTCAGAAGTAGTCCGAGGAATGCGCGGCTATCGCATCGACCGCGTCTGTGTGCCAGTCGAGGTAGCCGACCAGATCTCCCTTCTTATAAGCGATCACGCCAGGCAAGCGGGGGGTGGCACCAAGGTGTCCCCCTCTTGATTGGAACTTTATTGGAAGCTTGAGCGCCTGGTTCGATTTCGCTCGTTCGTCACCTCGTGGGTGACGCCAGCAACTATACAACAAGTATTCACGCGGTCAATTCCCCGTGCGGGTAAGTCACAGACGGAATAGACGGATGATGATACCACGGAGATCGGGGTTCATTTGTTGTCAGGTGAATATGTCTGTTGGTATCTGGCAAGCGTTTCGCGAACGCGCTCGGCGTCTGCGCGCGCGACACGGAACTTCTGAGGTTTCCCTTGAAACGTGATGACCATCTCGTCTTTGGTCAGACTCACGCCGGCGCCGACAAGATTGGAGGCGAAGACGTGCTCTCCATCGTAGCGCACGCCCGTCGCGTTAATCGTCAGCGGTCCGCTG
>Ga0137359_10003746_pt1 | contig 12359 bp, 7 predicted proteins | sample Mad1_40_16metaG_FD_108281 | JGI IMG/M metagenome (GOLD analysis project Ga0137359, IMG submission 108281) | Vadose zone soil microbial communities from Angelo Coast Range Reserve, California, USA - Mad1_40_16 metaG | ecosystem: Environmental > Terrestrial > Soil > Vadose zone | place: USA... | reverse complement strand
GTGGTGTGCGAAAGTGGGCCTCTGCTCTTTCTGAATCAGGGGAACGGGAAATTTGCTGTAAAACGTGACGCGTTCAAATTCGCGCGGCCGCCGCAGGGGACGTTCACACATGCAGCTATCGCTGATTACGACCGCGATGGCCGCCTCGATGTTTATTTCTGTCTCTACAACTATTATCTCGGTCTCGATCAATACCACTACCCTGCTCCGTATTTCGACGCGCGCAATGGTCCGCCGAATTTTCTGTTTCACAACGAAGGCAACGCAGTTTTTCAAGACTGCACCGAAGCCGCTGGCCTGAATGTCGATAATGACCGCTACAGCTTTGCATGTGCTTGGGGTGATGCTAACGGCGACGGCTTGCCTGACTTGTACGTGGCGAACGACTTCGGGCGAAGCAATCTTTATCGCAACAACGGCGACGGAACGTTCAGGTCCGTTGCTCGCGAAGCAGGCACTGAAGACGTTGGCGCAGGCATGAGCGCTTGCTGGTGTGACTTCGAGGCAGACGGCAAGCAGGATATCTATGTCGCGAATATGTGGTCGGCGCCGGGACAGCGGCTCTCTGCGCAGAAGATCTTTCATCCCAATGAGCCCGAGGAGATTCGGTCGAATTACCGGCGCCACGCGCGGGGAAATTCGCTATATCGAAATCAGGGCGATGGCAAGTTTCGCAATGTCGCCGAGCAGGCCGGAGTTGAAATGGGCCGCTGGGCCTGGTCTTCGGACGCCTGGGACTTCGACCATGATGGATATTCGGACCTCTACGTCGCCAATGGATACATTTCCGGTAGTGTCCAGCCTGATTTGGCTAGTTTTTTTTGGCGGCAGGTTGTGGCGAAGTCAGCGCAGAATTCCGCGCCGTCTCCGAACTATGAGCGGGGATGGAACGCGATCAATGAGCTGGTCCGGTCGGATGCGGCTTGGAATGGCATCGAGCGGAATGTTTTCTATCTAAATAATCACGATGGAACCTTTTCGGATGTGTCCGGCGTGGTCGGCTTGGATTTTCCTGACGACAGCCGTGCGTTTGCGCTCGCAGACCTGGACCATGACGGCCGATTGGAGGTCGTATTAAAAAACAGGAATGCGCCGCAGCTGCGAGTTTTGCGCAACAACATTAAGGAGCTGGGAAATTCGATCATCTTTCGTCTGCGAGGGACCGCGAGTAACCGCGATGCGATTGGAGCTGCAGTGACTGTCGAAGTGGAAGGGCATCGTCAGACAAAATATCTGCAGGCGGGATCGGGATTTCTGTCACAACACAGCAAGGAACTCCACTTTGGAGTTGGACTTTCGCCGGGGCCTCTTCGTACGACTGTCCGCTGGCCAAGCGGTGCAACTCAGTCGTTTGCTAATTTGCCGATAAATAGTCACGTTCAAATTGAGGAAGGCTCTGAGAAATTCGTCGCAACGCGTTATTCGGAGTCGCACTGGTCTCAGACCAGTTCCGGCGAGAGATCGCACATCGAACCGTTGCCTTCGTCGGTTGAGACGTGGCTAATCGAACATTTAAGAGCGCCGGATTTTTCTCTGCCCGATGTCGGTGGGAAGAGTTGGAGCGTGCGTTCGTTCCAGGGCAGCGTGGTGCTTCTCAATTTCTGGGCAACCGCTTCGCCCCCATCGGTTGAGCAATTACGAGTTCTGCGGCGAGAGCACTCGAGGATTAACGCGGCTGGTCTGCGCGCATTGGCGGTCAATATCGATGATCCTCAGAATGCCGAAGCTGTTCGAAGTCTCGTCACCAACAACGCTCTTCCCTTCCCGATCTTGCTAGGCACGCAAGACACAGCGGGAATCTACAACATTCTCTATCGATACATGTTCGCGCGGCACAGAGATCTTCCAATTCCGGCATCCTTTCTCGTCGATCAAGGCGGGATGATCGTGAAGGTCTATCAAGGCTCGTTTGACATCAACCGCGTTTTGCGAGACCTGAAGTCGATTCCACGCACTGCCGAGGAGCGTGTTCGCAGGGCGCTTCCATTTCTGGGGAAGCTCTATCAAGGTGAATTTCACCGCAATGACTTTACTTACGGAGTCGCGTTCTTTCAGCGCGGATATCTGGAACAGGCGACCGAATCATTCAAGCAGGTAATCGCGAGCAGGCCTGACGATGCCGAAGCTTATTACAATCTCGGAACGTTATACCTGCGGCGAAACAGTCCAGTGGATGCCCAGAATTATTTGCAGCAGGCACTGAAGCTGCGCCCAAATTATCCGGAGGCATGGAACAATCTTGGTATGCTTGCGGCGCAGCAAGGCCGTGGGAACCAGGCTATCGAAAATTTCAAGAAATCCGTGTCGTTGAGGCCGAATTATGCCGTCGCATTGGTGAACCTCGGGAATGTTTATCGGCGGCAGAAATCGTTCTCCGAAGCAGAGAAGGCGTTGTCGCAGGCCCTGGAGATCGAACCCAATGATCCCGACGCTAACTACAGTTTAGGCATGCTCTACGCGCAGCAAGGGCAAGTCCCGCGCGCTGAACAGTATTTGCAAAGAGCTGCGGACCTACGGCCCGGCTATCCTGACGCACTCAATAATCTGGGAGTACTCTTTGTTCGTGAGCAGCGTTACCCGGAAGCGGAATTGAAATTCAAGAATTGTATTGAGGCTGCTCCGGAGTTCGACCAAGCTTATCTTAATTTGGCTCGGCTCTACGTAATTTTGAATGACAAGGAAAAAGCGAGAGCGGTGCTGCAGGCGCTCCTGCGGGAGCAGCCACAGCACAAGATGGCCCAGCAGGCGCTGGAAATGCTAAATTGAGCTGGGTTCTCGATGTTTGTTCATTTCTCAGTTGGTGCTTGGAAACAACATCTCTGGCGACTTCTGCCGGTGTGTGCCTTCGTCGTTGCTCTGGGATTCGCGGCGGCACAAACGTCTGCCCATCGGCGGAGCGCGCCACAAGCTGCGAAGACTCTGTCGCAGTTCGCTGAAGCGGAACAGCTGATCGGGCAAGGCCGGCTCGATGAGGCTAAAGAAAAACTCCAGGAGCAACTCAAAGAAACTCCCACAAGCGTGGAAGGTTTCAATTTGCTGGGAATTGTTTGTAGCAGCGAAAAAGACTACCCCGGAGCACTGGATGCACTTGAGCACGCTCTAAAACTCGATCCGAAGTCGACCAAGACCCGAAACAATCTGGCGAACTTCTACGTTGCCGAACAGCGGCCGGACCTCGCGGAAAAGGAATTTAAAAATATCCTGACGCTCGCTCCCGCCAATCGCGATGCAAATTACAACCTGGGTTTGCTGTTACTGGCGAAAGGAATGCCTATCGCCGCGCTTCCCTATCTTCAGCGGGTGCGGCCTCAAGACGTTGAAACTCGATTCAACTTGCTTCGCGCGTACCTGCAGGCCGGACGGACGGCCGAGGGTTTGAAGATGGCAACTGCGCTCTCCGCAGAGCAAAAAGATGACGTGCAGATGCACTTCACGCTGGGCGTACTGCTGGCCGGGGAGAAGCAGTACAGCGCTGCGCGGCTCGAATTGGAAGAGGCAAATGCCCTGCAGCCGGAGACATTCGAGATCCTGTACAACCTCGGTCAGGTCTATCTTCGCAGCAGCGAAAACGCGAAGGCCGAAGTGACGCTGAATCGGGCCTTGAAGCTGAAGCCGGAATCGCCAGAAACTCTATATCTGATGGCACAGGTCTATTCCGACCAGGCGCGTCCCGTTGACGCGCTCGATTTGCTGGTACGGGCGCACAAAGTTGCGCCACAGAATACCGACATTATCTTCCTGATGGCGCGGGTCAGCATGACTCAGAATTATTTCGAAGATGCCATTCCGCTGCTTGAATCGGGATTGAGCATTGATCCTCGGCGCGCCGATCTGCGCGCTGCACTCGGCGAAAGTTACTTCATGTCGGGCAAGGCGGAGAAAGCCATTGATGAGTTCAAGAAGCTCATTGAGGTCGATCCTTCGGCGCGGTCCTATGCATTTATGGGACTCTCGTATCGACATCTGGGACGATTCGACGAAGCGAGAAAGTATTTCGATGAGGGTTTGAAGAAAGATCCGCACAACGCGTCTTGCTTATTCAACATGGGCTTCATCGAAGAGCGGCAGGGGAATTACGCCAAGGCGGAAGAAATGTTTCAGGCAGCGCTCAAGTCGAACCCTGATTTCTCTGAGGCGCTGCTGGAACTGGCGAATTTGCGAAGTAAAGACAAGAAGTTCGCTGAGGCGGCAGAACTGCTCAAGAGATTTGTGAAGGTGAGTCGCGACCCTACTTCCGGATATTACAAGCTCGCCATGGTGGAGAGGAGTCTTCATCAGACCGAAGCCGCGCAGCGCGATTTGAACGTGTTCCAGACTCTGTCGAAGAATTCGTCGACAGGTCCATATCCCTACCAGCATCTGTTTGACTATCTAGACAATCGATCTAAACTTTCTTCCCAGCAGCGTACTGAGCTCGATGTGGCGGAACTGAGGGAACAGATCAAGGCGCATCCGGGCCAACCTCAAGACCTTTATCTGCTCGCCGAAACTTATTTGAAGCTCGGGAAAGTTGGAGACGCGCAAAAGACAATTACAGAACTGGACGCGATCAGCGCCGACGATTATCGCACCCAAACTGGAGTTGGCGTATTGCTCGGGCGATATCGTTTGTACGATGACGCCATCCGGCATTTTCAATCGGCATTGCGGACGAATCCGGACTCGAATGATCTGAAGTTCGATTTGGCCGACGCCTATTTCCGCAAGGGACTCTATTCAGAAGCGCTCGATGCCGCGCAGAAGATTTCAGCGGCAGGGCGGCAGGATGACGCGTCTCTCGCGTTGATCGCAGATATTTATGCGCATCTGAACAATAGCGCGAAAGCCGTCGAAATCTATCGCGACGCGATTGCTCGCAATCCTGATAATGACCAGTACTATCTTTCGCTGACTTTGGTCCAGTTGCGCGAGGGAGATGTGAACGGCGCGGAGCAAACGCTGCAGAAAGGTCAGGCCCGCATTCCTGCATCTGGCAAAATTCTTTGGGGATTGGGATTGGTTTCTGCGCTCAATGGGAACACGCCACAAGCTGCGGAGCAGTTGGAGCGTGCTGTGGAGTTGTTGCCGGAGTGGGCTGGAAGCTATTCCACGCTCGGAGTTTTTTATTATCAGACGGGGCAGATCGACAAAGCCCGCGAGGTCTTGGATAGATTTAAGGGAAGCAAAGCCGGGGGACTCGATGTGGGACGAATCGAGGAAGCGCTGTCTCGGGCTCCAGCAACTTCCGCTTCTGCGCGTGAGCCAATGTCGATGGAAGCGCGGCAGCAGTTGCTGCAATTGGCACTGTCACTCGCGGATCGCACACTGTAAAAACAGGCGAATGGGGCAACATTGAAAATTGGCCGGGTAGCTGTTCTGGGAATCGAGTGTGGCTCCATCATCGCGCTGATTGCCTCGATTTACCTTCTTGCTGAACTTAAACCGCTCACCGCCCAAACTCGTAAAACCCAAAGTTCGGATATCAATGTTCGATATACAGACGTTCGTCAGGGCGCCGGAATTACGTTTCAGCAAGATTCCACTCAGACCGACGAAAAGTATTACCTGGAAACCATGGGTACCGGAGTCGCCTGGATCGACTACGACCAGGATGGATTGATAGATCTATTTTTCGTGCAGTCGGCTGCAACCGATATTTACAAGCCGCCACATCCTTTACGTTGCGCGCTTTATCACAACAACGGCGACGGCACGTTTACCGACGTCACCGAAAAAGCCGGACTCGGCGGTGAAGGGCACTACGGCCAGGGCGTGGCTGTGGGTGACTTCGACAACGACGGTTATTCCGATCTCTACGTTACCGGCTATGGACGCGCGATTCTCTATCACAACAACGGAAATGGAACGTTCACCGACGTCACCTCCAAAGCTGGAGTCGCCGACGAAGGCGGATGGTCAACCAGCGCCGGGTGGTTTGACTACGACAAAGACGGATGGCTCGATCTTGTGGTCACGAATTACATCGAGTGGTCGCCGAAAAATAATCTCTGGTGCGGCGAACACCGGCCAGGCTATCGCTCCTATTGTCATCCCGGCAATTACAAAGGGCAGAGGACTAAGCTCTATCACAACAATCACGACGGAACGTTTACTGACGTTAGCGACGCCTCAGGAGTCGGCAAGCCGGAATCAAAAGGTATGGGCGTGGTGCTTGCCGATTTCAATAACGACGGCTGGACCGATATTGCCATTGCGAACGATTCCTGGCCGAATTTTCTTTTCATCAACAAACACGATGGAACGTTCGAAGATGTGTCACTGGTGTCTGGCATCGCGGCGAGCGAGGATGGCCGATACGAGGCGGGAATGGGAATCGACGCGGAGGACGTCGATGGCGATGGCTGGCAGGATGTGTACGTCACCCACCTGGATTTCGAACTCAACCGCCTCTACCACAACAATCAGGATGGCACGTTCACCGACGATACCTTTCGATCCGGTATCGGCAATAAAGCGATGCTGCTGAGCGGTGTATCGATGAAGTTCGTGGATTATGACAACGATGGCTGGACGGATATCCTGCAGCTGAACGGCGCCATGCTCGATAACATTCAGCTTTACCACAGTGAGGTGACATACAAAGAACCTCTGCTGATGTTCCGGAATTTGGGTAAAGGACAGTTCGAGAAAGTTTCGGATTCACTTGGCCCTGATTTCATGCGTCCTATTGTCGGACGCGGCGTGGCGACCGCCGATTACGACAACGATGGCGATATGGACATCGTCACCAACAATCGAGGTGATTATCCGTCTCTGTTGCGCAACGACGGCGGCAATGCGAACCATTGGCTCAGCGTGCTTCTCATCGGCACAAAATCGAATCGCGATGGCGTTGGGGCTTCCCTGAAACTTTCTTCCGAGGGATTCGTGCAAGTCGAGCAGGCAAAGGGTGGTATGAGTTATATGTCGGCAAACGATCCGCGCATTCATTTTGGATTGGGAAAGCGTACGAAGATTGGGTCATTGGAAGTTACATGGCCTAGCGGGCAGATGGACAAGTTGAGCAACCTGCCGGTGGACCAGATCATTGCTGTGAAAGAAGGCGCGGGAATTGTGGCACGGAAGTTCCCAAAGATTTCGAGTGGGAAATGATCTGGACCAGTCTTGTCCTTTCCGAGTCCCCGATGCGCGCCATCAGTCCGCTTGGCGGAGAGGAAAGCAGGTTCCTCACCGCTAAAGCGGTTCGGAATGACATTGCTTGGGGGATTTTGGGGACATGAAACTCCCCCGGCGTCAGTTCCTCGGTTCATCTCTCGTTGTTCTGGGCAGCACCCTGCTCGATGCGCTTACCACTCCACTTTGGAAATGGAATCGCGGCGTGGTGCTTGCTTCAACTCCTGGCGCGAGTCCTGCTTCGCCAGTGCAGTTTGTGGATGTCGCGAAGGAAGCGGGTCTCAATGTCCCGAACGTCTGGGGCGCTGCCGATCACAAACGTTACATCATCGAGGCGAAAGGTAGCGGGCTTGCTTTTTTTGATTACGACAACGACGGCTGGCTCGATATCTATCTCACGAACGGCACGCGGCTGGGCGAGAAGTGGCCTGAGGGGAAAGCGCCTACCTCGCAGCTCTTCAAGAATAATCGTGACGGCACTTTCACCAATGTTACGGAAAAATCGGGCGTCGCCCGGACCGGATGGCAGACCGGCGTTTGTGTCGGCGACTACGACAACGATGGCTGGGACGACCTCTTCTGCTGCTTCTGGGGACACAACATTCTGTTCCACAACAATGGCGACGGCACATTTACCGATGTCACGCGCAAGGCCGGTGTCTACGATGAGCAGGTTCGATGGGGCGCGGGGTGCACGTTTCTTGACTACGATCGCGACGGGCGCCTGGATCTTTTTGTATGCAACTACATCAAGCTTGATCCAGCGCAAACGCCTGGTCCGAACGATCCAGCCGTCTGCCAGTGGAAGGGCATTCCGGTTATGTGCGGCCCGCGCGGACTTCCCGGCGACACCAATGTCCTGTTTCATAACAATGGTGACGGAACTTTTAGGGACGTCTCCGAGAAAGCAGGCATTCTGAAACCCGGCCCGCGATACTCTATTACCGCGGTCTCTTACGATTTTGATAACGATGGCTGGCCCGACATTTATGTCGCTGTTGATTCAGAGGCCAGCATTCTCTTTCACAACAATCATGACGGCACTTTCACCGATATGGCTGTCATGGCCGGTTGCGCGTACAGCGAGAACGGCCATGAGCAGGCTGGCATGGGCGTGGGCGTGGGCGATTACGATTGCGATGGATGGTTCGACATTTTCAAGACTAATTTCGCCGACGATACTTGCAATCTTTATCACAACAACGGAGACGGAACTTTCAGCGATGTGACTTTTTCTTCGGGGGTCGGAATCAACAATCGTTACGTCGCGTGGGGATGCGGATTTATCGATTACGACAATGATGGCTGGGTCGACTTGATGCAGATCAATGGGCACGTTTATCCGGAGATTGAAGGTCACGATATCGGGCAGACCTATAAAAATCCGCGACTAGTGTACAGAAACTTGGGCAACGGACAATTTAAGGATGTTTCGTCAGAGATGGGGCCGGGCGTTACTGAACATTTTTCGAGCCGCGGCGCAGCTTTTGGAGATTACGACAATGATGGCGATCTCGATGTCGTCGTTCTCAACATGAACGACTTGCCTTCCCTTCTGCGAAACGATGGTGGCAACAAGCAGAATTGGATCAAGATCAAACTGATCGGTACAAAGTGCAATCGCACTGCGATTGGCGCGCGGGTGCGCGTGGTAAAGGGCAATCATTCGCAAATGGATGAAGTTCACAGTGGGTCGAGCGTGATGTCGCAAGGCGATTTGCGGCTGCACTTCGGAGTTGGGAAGGCGCAAACTATCGATCTGATTGAAGTGAAGTGGCCGACTACGCAGAAAGTTGAACGATTTACTCAGGTGAAAGCTAACCAGATTCTTACGATTCGCGAGGGCAGCGGGACTGTTAAAACCTGAGTACCAACGCGAGACTAGAGAGCCTGCTGGTCCCAAGCAAACAGCAGGTTCCTCGTCGCATTCGCTCCTCGGAATGATTTGTAATTGGAGCTCAGAGGCCTTATTTCTTCAGCAGGGCATCAATTCCTGCTTGCGCGATTGCCTCGTCGATCTCGGACTTCGCGCCGCTTGCGGCGATACCGCCTAAAATTTGACCATCCACAAGAATTGGCAATCCGCCTTGATTGGGAAAGAAATCGGGGAACGCCATGGCTTCGACGCTTCCCTTCTTCACCGTCTCAGCGGCATCCTTAGATGGGCTTTTGTAAAACGCGGCGTGGCGTGCCTTCTTTTGCACCCACTGGATCGTGTTTAGCGACGCGCCATCAGCCTTCTCCAGGAAGAGCAGGTTGCCGCTTTCGTCCACGATGCATATGGTGACTTCAACGTGCAACTCTTGTGCCTTGGCTTCCGCAGCCGCGACCATGAGCTTGATCGCGGCAAGGTTCAGATACTTCTTGCTCGGCAGGTCGGCAGCGAAAGCGGCAGCAACAAGAGTCAGAACCACAGCGGCTTGCGTCAACATGAATGTCCTCCGAATTTGCTAAGCGGCCTGAAGCACGCGCACGCCGTAGCCTTCAAGATCAATCGTGCCGGTGACTGCAGCTTGCGTCAGCGCATCGCGATAAGACCCGGGCACCCTCACCTTCTGCGGAGACGACGTGTGGTTGAGAACGAATGTCCACGATTTTTTCTCCGATCTGCGCGTGGTGAGCTCGATTCCCGCAGGAGCCTCAACGCGCTTCACGCCCGCCTGCGCGGCAAACGTCATCAGGACTCGCGCGAGACTCGGGACTGACAGGTCTGCTCCAATGTAAACCGCTTTGCCCTTGCCGAAACGGTTCACAGTGATTGCGGCTTCGCCAGCATGATCGCCCGAAAGGTATGTGCCGAGCACTTCTGCGGTCTGCGGCTGGAGAATGTCGGCCCACAGCTTTACATCCGCATCATCGCCCGCGAGCGCGGAGGCGAACTTCACCTTCTGTCCGGGCGAATAGATCGGAACGTAGTCACTGACAGTCACTCCCATCATGTCGCGGAGCAGTCCCGGGAGCGGCGTACGGACGATCTGGCTGACTTCGTTCTTTGCACCAAGCCGGAAATTGGTGACGAAGACGCCGCCACCCTGTACGTAACTCTTGATTCGCTCCGCTTGGTCTTTCGCGAGCACATACACGACCGGCGCGAAAACAATTTTGTATTTCGCGAGATCCATGCCGGGAAGGATTACGTCAATGCCGGTATGGGTGGGCGACATGCATCCGTACCAAGTCGCCGCCTGCTCCGTGTAACTGAGCGCAAAATGCTGGGGCTGAATCTTCACCGCCCAGCTACAGTCGTAATCGAATAGCAATGCGGCGTCAGAGTCGTATTGCGAATTCAGCAACTCCGGCCCCAACGACTTCAGCTCGTTGAGCGTCTGCTTGATCTCGTCAAACGCCGGACTCTTTGAGCGGTCATGATTCAACATTCCATGCCAGTACTCTTCGGTTCCGAAGGTGGCTGTGTCCCAGCGAAAATAGTTCACCCCCATCGCACCGTGGGCAATCGCCTGGTAGGTCCAGAGCCGCACTTGTCCTTTGTCAGGCTGCGGCGAAAACGTCGTCTGCCCCGCCTTCCCGGACTGCTCTTCCATAATCATGAACGGCTTGCCCTTGAGGCTGCGTCCGAAGTCATGACCGAGCGCGACGGCAATGGTGATTCCGTCCCACGGCACCATGGCGGATTTGGACTGCTGCTGCATGTACATCTTGAAAAATCCGGGATAGTTGTCGAAGGAAACAAAATCGAGATTGGCATAGAGCATTCGCTCGTCAATTGTGTCAAGCGGGAGGCCGACGTTGTTGGTGGTCACGAAATGCTTCGGGCACAACTTGCGGAGGACTGCAAGCTGTTCGTCGTTGAATGACGCATTCGCGTACGACTGATAACGGTAGTAGTCGAGCGTGAGTCCAGGATTCGGATCCGCTCCGGAGGGCAGCGGCACAGGAATCTGTGACCAGTCGGTATAAATCTGGCTCCAGAACGCGGCGCCCCAGGTGCGATTCACTTCATCGAGGCTGTGATACTTTTGGCGGACCCATTTCTGAAATCCCGCCTGGCAGTATTCGCAATAGCAACGGCCCGATGATCCCAGCGTGTATTCGTTATCAATCTGCCAACCGATCACACCGGGATCACTGGCAAAGGCGCGCGCCATTTCCGTCGCGATGGCGAGCGAGAGCTGACGATAAGTCTGATTTGTTGGACAAGTGAATCGCCGTCCGCCGGGGTGAAGTTTCTCGCCGCGTTCGTTTACTTCGAAAATTTCAGGATATTTCTGGCTCAGCCACGGAGGCGGCGCGGCCGAAGGAGTTCCGAGGATTACAGCGAGTTTGTGCTTTCGCAGGATGTCCACCGACCGATGCAGCCACGAAAAATCAAATGTCCCTTCTGACGGTTCCATCAGCGCCCAGGCGAACTCTGCGATACGCACGTTGGTGATGCCGGTCTCGGCCATCATTTGAGCGTCTTCTTCCCACAAGGATTCAGGCGTTTGGTCCGGATAGTAATCGACACCCAATAGAAGCTGGCCGGGCGAAGATTGCGCAGGGCTGATTGCTCCCGTCCTCGCCCAAAGCGGAAGGTGAATGCCAGCGGCGCCAAGCACCGCCAGAGAGCTACTTAGAAATACGCGTCTATTGAGAGATTTCACCTGTCACTCCTTTTCTAGACTCGTCAGCGTAAATGAATCATTAAGCCGCACATTCTCGACGACAGTCGAAACTCTGTCAAGAAAAGCAGTGGCTACCGTCGTTAGCACATGATATGTCCGGTTGAGATAGCACGTGATATGTCCGCTTTTCAGGCGGTGAGGGTAAGAGACCATGCGAAGCATCGTCCACAAACACGAGAAGCTGGTCCCGAAATTCCAGTTGCGCCAGACCGAGTATGACCTCTTCTGGTGACAAGACCAAGGGAGATTTCTGACGCTTCGCACTGATGCGTACACCGCCTTGGGAATACGTCAAGGGGAACTCGGAGCACTGCGTTGGCTGGACTGCGACTTCAACAATATGAACTTCAGTGTGCAACATTCCTACTACTGGCGTCGGGGTGGACACCTGAAGAGCACAAAAACGGAAGCGTCCGCGAAGCTGTTGCCGATGCATGCGAGCCTGAAGCAGGCATTGCTGGAGTGGAGGTCACAGAGTCTCTACAACCAGCCGGGCGATTTCGTCTTCCCTTCGGAACGGCTGAAGGGGAGCAAACCGCTCGACCTAGCTTCGGTGTTGAAGAAGAAAATCCAATCGGCGTTCAAGAAGATCGGCATCACAGGCGTGGGTTGGCACACTTTTCG
>Ga0137359_10003745_pt1 | contig 12360 bp, 10 predicted proteins | sample Mad1_40_16metaG_FD_108281 | JGI IMG/M metagenome (GOLD analysis project Ga0137359, IMG submission 108281) | Vadose zone soil microbial communities from Angelo Coast Range Reserve, California, USA - Mad1_40_16 metaG | ecosystem: Environmental > Terrestrial > Soil > Vadose zone | place: USA... | reverse complement strand
CGCCGCGATCATGATGACGCCTTCGTTGGTCTCGAAGCCGTCCATCTCGACGAGCAGCTGATTCAGCGTCTGCTCGCGCTCGTCGTGGCCACCGCCGAGGCCGGCACCGCGATGGCGGCCGACGGCGTCGATCTCGTCGATGAAGATGATGCAGGGCGCGTTCTTCTTCCCCTGCACGAAGAGGTCGCGCACGCGCGAGGCGCCGACGCCGACGAACATCTCGACGAAGTCCGAGCCGCTGATCGAGAAGAAGGGCACGCCCGCCTCGCCGGCGACGCCGCGCGCGAGGAGGGTCTTGCCGGTTCCCGGCGGGCCGACGAGCAGCACGCCCTTCGGAATGCGGCCGCCGAGCTTGGTGAACTTCTTCGGGTCCTTCAGGAAGGCGATGATCTCTTCCAGCTCTTCTTTCGCCTCGTCGATGCCGGCGACGTCGTCGAACGTCACCTTGTGATGGTTCTCGGTGAGGAGCTTGGCGCGGCTCTTGCCGAACGACATCGCCTTGCCGCCGCCCACCTGCATCTGCCGCATGAAGAACACCCAGAGCCCGATCAGGAGGATCATCGGGAACCAGTTCACCAGCAGCACGTACCAGAAGGGCTCGGGATCCTCGCGCCGGGCGTCGATCTTCACGCCTTTGTTGCGCAGATCGGTGATGAGCTCGGGATACGCCGGCGAAAACGTGCGGAACGACTCGCCCGTCGAGCGCTTCCCGTGGATGTCCTGACCTTGAATCGTGACCTCGGTCACCTCGCCCTTGTCGACGGCGGCGAGGAAATCGCTGAAGATCATCTCCTGATCGCGGGTCGGCTGCTTGGTGAAGACGTTCACCAACAGCAACACCATCAAGATCAACAGAAGCCACAGCGCGAGGTTGCGCGAGAGCTGATTCACCGTCTTGTCTCCCTTGCGGATCGGCACGGCTGCGTGTGTCACGGTACCATAGGGGGTACGGCGCAGCAATGCGTGCTATGCGCTTTGCGCCGCGCCGGGCGCGGCGTCGACGCGCACGACGAACACGCGTCGTGTCGTCGCACTGACGAGCGCGCGCGCCGCGCGTCCGCAGCGCGGCACCCAGACGATCTCGCCGCTGCCGTCGACGACGACCGGGTACTCGGCCCGCAACGCGCGCGGCACCCGGCGCGCGATGAGGAGCCGCTTGACCGACGTGTGGCCGTCGAGGCCGTGGAGGAGCATACGGTCGCCGGCGCGACGGCTCCGCGCGACGAGCGGGCCCACGAGCGCGTCGACGTCGAGCACGCAGACGTCGTCGCTCGGCGACTCCGCGCCTTCCACCGATTCCCCGTGCACGGCGAGGCGCCAGCCGCCGGGCAGCTCCGTGACGGCATCGGCAACGAGCGTGCGCTCGTACGGCGCGACGTGCACGCTGTCACTCTCCGCTGCGTGAAACGTGAGCGTCGTCGGATTGCGCACCACCCACCCCCCGGGGACGCGCACGCGGCCGCCGCCCTGCATGCGTGCGACGAGCTCGAGCACCGCGTCGACGTGCGTGAGCGCCAAACGGCGTGCGCCGCCGGCACGCCGCCACCAGCGACGGATCACGCGCCGCGCGATCGGTGCCTCGAGGGCGCGCAGCACGTCGAGATCGACGTCGTCGCCGACGCGCGGCACGGCCGCGGCGATGCCGTCGAGGAGGACGTCTTCCTCGCGCAGTACGTCGGCGAGGCGGGCGAGCGCACGCGCGAGGCGCGGGTTCAACTCGCGCGCCAGCGTCGGGAGGTAGCCGAGACGGACACGGGTGCGGGCGAGCGCGTAATCGAAGTTGCTCCGATCGCGCCGCCACGCGCGGCCGCGCGCCACGAGAAAGTGGCGCACCTGGACGCGGTCGCAGAGCAGAAGCGGCCGGATGATCGCGCCGCGACGCGGCCGGATGCCGCCGAGACCGCGCCGACCCGCGCCGCGGACGAGGCGCAGGAGCACGGTCTCGGCTTGGTCGTCGACGGTGTGCGCGGTCGCGATCTTCGTCGCCCCCACACTCGCCGCGGCACACGCGAGAAACGCGTACCGCGCGCGGCGCGCCTCCGCCTCGACGTTTCCCGGCGGAAGCGCCGTCGCTTCGACCGTGAGCGGCACTCCGAGATCGCGCGCCAACGCCTCGACGAACGCGCGATCGGCCGTGCTCTCGGCGCCACGCAACCCGTGGTCGAGATGCGCCGCGTACAGCGTGATGCCGAGCTCCGCGCGCAACTCGCGCAGCGCGACGACCAGCGCGACGGAATCGGCGCCGCCGGACACCGCCGCGAGGACGACGTCGCCATGGCTCAGCAGCCCGTACCGTCGCACCGCCGCCCGGACGGCGTCGAGCAGGGAGAGCGCCATTACCGCATCAAAGCACCGCCGAACCGCAACGCTCAACCCGCCCCCCCAGCTGTCACGAGCGGCGGCCGGTCCTGGGTCGAGTTGCGAGCGAGACGAGGCGCGAGGGAGCCGGGCAGCGCAGGCGTAGCAGCGCTACGCCGAGCACGCCCGGCGACCGAGCAACGAAGTCTCGCGACGCAAATCGGCCCAGGACCCCAAATTGCCCCGGGACCTGCGCCATGGCAGCCTGCGCGGGTGACTCGGACCGCCGCGCCCGTCATGCTCGTCATCGCCGTCGCGCTCGGCGGCGCCGCCGGGGCCGCGAACGACCCGCAGCCGCTGCCCTCGGGCATGGAATCGCTCGGCGCGACGTCGCCGACGGATCTCTCGCGCGCCCTCGCGAAGGTGCGCCGACACTACGGCGACGACGCGATCGTGATCGAGTCGCAGCTGCTCGTGAATGCGATGCGTAGTGGCTCGGTACGCGCGACCGAGGTGAGCGTCAACGGCGTGCGCCCGCACGAGAACAAGAAATACCTCGTGTTCGTCGTCGACACCGGGATCATCTTCGACAGCGCGACCCGCGACGAGACGACGCGCATCCACATGCTCTGGGAAACGATCATGGCGCCGACGCTCGAGCATGTGCACGCGCTGCGCGTTCCCGCGGACGGCATCGCGGTCACGATGCGGTACCATCACCGGCCGTACCAGCGGCTGGAGGAGGTGCGCGCCGATGTCGGGCGGCCGGGAACCGCGGAGGAGACCGCCTTTTACCTTCTCGGTCCCGACGTCGACGCGCTCGACGGGCAGAGCGAGACGCCGCACACACTGCTCCGCCGGGCGCACGTGACCGTCGACGGGGCGACGCGCACGCTCGCGGCGCCGCCCGCCGAGCTGCCGACAGCGCCCGGCCCCGACTGACACCATGGAGCCGCTCGTCGCCGTCGATCGCGTCGTGAAAACGTATGGCGCGCGCACGGCATTGGCTTCGGTGAGCTTCGTCGTTCGCGCCGGGGCGATCACGGGCCTCCTCGGCCCGAACGGCGCGGGCAAGTCGACGACGATCTCGATCATCGCGACCTTGCTCGATGCCGACTCGGGAATGGTCACGGTCGCGGGCCACCGCCTGCCCGGCGATGCCGCGGCGGCGCGACGTGTGCTCGGACTCGTGCCGCAACGGCTCGCCCTCTACCCGACGCTGACCGCGCGCGAGAACTTGCGCTTCTTCGCGCGCATGCAAGGACTCGGCGGCGCCACCGCACGAGCGGCGGTGGACGCCGCGCTTGCGCTCGTCGCGCTCGACGGCCGCGCCGACGAGCCGGTGGCGCAGTTCTCCGGGGGCATGAAGCGGCGGCTGAATCTCGCCGCCGGCATTCTGCACCAGCCGCGCATCGTCCTTCTCGACGAGCCCGCCGTCGGCGTCGACCCGCAGTCGCGCGAGCGCATCTTCGAGGCGATTCAGGGATTCGCCGGCAGCGGGGCCGCCGTCCTCTACAGCACGCACTACATGGAGGAGGCGGAACGCCTCTGCGACGACGTCATCCTCCTCGACGACGGCCACGTCGTCGCGAGCGGCACGCCGGGAGAGCTGGTCGTGCGCACCGGCATGACGACGCAGGTTCACCTGCGCACGGCGCGACCGCTCCCCGCCGGCTGGTGCGACGCCGCGGCGGGCGCGCGCGTCGTCGGCGACGAGCGCGGGCCGGGGATCGCGGTCGCGGTCGACGACGACGGCGCCGTTTCCCGCGTTCTCTCCGCGGTGATGCGCGCCGGCGGCGACGTCGTCGAGCTCTCCGTGCACCATCCGAATCTCGCCGACGCCTTCTTCCGTCTGACCGGGCGTGCGCTGCGCGACGAGGACGGGGCGAAGGCGTGATCCTCGGCGGGCTCGGCGCCGCGATTGCGAAAGACCTGCGGCTGCTGGTGCGCGACCGGGCGGGCCTCGTGTTCCTCGCGATCGCCCCGATCGTCGTGATCACGGTCGCCGGCTTCTCGCTCGCGAGCCTCTACGGCACCAGCGCGCGCGGCACGGCGCCCTACGACCTGCCGGTCGCCGACGAGGACGGCGGGCGCATCGGACGCGCGCTGGCCGAGGCGCTCACCGACGAGCCCGACATCCGCGTGCACCTGGTCGCGACTCGCGACGCCGCGCGCGAGCTCGTACGCGGACACGCGGCGGGCGCGGCGCTCGTGATTCCCGCAGGCACATCCGACGCCGTCGCCGCCGGCACCGGGGCGCCGCTCCTCCTCTATACGGATCCGCTCAAGTACCTCGAGGTCGCGAGCGCGCGGCTCGTCGTCGAGGAGCTGCGCCATCGCGTGGAGAATACGGCGCGCACCCGCGCCGCGGCGCGTCTCGAGAAGGCGCGCGCGCACGCGCTCGCGACGCGGCGGCGCTTCGAGCGCGCCGCCGAGCGCGTTCGGCGCGAGCGCGCCCGCGTCGCGGCAGCGCTCGCCGCGGCGCGCGCCGGCGCGGAGCGACGCATCGAAGATGCACGTCGCCGCGCGGCGCACGACATCGGCGCCGCCGTCGCCGCGATCGCCGCCGAGCGCGAGGCGCGAGCGCGCGCCCGCCTCGTCGAAGAGCTCGCGCCGCTGCGCGCGTTCTTCGCCGAGCTCGATGCCCGCCAACGCGAGCTCGCCACCTGGCTCGCCGCCGTCCGTGAGAAGGCGGGCCGATTCGCCGACCGCATGCCGCCACCACCGGCGCCGCCGGTCGTACCACCGTCCCTCGCAGCGTTCGCAACGGCCGATCCGGCGACGATCGCGGCGCGGCTCGTGCCGTCGGGCCCGCCGGCGACGATGCCGACCCTCCCCGCGCTCGCCCTCCCCACCCCGCCGCCCTTGCCCGATCTCGAGCTGCCCGCGCTTCCGGAGCCACCGCGCGTCGCGCTCCCCGGACCGCTGCGCATCGACGAGTCGAGCGTCACCGGCGCCCCGGCGCGCGTGAACACGTTCGATCAGAACGTCCCCGGGTTCAGCATCACCTTCCTGCTGCTCGGCATGCTCCTCGGCGTCTCGCTCGGGCTCCTCGACGAACGCGACTGGGGCATGCTCGAGCGCCTGCGCGCGATGCCGATGCCGTTCGCGATCACGCTCGTCGCCAAGCTCCTCGCGCGGTTCCTCGTCGGCGTGATGCAGATGGTGACGCTCTTCGCGCTCGGGTGGATCGCGTTCGGCATCTCGCTCGGGCCCGAGCCGTGGGCGCTGCTGCTGCCGACGGCCGGTATCGTGTTCGCCGGCACCGCCTTCGGCCTCATCGTCGCCGGTGCGGCGCGCAGCCGCGAGGCCGTGCTGCCCGTCGGCTCGATCGTCATCGTCACGATGGCGGCGGTGGGCGGGTGCTGGTGGCCGATCGACCTCGAGCCGGCGTGGATGCGTCGGGTCGCGTTGGCGCTACCGACGACGTGGGCGATGGCGGCCTTCAACGACCTGATGATTCGTCGCCAGCCGCTCGCGGCCGCGCTGCGCCCGACCGCGGTGCTCCTCGCACACGGGCTCGCGTATCTCGCCATCGGCCTCGCGCTCTTTCGTCGTCGCACGGCGTGATCGGCACCTTGACTATCCAACCTCGATACCGCAGCGTCGTTCCAGACTCGCATCGCGAAACGATCGGAAGCGCATAATGCAAAAGACAGCGGGATCGACGATCGTCCTCATGCTCCTCCTCACGCTCGTGGCCGCGCTCGCGCTCCACGCGTGCGGCAGCAGCAGCAGCGATCGGCGGACGCGCGAGCGCTGCGAGGTCTGCGATCCCGCGCAAATCGATCCGGGCTGCGTCGACCAGTGCAAGCAGTTCTGCGTACCCGGCGAGGACTGCGTCGCGCGCTGCAATCGCGAGTGCGACCGCTGCAAAGCCGAGCTCGAGTGCCACGCCTGCACGAGCGGCTGCACGGGCACGGTGTCGCGCTGCGCCCCCGCCGACGAGCCGCTCGTCTGCGAGGACGGCACGTTCTGACCCGGCGTTCGCCGCGTGTCCGCGGTGCCGGATCGGCCTCGACGGTCGCGCTCGTCGCGTTGACCTGCCCCGCCGCCCAGCAGAACGAGGCTCGAGCCGAGCGCTGCGATGACTCGGCCAGGAGAGCATCGATGTAAATCTGCCGCGGTGGATGTTTCTACAATCCGACGAGCTCTGCGAAGGAAGCGCCGGATCTCCGTCTCGGCCCCGAAGTTGCTCCATCCCGAAGTTGCTCCATTCTGATACGGAGCCGCTCGCAATCACGAAAGGTTGACCGATCAATCGGGTCGGATCGGGTATCTCGTGCTGTACTTGATGGGCGTTCCCGTCGGCTCGCTGTTCGTCATGTGGGTATTATTGGGCAACAATATCTTCGGGCCGGGCTGACGACGCTCGTCGCCGTCGAGACGCCGCCGGATTCCACTCTCACGTGATGCGGGGTGTTCGGCGGCGTCGAGGCGCTACTTCCGTATGCCAGTGCGGGTGACACCTCGATACGGTATCGCAAACGCGATGGCAGCATGATTTAGATCACCCGCTCATACTGGCGCCTGCTGTGGCAGCATGCGATGACAACACTGATGCCGCTCCATGCCCGGTGTACGCACTGCCGTCAGACCGTCATCGAGGAATGCACCGCTGTCGCGAAGGCCGAGGTTCGTCGCTTGCGCGACCATCTGCTCGGCTGTCCGTCGGCGATCGCCGCGGTCGCCCCCGCCTTACCGCTCGCTGCGACACGCGACGATCTGCTGAAGCATTTCGTGGTCGAGGAGCTGCGCCAGTGAGGCGGCCGTACGTCTCGTCAGAGCGTCGCGGTGACGAGCATGGCGACGGTGGCGACGCTCATGATCGTCGCCGCGGCCCATCCTGCCGCACGTAGCAACGGGGAATTGGTCCGCGTCCCCATGACGCTCGCGTCGCTCGTGAGCAGCGTCACGAGCGCGATCAGCGGCGGCGCGAGGACGCCGTTCACCACCGCCGACCAGAACAGCATCGATACTGCGCTGAACCCCGCGAAGTCGACGGCGAGCCCGAGCAGCATCGCGACGGTGAGAACCGTGTAGAACCGCTGCGCCTGGCGCGGCATCTTCTCCAGTGAGCCGCGCCACGCCGCCGCTTCCGCGATCGCGTACCCGCACGCACCGGCGAGCACCGGTACGCCCAGCATCCCGGTTCCGATGAGACCGAAGGTGAAGAGCCAATAGGCGCCGTCGCCCGCGAACGGCCGCAAGGCTTCCGCCGCCTCCTTCGCCGTCGCGACGTGCGTCTGGCCGTGCGCGTGCAGCGTCGCCGCGGTCGTGAGGATGATGAAGTACATCACGACATTCGAGAACAGCATCCCGGTGACGACGTCCCTCCGCGCGGCGCGCAACTCCTCGTCCGTCGCGCCCTCGCGCTCTTTCGCCGTGATTCGGCCCATCGCCCGCTCCTCCTCGACCTCTTGCGACGCCTGCCAGAAGAAGAGGTACGGCGAGATCGTCGTGCCGAGCACGCCGACGAACGTGGCGAGATACGACGCCGACCACTCGACGTGGGGAATGAACGTCGCCTGCACCACGGCGCCCCAATCGGGATGCGCGAGGAACGCGGCGATGACGTAGGCGAACAGGACGAGCGTCAGCCATTTGAAGATGCGCGCGATCTGCCGGTACGTCGAGAAGAAGAGGAATCCGAGAACGACGGCGCCGTACGCGACGACGAGCGGCTTGGAGTCGACGCCCGTGACCATTGCAGTCGCCTCCGCCATCCCGCCGAGGTCGGCGGCGATGTTGAAGACGTTGGCGACGACGAGCAGCGCGCAGGCACCCCAAAGGATCGACCGCGAGTACCGCCGCCGCACCACGCCGGCGAGCCCACGACCCGTCACCATCCCGAGCCGCGCGCACATGAGCTGTACGGCGGCCATCAGCGGCAACGAGAAGAGCGCCGTCCACAGTGGCGCATACCCGAACGACGCGCCTGTGACGGAGTACGTGGAGATGCCGGACGGGTCGTCGTCGGCGGCGCCGGTGACCAAACCAGGCCCGAGCCCTGCGAAAAACACCCGCCACTCGCGTGCGAAGACGCCGCGCTTCCGTTGCCCGCCCGCGGTCGTCATCGATTCAGCGAGTAGCGCTCGTCCGCGACGTGGTAGAGGCGCCGCCACACCGTTCGATTCAACGCGACTAGCGCCACCGCCATCGTCGACACGCCGGCGGCAAGGAGCGGAAAATTCGCCGTCTCCGAGGCCTGCGTTATCAGCGCGCCGAGACCGGGTGCGACGAGCGTTCGTCCGCGATAGCGCACGTACTCGGCGACGATGCTCGCGTTCCATGCGCCGCCCGCGGCGGTGACGAGACCGGTGACGAGCTGCGGAAAGACCGCCGGCAGATAGAGCGTTCGCCAACGTGCGATCCGCCCGAGACCGTAGACATCCGCCGCTTCGCGGAGATCCTGCGGCGTCGCGGTCGCGCCCGCAAGCACGTTGAAGAGCACGTACCACTGCGAGCCGAGCAGCATGAGGAGCACGCATCCCCAACCGAACGGTATGCCCGCGGACAGCACCGCAAGCGTCACCAACGGGAAGATCATCGGCGCGGGAAACGCGGCGGCGATTTGCACGAGCGGCTGCACGATGCGCGTGCGCGCGGGCGACAAACCGACCCATATGCCCACCGGTACCGCCCACAGCGCACCGAGCGCGACCGCCGTGGCGGTGCGGAGAAACGTCAACCCGAGCGCGGCCGCGAGCGCAGCCCAATCGGAAGCCGTCAGCGTACCGAGCAACACGACGAGGTGCACGCTTCCCCACGCGACGACGGCGACGAGGGCGAGCGCGGCAACGAGTCCCGCCATCCACGGGAGAGCGCGCGTCACGCGCGGTTCACGAACGAAGGACTTGGGATCGGCGTGTCCCCCGCCGACGGCCGCGAGCAGCCGGCCCAGCTCGAGCTCGAGCCAGGGCATCAGACGCGAGCGGCGCAGCAGGTCGAGGAGCCACGAGCGTGGGGCGACGCCGGCGCTCGTCTCCTCGACCTTGAACTTCTGTGCCCACGCGAGCGCCGGACGCCAAACGACTTGGTCGACGGCGACGATCATCACGATCATTGCGACGATCGCGCAGCCCATCGCGCGGGTGTCGCCGCGGTCGATGGCGACGCTCATGTACGAGCCGATGCCGGGCAGCCGAAAGTCCCGATCGCCGAGCGTGAACGCCTCGGTGACGGTCAAGAAGAACCATCCGCCCGCCATCGACATCATGGAGTTCCACACCAGGCCGATCATCGACGACGGCACCTCGAGAGTACGGAAGCGCTTCCACCAGCCGAACCGATGCAACGCCGCCACCTCGCGCAGCTCGCCCGGAATCGCGCGCAACGACCCGTAGAACGAGAAGGTCATGTTCCACACCTGACCAGTGAAGATCATGAGGACGCACGCAAGCTCGAGCCCGACGTTCGAGCGTGGGAACAGCGCGACCATGCCGAGCACGAGGCCGGGCAGGAATCCGAGCACGGGGATCCCCTGCAGAATGTCGAGGAGGGGAATCATGATCCGCTCGGCGCGGCGGTGGTACGCGGCGATGGTGCCGTACACGAGCGTGAACGCGAACGAGAGGACGTACGCCACGAGTCCGCGCGCCAAGGAGAGCAACGTGTAGCGGGGAAGCGCCCACGGCGAGAGATCGATCTCGGTCGCAGCGCGGTACGGCGCTTCCCACCGTCGCGCGAGTGCGAGCGTCCCGGCAAAGAGCGCCGCCAGCACCACGAGCAGGAGGATGTCGATCCAATAGCTGCGCACGGCGGCGACGGCCTCGGCCGCTCGCGGCCGTATGCGTGTGATCGCCATGTCGCTCTACGGGCGTCCCGGGCGCGGACGCGCTCAGGTGGGAGCGCCCTCGTGCGTGAACGCGACGGTGCTCTCGACGTCGAGATAAATCTCGCGCGTCTCCGGGTCGTAGCCGAGCAGCTCGCCGTATCGCCCCCAGCCGACGATGGTCTCGAACAGCGCTTCCGTCGGCTCGTTCGGAACGTGCATCGCGAGCTCCTCCTCGACGACCTCGGCGGCGAGCCGCATCGTCGCGGTGCGCCGCAGTCGCTCGACGAGATAGCGAAACGTCGGGATCACCAGCAGCCGCGCATGCACGATGCGCTTGCGCGCGTTGGCGTCGCCGGCGACGAGCTCCCGCCCGATCGTCGTCAGCACGACGTCCTGCTTCGGCGTGTCGACGAACCCGAAGAGCTCCGCGGCCTTGATGACGAGAATCACCCGCCCGACCTCGAGCTGCAGCCGCGTCGCGAGGTCGAAGAGATTCGCGATCCCGCCGTGATCACGCAGGACCTCGAGAAGCCCGAACACCTGCGCAACCTCGGCGTTGGGGAACGGCTCGAGGCGCGCGGCAAGATCGGGGCGGCGCTCGTCCGGCAGGTGCACCTGGGTGATCACCGCGTGGATCTCGTCGACGAGCGCGAGAAACGCCGGGTCGCGGTACTCGCGCGGATGCGGCAGCGGATTCGCAATCGTCTCGCGCACCGACCCCGGGTTCGTGCCCATGATGACGATGCGATCGCCGAGGAAGACCGCCTCTTCGATGAGGTGCGTGATGAGCAGCATGCTCTTCAAGCCGAGATCGCCGCGCGACCACAGGCCGTAGACTTCCGAGCGCAGCGACTCCGCCGTGAGCACGTCGAGCGCGGAGAACGGCTCGTCCATGCAGAGCAGCTCCGGACCGCCGACGATCGCGCGCGCGATGCCGACTCGCTGCTTCATGCCGCCCGAGAGCTCTTTCGGATACGCCTCCTCGAACCCTTCGAGACCGACGAGGTCGATGGCGCGCGTGATCCGCGCGTTCTCCTCGTCGCGCTGCAGCGCCCTGCGATAGAGCCCGACGCGCACGTTCTCGGCAACCGTCAGCCACGGGTACAACGCGAAATTCTGGAACACGATCGCCGCACCCGGATGGATGCCGCGCAGCCGTGCTCCGTGGCAGAGAACTTCCCCCGTCGTCGGCGGAATCAAGCCCACCAAGATGCGGAGCAGGGTCGATTTCCCGCAGCCGGACGGTCCGAGTATCGCGACGACCTCGCTCGGCCGCACCGTCAAGCTGACGTCACGCAGGACGGCGAGCTGGTACTCGTCGCGAACGAACGTCTTCGACACCGCGCGCGCTTCCGCCAGATTGCTCGCACCATCGGAACGCGCAGCCATGACAGGGCTTGTAACGAAAACGCGAGAAGGCGCCTATACCGGCGCGCGGCCCTCTGCCGCCGCGTCAGCGCTTCAGGCTGCGACGGTCGCCGAGCACGTCCGCGCCGCGGCGCGGGTGCGCTGGAGTCGCGATGTCAGCGCCGCGTATCCGGCGCCCGAGGCGAGAATCAGCAGCCAGGCGACGATGCCGGCGACGATCGACAGACCGACGGCATCGCTCCACACGCGGACGAGCGCCGCCATGGCGCCGCCGGCGATGATCCCGATCGCGATGCTCGCGCGACCGATCTGCGTCAGGCCGATGGTTCTCGACGCGCGTGCCACGCGAACGAGCGCGCCGTACACCACGACGATCCCGAGCGCCGCGCCACACGCCAGGGTCGCGCCCGGGGTCGTGAGCGGCGCCGCGACCAGCGCCGCTGCGAGGACCCCGCCGCTGATCAACGGTCGACGCCGCTGCATACGCATACCTCCTCGATTCGACACGCTGGCGAGAAGCAATGCAGGTGCCACCGGCTGCGTTGATTCGACGGCGCCACGTGTCGTGCCTGTGGGTCGCAGGCGCACACGCCATGGCGTCGACGACGCGGCCGGTGTGCCATCGTGACTCACGCGCGTCGCGCCCGCGGCGCACACGTCAACGCGACAGGAAGAGCAGCCCGGTCGTCTACCATGCTCGCAACCAGCTCAGTACGGCGATCGAGATGGGCGAATACCTGCTCGGCGTCGCGGAACGCGCGGGTGACGCGTCGCTGCTCGTGTCCGCAACTCTCTCCGTCGGGTGCCCCTTGCTCTGGCAGGGCCGGTCTACGCCTGGTTCACCGAAGGCGCCGACACGCCCGATCTTCGGGATGCGCGCGCACTCCTCGACGAGCTGACGTGAGCGGCGCTGCGGG
>Ga0137359_10003744_pt1 | contig 12361 bp, 10 predicted proteins | sample Mad1_40_16metaG_FD_108281 | JGI IMG/M metagenome (GOLD analysis project Ga0137359, IMG submission 108281) | Vadose zone soil microbial communities from Angelo Coast Range Reserve, California, USA - Mad1_40_16 metaG | ecosystem: Environmental > Terrestrial > Soil > Vadose zone | place: USA... | reverse complement strand
TCGACCGCAACAGTCACGGGCATATCCTCGACCTGAAACTCGTAGATTGCTTCCATGCCAAGGTCACCGAACGCTACAAGCCGTGAGGCTTTAATAGCTTTCGAGACGAGGTATGCGGCGCCTCCCACCGCAACTAGATAGACGGCACGATGCTTGCGGATTGCTTCAATAGCCTCGATGCCCCGCTCTCCCTTGCCGATCATGCCAATTAGGCCCGTTTCCGACAACATGAGCTCAGTGAATTTGTCCATGCGCGTGGCGGTGGTAGGCCCGGCTGGCCCAACTGTTTCTTCGCGAACAGCATCGACTGGGCCTACATAATAGATGACGCGGCCGTTGAAATCGACAGGCAGCGGCTCACCCTTTGCGAGCATCTTAGCGATACGGGCATGGGCTGCGTCTCGGCCGGTCAAAAGTCGCCCTGAAAGGAGAAGGTTGTCACCGGGATGCCAGCTCTCTATCTCCTTTCTGCTGAGTCGATCGAGATTAACGCACTTTGCCAAGTGAGAAGTCTTTGCAATCACAATTTCTGGCCAGTCACTAAGGTCCGGCGGTTCAAACTCCGCAGGGCCGCTGCCATCGAGCACAAATTCAATATGCCGATTAGCGGCGCATTGCGGGACAAGCCCTACTGGTTTGGAAGCTGCGTGCGTGGGAAACGATCTAATCTTCACATCAACAACAGTTGTAAGTCCGCCGAGACCCTGGGCACCAATCCCAAGCTCGTTGATCCTTTGAAACAGCTCAACCCGCATTTCCTCTTCTGGTGTTGACGGACCGCGCTCAAGTAGTTCGGACATGTCTATGGGCTCAAGCAACGATTCTTTTGCCAGAAGCATTGCCTTTTCAGAACTGCCTCCAATTCCCAGCCCGATCATGCCTGGAGGGCACCAGCCGGCCCCCAGCGTAGACACTGTGGCGATTACCCAATCCACGACGGAATCGCTGGGATTTAGCATCGCTAAGCGCGCCTTATTTTCGGATCCACCCCCCTTCGCCGCTAGGCTAACTATTACCTGATCGCCAGGCACGAGCTCGGTGTGAACCACTGCAGGAGCGTTGTCTTTCGTGTTAGTTCGAGCGAACAATGGATCGAAAACGATAGAGGCTCGAAGTGGATTATCTGAATGTGTATAGGCGCGTCGAACACCATCATTGACGAGTTCTGCAAGACTCTTCGTCGTACTAAAATGGGCGTTCATTCCAACTTTGACGAAGGCGTTGACGATTCCGGTATCCTGACAGATGGGGCGTTTTCCAATCGCTGCCATGCGTGAATTAACTAGAATTTGCGCGATGGCATCCTTGGCTGCGGGACTAGCTTCTCTTTCGTAAGCCGCCGCTAGATGCCGAATGTAGTCCGCTGGGTGATAATACGATATGAATTGAAGAGCGTCCGCTATGCTCCGGACAAAGTCCTCTTCTCTGATGTTTGTTGCCATGTCATTCTCCGGTGTAAGGCCAAAGAAAACGAAAATGCAACCTTACAAGTACATTTCGTCTAACCAATGCAAGACGGCAGTAGCAATGCGCTCGGCCCCTGGTTCAACGTGAAGCAGATGTCCGGCGTTGTTGGCCACGAGATGCTTCCCGCCATGATAGAATGCTGTTCGAGCGGCAGATTCCCAGGAGACAATCGGGTCTACGGCGCCGCTAATAACCAGCGTGGGAACGCCGCACATGAATGCCGGCATGGTCGCAGAAGGCACATGCGCATCGAACATCACCTGTGCGCTCTCTATCACCATTTTAGATACATGGCGATCCAGATCAGTTGGAGATAGCCGAGTCGGAAATATCAAATCTGCCACGCGCGTAAGCGGCGGCCGCCGAGAACCAAAGAAGCCGTCGATCATCTCAGGCCATATCGCCGGCATAATTGCTAGCAGTTGAGGACTTACAAAGCACATGCCTTCAGGAGTCATAGGGGTCAATAAGACCAGCGCACGCATCCGTTCCTTGCCCAGCAGTCTCTGCGCGATCAGTGCGCCCAGAGAGTGAGCGATCACAATAGGAGGTTCGGAAAATTCCCGGAAGGCGCACTGAATGTCTTGTATGTAATCCGCTAACGTCGCGCTGGGCAGATCAGCGCGGCCGCCGCTCTTTCCGTGACCGCGAACACTGATGGCTGCGGCCGCCCGGCCGTGATCGGCGATACTACCAAGAAATATTTCCCGCCACATCCAAGCACCGTCAAAAGCTCCATGGAGACAAAGAATTGGCGCGCCCAGAGTTTCGCCTCCGGGCTTTATTTCGAGAAACTCAAGCGCCGGAGCTGAACCGCAAGACGGGAGAAGTCGAGTTGTCACTCTATCATCGTGACCATTAGTCCGCTCTGATGCCGAGCAATCAGAAAAAGTCATTGGTCACCGATTATCACAACGACCTTGCCCATTGCTTTCCGTTCGGCGACCCATTGAATTGCGTCACTTGCTTGCTCGAACGGGAACCGTTGCGAAACCAACGGTCTGATTGAACCCTTCTTGTAAAATTCTAGCAGCTCACCCGTGCTTTTTTCGAAAGCGTCATGTTCGCGTGCCACCCAAGCAGCCCAGAAAACGCCGACGATTTGGCAAGATTTCAAAAGTGGTAGATTTAACGGAATGCTTGGTATGCCTGCAGGAAAACCTACAACGAGAAAACGACCTTCCCAAGCAACGGCTCTTAGGGCGAGTTCGGAATATTGCCCGCCAACCGCATCATAAATTACGTTGGCGCCATTTGCGCCGCATGCTTCCTTAAAAGCTTCAGAAAGTTCTTTTCGACTTGCTTTGTCACCAAGAGTCCGCGGATAAACTATGCCACCGTCCGCGCCGTGCTCTTTCGCTATTTTAACTTTTTCTTCTGAAGACGCTGCAGCTATTACTCGCGCACCCATGGCTTTGCCCAGCTCAACGGCTGCGAGACCTACCCCTCCGGCGGCACCCAAAATGAGAAGCGTTTCTCCGGGCACAAGATGCCCTCTCTCTTTTAGACCGTAGTACGAGGTCCCAAAGGTCAGAATAAAAGCCGAGGCTTCATCAAACGGCATGCCCTTTGGCATAGGAATGCATTGCGTTTCGTCGACAGCCACCTTTTCGGCCATTCCACCCCAATTTAGCCAACCGATAACGCGGTCACCCGGTTCATATTTTGTTGTGCCGGGACCGATCGCGGAAACAATTCCCGCTACCTCTTGGCCTGGAGAAAAGGGCCTTTCCGGCCTGAACTGGTAGCGATCTTCAATGATTAGCGTGTCGGGGAAATTGATCGCACATGCCTTGACTGACAAGAGCACTTGTTTTGGACCTGGCTGCGGATCCGGCACCTCCTTCAACACCAAAGTTTCCGGACCGCCGCTAGTATTGCTTATTACTGCCCTCATAGTAGCTCTACTTTGTCTGTTAGCGAGAAACGACGCCTTTGGTGAAGCAGCGCCTAAAGCGCCGTAGACCGCTTGTCGAAGAATTGATTTCGAATGGATTCGTTGTGCGCACCTAAGGCTGGAACCGCGCCATATCTCCGAGGCCCATCGGCCCAGTTAGCAGGTGGCGCCGGAACATCTAAAATGCCGCTCGGCGTTTCTACCGCGATGGTATGGAGCTGGGGGTGTGTTAAGAGATCGGTCAGTTCGTTTACAAATGCGAATGCTATATCGGCGCCGCTAAGCCGCCGGACCAATTCCAATGACTCGAGGCCCGCAAAGCCGGCGGACACGCGGGCGTCAGTCTCATCCCTGTTTTGCACCCTTGCAACGTTTGAGGAAAAGCGGGTATCGGTCACCAGTACTGGATCATCCAGCACGCCTTGGCACAGCCCCAACCATTCCCGTTCGTTCTGTATCGAAATCAAGATTGGCTTGCTGTCTTTGGACAAAAATACGCCGTAGGGCGCTATGGATGGATGCGCTAAGCCTATTCGTTTTGGGGGGTGGCCCTTTGCAGCATGGAGGAATGGAACTGCCATCCACTCAACAATAGTATCAAACATTGAAAGCCGAACATGGACGCCTCGGTCAGTCCTGTTGCGGCCATAAAGAGCCTCAAGGATTGCCTGTGCTGCCGCGGCGCCCGTGGCTATGTCGACAATGGAAAAACCAACTCGAGCCGCTTCCGACGGTCCACCGGTGATCGAGGCAAGCCCGGACTCTGCCTGAACCAAAAGGTCATAAGCTTTGCGTTCAGCCATCGGCCCCGTTTCGCCATATCCCGAAATAGAACAGCCGATCAGACGAGGGTGTTTTTGACAGAGGGAATCCACCGAATACCCCATGCGGTCGATGGCGCCGGGTTTAAGGTTTTGAATGAAAACATCAGCCTCGGCGACTAAAGCCAGAAATAGCGCCCGATCGCTCTCCCTTCTTAGATCGACGACGACTGATTCCTTTCCTCGATTAAGCCAAACAAAATAGCTCGACTGTCCCACAGCAACGTCGTCATAGCCCCGAGCGAAATCACCTTCCGGTCGCTCCAGCTTGATCACCCTGGCGCCTGCGTCCGCTAGCCGCATGGTACAAAACGGCGCCGCGACGGCTTGCTCGAGTGCCACAACTATCAAGCCATCTAGGGGTCTCGTCATAATCTACCTCGGAGCTACCTCGACTGCGTAAGCCGCGCAGTCAGAAACAATGTTTTGTCTTTTATCTTCTTGAATAAAGCCCTCGACCGCGAAACGGAAATAACTATAAGACATCGCCCCTATAAACTTTGGCTACGAGCGCGACTTCCAAACAAGGAGTTGGAGAGAAGAATGAGGCGTGAGAGAAGACGCTGGCCTTCCACGGGTCAAGTGTCTGGTCCATACAAAACCGATATGCCCGCTAGGCAGAACCCCTATTGGCCTAAGCCGACGGGGCGCCCTAACCTTCGTCGAAGAATAACAAAGCGCGTGGGCGCCGACCTGTAGTACGACGCCGAAACAGTTCGACGGTCGCCAATAGGTGGCGCATGCCGAGCGCGAACTGAGGGGAAGGAATGGCTGACACCGATCAGATGAAAACCATTGCCGATTTCTGGACGAAAGCCGGTAACGACGTTTCCGCGGCGCAGCAGAAGATGTTCAAGGACTTTGCTGACGGGATGAGCAAGGCGCTTTTGTTTCCGATTCTGCCTTTCGCATCTGGAAGTTCGACCATAGAGAACGCCGGTGACAGCTTCCGCCAATTGTTGCTTTCATCGCTCAAGGTCACTGATGCGATCAGTAAGGGCACTCTAAAGTCCGAAACCGCCGATGGGTTGACAACCGAACTTCTTCAAAAGATTTTCGACCCCCGCGAATGGCTCTCCGCAACAGGATACATGGACGAAACGGTTCGTCGCATAACGGAAGGCCCAAAATTCTCAGACCTTGGGCAAATCGAAAACAAGGCTCTTACGCTGTTTCAGGCGTTTTCAGAGACTCGCAGGCGAAGTCTCGAACAGAGCAGCCTCGTTCTCGCAGCGTGGACTAAGGCGGTGAGCGAGTTCGCCAGCAAACTTAATGAAGCGGCTGCAGCTAACAAATCATTTGGTTCTAGAAGTGAGATAGTTTCGCTTTGGGTTGAGATTGGAAACCGCCATCTTCTGGAAGTGCAGCGTTCGCCACCCTATCTCGAAACGCAACGCGCCTTACTGCAATCAAGCTCAAACCTTAAACTCGCTCAGCAAGACATAGGCGATTTTTACAATGACGTCTTCGGGTTGCCCACGCGGGTTGAGATCGATGATCTAACGCGCACGGTCGCCGAACTGAAGCGAGAACTCAGAACTGAAAAGCGACGGTGGCGAAGCGCCAACAAGGAATGATCATGAGCCATTCTGAAGCATCGACCAATCCAGACTTATCGCAAGTGCTCGGTGACGTAACAGACCTCGGTAAAAAGTTAGTCGGAGGGGCGCGTCTCTTGGGTGAGGTGCGCGATGAGGATGTTGAAATTGGCACTACGCCTAAAGATGAAGTTTGGCGCTCAGACAAAGTGATTCTGTACCGTTATCGGCCTTTCGTAGAGCGCCGGCTTAAAGAACCTCTTCTAATCGTATTTAGTCTAGTAGGTCGCTACACAATTGTTGATCTACAAGAAGACCGCTCGCTGGTGAGAAATCTTCTCAAGGAAGGTATCGACGTTTACGTGATCGACTGGGGTAGCCCGTCTCGCGCCGACCGATTTCTTACGATGGATGATTACATCAACGACTATTTAGACGGCGCCGTCGAAGCAATTAGGCAACGTGACGGCGTGGACCGCGTTAACGTTCTTGGGATCTGCGAAGGTGGAACATTTAGTCTTTGCCATGCCGCTCTCCACCCGGAAAGTGTGCAAAACCTAATCCTAATCGTCACGCCGATCGACTTTCACGCACGTTCGGCCGACGAACCTCTTGGACACGGCTTTATCAACATTTGGAGTCAAAATCTCAAGCCGGAGGACGTCGACCAGCTTATGGCTGCTTACGGCAATCTTCCTGGCGAACTTATGGGATCGATATTTGCTTCAATGACGCCCATGAGAACGATGCTGAAGTACAATCTCGATCTGATGGAAACGGCAGGTGACAAGCAAAAGCTTATGAATTTTCTGCGGATGGAAAAATGGTTAGCTGACCGTCCACATCATCCTGGCGAAGTAGCCAAGCAGTGGATCAAAGACCTTTATCAAGAAAATAAGTTGATCGCGAATACATTTAACCTCGGCGAAAGGACCGTAGATCTCAAGTCCGTCACTATGCCGGTGTTGAACGTATTTGCACTGGACGACCACATTGTTCCTTCTGCAATGACTCGGAATCTCGACAAGCACATCGCCTCGAGAGAATATACCGAGCTTCCTCTCTCAGCTGGACATATGGGGATTTTTGTGAGCGGCAAATCTCAGGCGATCCTTGGGTCTAGCCTTGCGCAGTGGCTCCTCAAGCATCAATCGACTTGACCGCATCTGACAATGAGAACGAGCTTCCTGCTATTTGAGGTAATTCAGTGAAGCTGCAGAACAAGATTGTATCGGCAGATGAGGCTCTCGCCGTCATACAGGATGGTGACACAGTCGCTATATCCGGATTTGTAGGGATTGGTGTTCCAGACGAGCTCATCCTTGCGCTCGAGCGCCGATTTTTGACTACCGGTCATCCGCGCGAACTCACTCTCGTTTTCGCGGCTGCGCCCGGGGATGGTAAAGAACTCGGCATCAATCGCTTAGCCCATGATGGGCTGTTCAAAAGGGTAATTGGAAGCCATTACGCCTTAGTACCGAAGCTAGCCGAAATGGCACTCGATAATAAATTTGAAGCATATAACCTTCCGCTTGGGTCCATTTGCCATCTTTTTCGTGACATTGCTGCGCACCGGCCTGGAAACTTTTCAAAAATTGGACTGCGCACTTTCGTCGACCCTCGGTTAGGTGGCGGAAAGTTGAATGATGTTACGGCGGAAGATCTCGTAGAGCTGCAACAAATAAATGGAGAGACGTGGCTATTCTATAAGAGCTTTCCCATCAATGTCGCGCTTGTACGCGGAACGACTTCCGACCCCGATGGCAATATCACCATGGAGCGGGAAGCGCTCATTCTGGATGGCCTGAGCCTGGCCACGGCAGCTCGCAATTCGCGCGGCTTGGTTATAGCTCAGGTGGAGAGGATCGCCGCTAATGAATCGCTAAATCCGCGAGAAGTGCAAATTCCTGGGGTCATGATCGATTGCGTTGTGGCCGCAGATACAGGAAATCATCGGCAGACCTACGGTGGAACTTACAATCACGCCTACTCTGGACGGCAGCGGGTCCCACTCGATCGAGTAGAACCGATGAGAATGAGCGAGAGGAAGGTTATTGGCCGAAGGTGCGCCTTCGAGCTTCCTCTTGGTGGCGTAATAAACTTGGGAATTGGGATGCCGGAGGGTCTTGCCGCAGTCGCCGCCGAAGAGCACGTGCTTAGGCTCGTAACTTTGACTGCGGAACCCGGAGTGATCGGAGGTATACCTCAGGGCGGGCTTGATTTTGGCGCGTGCCTAAATCCGGCGGCCATCATTCAGCAAAATCAGCAATTCGATTTTTACGATGGAGGTGGACTAGATCTAGCCTGTCTCGGAATGGCTCAGGTAGATCGACGAGGTAATGTGAATGTAAGCCGCTTTGGCCGACGACTTGCGGGCTCTGGCGGTTTTATCAACATTTCACAAAGTGCCAAGAAAGTGCTCTTCGCAGGCACTTTCACAACTGAGGGCTTGAAAGTCGATGTTAAGGAAGGAAAATTGTCAATATTGTCCGAGGGCCGTTCGCGAAAGTTTCTTGATCGCGTTGAGCAGGTTACCTTCAGCGGGGACTTTGCCATTGAGAATGGTCAGCCCGCCTATTTCATTACTGAGAGATGCGTATTTCATTTAACACCCGACGGCCTCGAGCTGAAGGAGATTGCGCCCGGGATTGATATCAATCGAGATATTTTGGACCAGATGAATTTTCAACCGATTGTCCGAAATCCCGTCCTCATGGATTCTCGCATTTTTTGGCCCGAGACAATGAATCTCGAACGAGTTCTCGTAGGTCTGAGTATCTCCGAACGAATATCCTATGATCAAGCCAGAAACACTTTGTTCCTGAACTACGAGGGCCTTCATTTACGAACGCTCGAACACATCGAACAGGTCAGGGCAGAGATCGAAACCCGCTGCCGATCGATTGGTAGGAGGGTCAGGACCATAGCCAATTATGACGGGTTCGAATTGGATCAGTCTATAAGTGACGCCTATTTCTCAATGGTGGCCTACATCCAGAACCGTTACTACGAGTCTGTGTCCCGTTACACCACAAACGCATTTATGAGGCTAAAGCTAGTGAAAGCCTTGTCCGAGCGCGAGCTCGCTACAGATGTGTTTGAGACTAGTCGCGAGGCTCAACATGCCCTCGGATCTCAGGAAGATGCTTTCCTTGGGCGAACGGAATGAGCTCTAAGGGTGCTTGGCCGGCCCCGAATCTGGTGCAGAATCTTCCGAGGACCTCATGACAGAGCGAGCCTCTTTTATCCGATGCAGTGTACGCAGTCTCTCTCGCGAGCAATTCCACCAGGTATCTTATGTTGAATGGGGAAGCTCGGGGAGCCTCGGACCTGTTGTATGTGTGCATGGGCTAACCCGCCAAGGTCGCGACTTCGACTTCCTCGCAATGGAATTGGCTTCGCGTCAATATAAGGTGCTTTGCCCCGATATCGTAGGCCGCGGCCATAGTGGGCACCTCGTCAATCCACTTGACTACGATCTGCAGCAGTATGTGCTCGATATGACGGTGCTGATTGCCAGTCTGCAGGCTGAGCATGTGGATTGGATCGGTTCGTCTCTTGGCGGGATGATCGGCATCCTAATGGCCGGATTGCCCAATTCTCCGATACGACGACTCGTTGTGAATGACATTGGCCCAGATTTGCCACTGAAAGCGGTGCTTCGTATCGGAAAGTACGTTCGCGATGCGCCCGACTCCTTTCCGACTGAGGAAGCCGCTCAAACCTATTTTCGGAACGTTTTGGCACCTTTTGGAAAGCTGGAAGATTGGCAATGGAGGCATTTGTCCGATCACAGCATCAGGCCCAACGGAAAAGGTGGATATCGCCTTCACTACGATAGGCGGCTAACCCAAGGGTTTCAATATCCCGCCATACATAGCCGCAAGCTTTGGGCTGCGTGGGAGCGCATCAAGTGCCCAATTCTTATTTTGCGTGGAGCGGAATCAGATTTGCTGCTGCCGAAAACTTCGAGCGAGATGATCAAGCGAAATTCACGAGCAACGATAGTCGAGATTCCGGATTGCGGGCATGCGCCTCCTCTAATGGTGGACGCACAGATTGATGTTATTGTCGACTGGCTGGCCCGAACGGCGGACAGTGCGCTAGTGCCGCCTGACGCCCTGCGCCAAGCTTGAAGGACGGATGACGTCCGGCGTTATGAGTGGCGGTTTGGTCTACGGCGCCCTCACGCGTCTGCCCTTCGCATAATTAGTTCCTTGAACAGCTGCCATGCGCGGCTGGACCTACCCTGATACCGTCGCAATATAGGTTTTCGATATGGTGATGTTCGCTATACTCGTTAGAAGAACAAATGATAACGGACTTAGGGATGGACGTTCGCCAACTTCGCTATTTTGTTCGCATCGCGGAGCTCGGTTCGGTTTCGGCTGCATCACACCGGCTTGGCGTCGCACAACCTTCACTCAGCCAGCATGTAAAGCATCTCGAACAAGAACTCGGCGTCGACCTCCTCGTTCGCTCGTCGCGCGGCGTCAGTCTCACAGATAGCGGGCAAATTCTCTTATCCCATGCGCAAAGCATCGTACACGCGGTCGATGTTGCAGTTACGGAAATAAAGGATCGCTCGGGCGAGCTGCGCGGATCCGTCAGCATTGGTGTCCCCAGTTCGGCAGGAAATGTTCTTTCCGTTCCACTCGCTGAGACTGTGCTCCACCAATATCCCAAACTCATGTTACGAACCATGGAAGCTATGAGTGGTCACGTTCAAGAATGGCTCGCGCAAGGGCAACTCGATCTTGGGATACTGTATGACGTCGACCACGTACGCCATCTGCGAATTCAGCCTCTTCTCATGGAAGAGCTATTCTTGGTATCAGCAGCTGACGGATGGCACGGCAAAATTGGCAACGACGGAATCGCCCAAAAGCCAATTACTTTAAGGGAGTGCGCTGAGCTTGGTCTGGTTCTTCCTCACCGGTCTCATGGCCTTCGCGAAACTATAGAACGCTTTGCTAGCTCGCAGACAGTTTCTCTGAACGTCGTTACTGAAATGGATTCGTTGACAAACATGAAAGCCCTCGTTGCGCGTGGATCTGGATATAGCATTCTCGCCCACTCTGGGGTTGTTGAGGAGATACAGCGAGCCACTCTTGTAATTGTTCCGATACGCGACCCGATCATGCGCCGTACGGTTTTTCTCGTTCGCAATCCGTCACGCCCCCTGACCGAAGCTACACGCGAGGTCGAGCGCCTCATCAAGGAAATTGTTGCGGAGCTTGTCCGAAAGCGTCTTTGGCTCGGACAGATATGTTCTTCCTATACTTAGCGTGTATGGATGGCAGCATTAATTGCTATTTCTCCAATTGGCGACCATTCGCCACACTAGACGCACTCTGGATCGCTGTGGATTGCAGTGACTGTGCACTAGCTTCAAAAAAACGCAGGGACCAGGCCGTCACAAGGCCCTTCGCGCGCATAAACAGCTGCTCGGTCCGATTTATAGGACGGAAATTCGTGAGAGATAGATAGGAACTCAGATGCGGCTGAAGGACAAAGTAGCGTTAGTGACCGGAGGCGCATCCGGTTTTGGTGCGGAGATTGTACGCAGCTTCGCTCAAGAAGGAGCTAAGGTTGTCATTTTAGATTTGAATGGCGAGGGAGCTGCGAAGGTGGCAAAGGATGCTGGCGCCAGCGTCCTCGCAATTGCGGGCGATGTAACGAAACGCGTCGATGTCGATAAAGCTATTGGCAAAACGACCGACAGTTTCGGGCGCCTCGACGTGGTCGTAAATAATGCGGGCTGGACCCATCGCAACAAGTCCCTGCTCGAAGTCAGCGAGGAAGAATTTGATCGCGTTTACGCAATAAACGTGAAATCCATTTTCCACATGACGCAAGCAGTCGTGCCCATCATGAGCCGACAGGGTGGCGGCTCGATTATTAACATCGGATCGACCGCCGGAATTCGTCCTCGTCCGGGCCTCACGTGGTACAATGGATCCAAAGGAGCCGTGAACTTAGCATCGAAATCTTTGGCGGTAGAACTTGCTCCTGCAAGAATCCGCGTAAATTGCGTCGCTCCGGTTATGGGCGAGACGGCACTTCTGGAAGCCTTTATGGGTGTGCCTGACACGCCGGAGAACAGGACGAAGTTCATCGCTAGTATTCCGCTCGGTCGTTTAGCAAGGCCTTCCGACATTGCGGCCGCTTGCATTTACCTAGCGTCCGATGAAGCAGAGTTCATTACCGGCGTCATATTGCCCGTCGATGGCGGTCGAACGGTTTAATCGTACGAATTGCTCGAATATCGGCGACCCGTTTCGGAGTTCGAGGAAAGATATTGCTGGTACCGGCCGTTCTTCCTCTGAACTAGTCTGACACCTGCAACGCGGCGTTCCTTATGCCGCCGGTAATCGTACGGAACGAACCTAGACAAAGCTTACGAAGCAAAGGCTTGCGATACGGGCCAACATTGGGATTAGAAAAAGGAACAGCGGAGAATGCAGGTCGATCAGACCGAGTTTTTGCTTCCGCTATTCGTGCCGGGAGATCGCTGTGCCTGTCGCAAATCAAATCCGGATATATTGGTGGTGCAGCCCGCCGAGAACTGGGCGGCAAAGAATGTGCCCGGTCCGCTCGACGGCGCGCGAGACCGGCGTATCCTTCTCCAAGGATAG
>Ga0137359_10003741_pt1 | contig 12366 bp, 12 predicted proteins | sample Mad1_40_16metaG_FD_108281 | JGI IMG/M metagenome (GOLD analysis project Ga0137359, IMG submission 108281) | Vadose zone soil microbial communities from Angelo Coast Range Reserve, California, USA - Mad1_40_16 metaG | ecosystem: Environmental > Terrestrial > Soil > Vadose zone | place: USA... | reverse complement strand
TGGCCGGTTATACGTTACACGACTGGATTACATCCATCTGCCACTTCGGATTTGCGCCAGGCATCTGTTCGGCAAGGACGCAAACACGGTTTACGAATTTATTGTATCGGCGGCCACTGTTCTTGTAGCCGAAGGCCGAATCACGATCGTCGAACGCAGGTAAGACTGCGTAACGCAGAGCTGAGCATTACCTGTGGCCATCGCCCTGTGGGCGGTCCAACGAGCCAGGCAATTACGGCTCACAGAGCCGTGGCTACAGATCACATTACGATGCCACCATCGACGCACAACACCTGGCCGGTTACGTAAGCAGCTTCCGGAGATGCGAGGAAGGCCACCGCAGCGGCAATGTCCTCTGGTGTTCCGGTTCTCCCGAGCGGGATCTTGCTGTGAATCGCATCCTTTATTTTTTCGGAAAGCCCGGCCGTCATGTCGGTGATAACAAAACCCGGCGCCACCGCATTCACGGTGATGTTGCGGCTGGCCAGTTCGCGTGCGAGCGATTTGGTAAAGCCGATCAACCCTGCCTTGCTCGCGCCGTAGTTTGTCTGCCCGGCATTGCCCATCAAACCAATCACAGAGCTGATATTGATGATGCGGCCATTGCGTTGCTTGGTCATCGCGCGAACAAGCGAATGGGTAAAGCTAAACGCGCCGCGCAAGTTGGTGTTGATAACATCGTCCCAATCTTCGAGCGACATGCGCATCGCAAGCGCGTCACGCGTAACGCCGGCGTTGTTGACCAGAATGTCTGAGCGGCCAAAATCCTCCAAAATCCGGGCACCGATTTTTTGGACGGCCGCATGATCTGCGACATCGACGGCGTACGCTTTCGCCGCGTCGCTCCGCGTGTCGTTGATTTCATTCTTAGTGTTCTTCGCATTTTCTTCGCTTCGGCTCACACAGGCCACACGCGCGCCTTCGCTCGCTAAGCGCAAAGCAATTGCTCGCCCGATGCCCCGGCCGGCGCCAGTGACGATGGCAACTTGACCTTCAAATCTCATGTCGTTGTGCACTTGTAATCACTAATGCACACGAATAAACACGAATTTGGCGTTTCTCGTGTGCCGAAGCAGATTCCATCAGCGGCGGATCGCCACGTCGCAATGCGAGGAAACCTATTCCACTGCTCCATAACGGCGCTGCCGTCTGCCGAATTCTTCCACGGCGGCAAAGAGATCTTCTTTTGTAAAATCAGGCCACAGCTTTGGCGTGATGTACATCTCAGTGTATGAAGTTTGCCAGAGTAGAAAATTTGACAGGCGCATTTCGCCGGAGGTGCGGATTAGGAGGTCGGGGTCGGGATAGTAGCGGGTGTAAAGATGTTTGCTGAACATTTCGACATCGACCATTGCCTTGTCGATGTGACCGAGTTCGATCGCACGCAGCAAACTCTTGATGCCGTCGATTATTTCTAGGCGTCCGCCGTAGCTGAGCGCCAAAATGAGGGTGAGACCGGTGTTTCCAGCGGTGTGCTCGATCGTCGTATGAAGTCGCTCCTGCGCACTCCGCGGCAGATCGGTTAACCGGCCAATCGCTTGAAGGCGCACATTTTTCTCAAGCAATTCCGGTGTTTTCTCCTTCAGAAATTTTTCCAACAAACGCATCAGCGCAATGATCTCAGTTTTCGGACGCTGCCAGTTTTCAGCAGAAAAAGCATAGACAGTCAGATATTCCACTTTCAATTCGCCGCAGCCTTCAACGCATTCCCGAACTGCCTGCGCACCAGCTTCGTGGCCTTTTATGCGGGAAAATCCGCGCAACTTCGCCCAACGGCCATTGCCGTCCATGATGATGGCGATGTGACGGGGAACTGTTTTGATTCTGGCAGACATTTAGCAGCCTTATATCTGGAATTTGTTGCCGAGAGGCAAGTAGCGTGGGTCGCTAATGACGAAATCCGAATGACGAAGCCAGAAGGAATGACGAATGATCAAATGACGAAGATTTCATTTTCGCAATTCGTGATTGTTTCGACATTCGACATTCGTGCTTCGTCATTTCGTGAACGCGAAGTGGATTCCAGTTTTTATTCAAATGCGTCGCGTCGATCGCCCAGGGCATGCGTTCAAAGAATGATCGTCTGACCGCGCGCGGGTCCAACGCTGACCAGCGACGACTTTGCCCCGGTCAATTCAGAGATATATCTCACATATTTTCTCGCAGCCAAAGGAAGCTGCGAAAACTTTCGTGCCGCGTGAATTGATGTTTTCCAGCCGGGGACTTCTTCGTAGACCGGTTCACAGTTTCCAAACTGACTCGCGTCACACGGCGGAACAGCCAGGCGTTTGCCGTGTAGCTGGTACGCAACGCAAACGCGAATGGGATCGACTTTATCGAGTCCATCGAGATTCGTGATGGCGATTTCGTCGATACCGTTGATCATGCCTGCGTAACGAGTGGCTACGGCATCGAACCAGCCGCATCGGCGCTTGCGCCCGGTCGTCGCGCCAAATTCGCGTCCCAAATTGTGGAGCATCTGCGCTAATTGCGCGTCCTCACTAGGCAATGCGCCGTCGCCTACCCGGGTCGAGTACGCCTTCATCACGCCCACAACGCGATCCATGCGATGCGGCGGCACCCCAGTGCCTGTGCACGCGCCGCCCGCTGTCGTGTTTGAGGAAGTTACATACGGATAGGTGCCATGGTCGATATCGAGGAACGTTCCTTGCGCGCCTTCAAATAATATTTTTTTGCCGCGCTCCATCGCTCGATGCAGGTAAATCACCGTGTTCGTAACGTAGGGCCGCAATTTTTCGCCGGCGGCAAGGTAAATTTTGTTCACATCGCGAAAACTGATCGGCTTCGCACCTAACGCCTGAAGGATTCTGTTGTTCTCAATGATTTTAGCTTGCAATTTTTTCGAGAAAACAAGCGGCTGCATCAGGTCGGATACGCGCAGTCCCGTGCGCGCTGCCTTATCGCCGTAGGCTGGGCCAATTCCCCGTTTCGTGGTTCCAATGCGGCCGCGCCGCAGCTCGCGTTGCTCATCGAGCAAGCGGTGATACGGCAGAACGAGATGCGCGCAATCGCTGATAAACAAATTGCTGTGTACCGTGATTCCCAACTGACGCAAACCATCCAGTTCGGCCACGAGCGCGACCGGATCGATCACGACGCCGTTCCCGATCACGCACACTTTGCCGCGCCGGAGAATTCCGGACGGAATTAAATGCAGCACGTATTTCGCGCCGCCGTGGATGACCGTGTGCCCGGCATTATTCCCGCCCTGGCTGCGAACAACGATATCTGCGCGAGCAGTCAGCACGTCGATAATCTTGCCCTTGCCTTCATCGCCCCACTGCATCCCGATCAAAATTGTGTTGGCCATATGAAATCAGAAATAGGCAAAAAATTTTCCCGACGCATCCTGCGGGACACAGTCGGGACTTGCCCACAGATAATAAGTTAGCGGAATCCCCACGCAAGAAATTTTGCGCCCCGTGACAGCTCCTGCCGTTGAATGGTACGGACAGTGCGCTGCCTTATCCCCCTCGAAAGCTTTCGGGGCAGCGCGGCGTCCCCGCCACTCACCTTCCCGCCGGAGAGGGGCTTGGCGGCTCTCTTCCCGATTCCATCATCGTCGGCCGAACGGGGCCGATCCCCTCGAGAGTTGCACTGCGCGGTTTCGTCGGGCCCGATGAGCTCCTTTGCTCGACCGGTGTTTGTCTTTTCACCGGCCTGGCAGCTTCAGCAACAGTCGGATTCGGCGCTGGAGCGCTTTCGACATCGGCTTCGCGCGTTTTCGTCGGCTGCGAAACGGATTGGTCGTTCGATCCTCCCGCAGCGCGTGCCCCAGCGGCTCGCATTTCTTCAAGCGTAAGTGCTCCAGGGGTGGACTTCTTCTCGCGCGACTTGGATTTTCGTGGCTTCGCCGCAGGGGTCTCTGAGGGCAGTTCCTCGGAAGGCTGGACTGTTTGCTTTGGAGGTTCCGGTGGTTGCCTCAGAGGTTCGGGTTTTTTTTCGCGAGCAACGATTACTTCCTGCGCATGTAATTTCCCGATGATAATGACACCGCAGAGCAATAAGGGGAAAAATCGTCTCAGCATGATGCCGCCTGGCAAACGAATGAACCCATTCACTAGCCCTCGCTCATTAACGTTGCCGAATTAACCAGCTGGACGCTGTACCTGAATTACCGGCAAGGGAAAACGCAGCCGCAATTCGTTTTCCAAATAAATTTCAACGTGATGCATCCCGTATTGCTGAAATTGCACGCCGCCAAAATAATGGACGTTGGTGGCGTGGCCTTCCATCTCTTTCAAAACGAATTCGACTTCCGCCTGGGCGACGACCTGCTGTTCGTCAATCCCCACGATGCGGGCTCTTTGGCGAAACTTGCCGGAGCCGCTGCACCAGCGCGTCCAAATACAAAGCCGAAAATAATTGATCGGCAACGCTGGGGCCGGGATCACGCTCAACACGCCGATGAGGCTCTGCATGCCATTGACTTCGCATCGGATATCCTCGCAAATGACTGCGCTTTGCAGGTCTGGAAGAATAGCGTCCGTTTCCATCGTCAGCTGATCATATCATTCCGCGCATCAACAGCGCCAACAATCCAAGACCGAGCACAATCCGGTAAACCGCGAATGGCGCAAATCCGCGCGCGCGCACCCAGTTCATGAACCATGCGACGACTGCCAACGCGATGAAAAATGAAACGACAAATCCAATTGCGAGCACGATCCATTCATGCGGCGTGATCGTGAGCGGCGCAATCTCGGCTTCGTGATCATGCGGTATCACGGACTTTAGAAAATCGTAGCCGGTGGCCACAGCCATTGTCGGCATTGAAAGAAAAAACGAAAACTCGAGCGCCGCCGGACGCGACATGCCGGCAATTTGACCGGCTGCGATCGTGGACATTGAACGCGACGTTCCCGGGAAAACAGCGGAGAGAATTTGCGCCGCTCCGATCCAGATCGCCTGCGGCAGGGTCATCTCCTCCATGTGCGTTGTTCGCGGCCGCGTAAAAACGGCGTCAACAATCCACATGATGATTCCGCCAATCAGCAGCGCCAGCGCCATCACCCACAGACTTTCCAGGTTTTTACCGATGACTTTGGCCAGGGCCCACGCCGGAATCGCGGTCACGACAAATGCGATGATCGTAAGACTCAATGGATGCGTGAGGATGGTGCGATCCCCGCGTTCTCCCTCCGGAAAGGTACGAACAAACTTCACGATGCGGTGCCAAAAATACACTGGCAAAGCGAGAATGGCACCGAGCTGGATCACAATCGTGTACATTTTCCAGAAGCCATCGTGCAGGTCGATGTGCAGGAACGCTTCGCAAATGCGCAAATGCGCGGTCGAGCTCACAGGAAGGAATTCGGTTAGTCCTTCGACGATCCCGAGAAAGGCAGAAAGTAAGTAGTCGTGCATTCGCTGGACGGTTAAACAGTTAAAAGGTTAAAAAGTTAAAAATGGACGAATGTTCAAAAGATTGATCTGCCACAGCGCGCGATATCCTCTCGTTGTACTTTTTAACTGTTTAACTTTTCAACTATTCTAACCGTATGAGCCCCCAGCGCTCACAGCGCCTCCATCCCCCGTTCACCGGTCCGAATGCGCACCGCCTCTTCGATTTCAGTCACAAAGATTTTGCCATCCCCAATTTTCCCGGTCTTCGCTTTTTCCAGAATTGCCTCAACCGCGCGTTGCGCGCGATCATCGGCAATGACGATCTCAAATTTGATTTTAGGAAGGAAATCCACCGTGTACTCGGTGCCGCGATAAATTTCGCTGTGACCCTTTTGGCGACCAAATCCTTTCACCTCGCTCAGAGTCATTCCTTCAACACCAACGGCCATTAGCGCTTCTCGCACCGGCTCAGCTTTGAAAGGCTTGATAATCGCCTCGATCTTCTTCATGGCGCCAAATTAAACCTGCCTGCGTCCGACATGGCAAGCGCGCGGGATTAAATCGAGATCAAAATGACGGTCACAGTTCTAGGCCGGACCCCGGTCGCGCCGTCAAAGTTTGCGGCCGAATTTTTTCTCCAATTCGGCCAGCGAAATCTGGATCATCGTTGGGCGGCCGTGCGGACAGCAGTAAGGCAAATCGCAATCGAGCAAATCCCGGATCAACTTTTCCACTTCGGGATAGCGCAATGGATCATTGGCTTTGACAGCATGACGACAAACAGTTTTTGCGATCATTTCTTCGCCCAGACGCATCGCTGAAGCGCTGTTACCGGTGCCTTTCAGATCGTCGATTACTTTGCGCATGAATTGCGCCGCATCGGACACGCTCAAAAAACTGGGAAGACTATCAATTTTAAAGTTGTCCGGCCCGAAGCTCTCGATTCCGATTCCCATCCTTTGCAGCGTTGAGAGGTTGCGCTCGATCCAATCGGCGTCACGCGGCGGCACATCGAAAGTTTGCGGCAGAAGCAGCTTCTGCGTCGGAACGCCCTGCTCTTCCATTCTGCGCCGCAATTCTTCGAACAGGATGCGCTCGTGCGCCGCATGTTGATCGACCAGGACGAGGCCATCTGCACTTTCCATCAAGACATAAAGCTTACTGAGAACGCCGATGATCTCGAATTGCTGCTGGGCGGCTTTCCTGGAATTCCGCTGTAGAGCAAGCGCTTTGTTTGCCGAACCGGGATCCGGGCGTGGCGGGCGGTGCGCCTGCCCTACCATCTCTGGGCCTGGCGCCTGCATGGAGTCGACGCCTCCGGATGCGCTAGTGCCAAGATGTGGCAACTCACGATGCGTGTACTGCGAAGCAGATACCTCGCGGCGCAGTGTTAAATCTGGAGCGGGTTTCGCGGGAACGTCAGCGCATGGTCGAACTGGTGCCCGAAATTTTTCCTGCCATTCGGCTCGAGCCGTTTCTAATGTTTGTTGAATGCAGCGAACAATCGTCTCACGGACACCTTTCGGATCATGAAAACGGACTTCGCGTTTTGCGGGGTGCGCATTTACGTCCACCGCCGTGGGCTCGAGCTCAAGGAACAAGAACGTAACCGGGTATTGTCCTTTCATCAGAGCTGTGTGGTATCCCTCGCGAATAGCCCCGGTAATTAGACTACTTTCAATCGCGCGGCCGTTTACGAACGCAAGTTGTTGACTGCGGGTCTGTCGGCTCAGACCTGCCTGCCCGATAAAACCACTGATTCGAATTTTGGACGAAGCAAGATCACTGACTTCGACGAGGCGTTGCAACAACTCAGCACCATACAAATCCCGAATGCGATCGCTGAGCCTTACCGTCGCCGGCAACTGGAGCAACATGCGGTCGTCGCGCAACAACGAGAAAGCGATCTGAGGATGCCCGATGGCTTGCAGATGAAGTTGATGTTCGATGTTGCGGCTTTCCGTGCTCTCGGAGCGCAGAAATTTCCGGCGCGCCGGTAGATTGTAAAAAAGCGAGCGAACTTCGACCTGGGTTCCGGGGGCTTCACCGCCGTCTCGCACAATTTCAATCTTGCCGCCGTTAACGATAACCTCAGTTCCTGCGATGGTGCGCGCTTCGCGTGTTGTGAGGCGAAATCGCGATACACTGGCGATGCTGGGCAGAGCTTCGCCACGAAATCCGAGTGTCGCCACCGCTTGAAGATCAGCAGCAGAGCGAATTTTGCTGGTGGCGTGTCTCTCCAGCGAAAGCAGCGCGTCGTCGCGGTCCATGCCGCAGCCGTCATCTATGACGCGAACGAGAGAAATTCCTCCGCGACGAATGACGATGTCAATCTTACGAGCGCCCGCATCGAGACTGTTTTCGACCAATTCTTTCACCACCGATGCGGGACGCTCCACGACTTCGCCAGCCGCCACCTGGCTTGCGACGGTTTCGGGAAGCAATCGGATCCGGCCCATTTTGCGTCTGATTGTAAATTCCGGATCAGGGATTGCGAAGAAAATCCGATGGTAGCGACGCCGTGCTGCGGCGGCCCAGACGGCGCAGCGCGCTTTGCCTACCTTTTGACTTGGGTATGTCGCAGTCGTATTTTGAGGGTAATGATTACCGTCACGGACAACGCTGTTCGACAGCTCCGGAATTTGCTCTCGCAGCGACCGGAAGAGTCACACCGGGGCTTAAGAGTAGAAGTGGCCAAAGGCGGCTGTTCCGGTTTGCATTACGAGATGACGCTCGCCCAATGCAAAGACGGCGATGCGATAGTAGAGTGCGATGGCGTGGAGTTTTTTATCGACGAGGAGAGCGTTCCATACCTGCGCGGCGCGACATTGGATTTTACCGACGGTCTGACCGGCACTGGTTTTCGAATCGTCAATCCAAACGCATCGCGAACGTGCGGATGCGGTTCGTCGTTTGAGGCGGCACAGTCAGGTTGAGACCGGGAACTTTAGCGCGCTGAACTGATGGACTATGGCACGCATCCATACGATCCGTACCAAGACGAGGCGCACACCCGCCGCCGGCAGCGAATCAATTATTTTGCCTGGACTGTCGCGATTTTGCTTTTGACCGGTTTCGCGCTGGCAGCGTGGCTCGGCAGTTTCTATATCTTCAACCAACCAGAGCGGCCTGACAGCTATCGAATCCTGCAACGGCTGCACAAGGTCGAACCTCCGAAGCGGTTCGAACTCACGGCCGCACCAGCAGGCGAATTCCTCAACGCAAGTCAACTTTACGAGCGCTACGTGGGGATGGGCGCTGCCGAGTTGGCGAAGACCAACGCCGAGCTGCTGCGCAATTACATCCGAAATTATCAGCAGGTCCGCGGTCTGGTCCCCTACGTGGTAGGTCGGTACACGGTCATCGCAGTGCGCGAGCTCGGGCCTGAAGATGTTTTTCCCGCCGGCATGGCAGCGCTCACTGGTGCCGTTGACAGCGGCGAGCTGCTCATGGAACACCTCTATCCAGCGAACCCCGAAGCCCTACCGCTCATGAAGCAGACGCTGACCGTCGGATTGCAAGTGAAACTGGAGCGCAGTCACGATATTTCTGCCGTGATTCATGCTGAGCGATTGATTGATGGACGAATTCTGATCACGGCTGTTCCGCTACTTTACGGAAGTTATACAGTGACGCGCGGCCTGGGCACGTTCCGACTGGAACCGCCGCTCAGTCTCAATCTCGCTGCCGGTTGGCCGCTGTTTAAATCACAGGAACGCGCGTCCATCGAACAACGACTGGTCGAATCCCGGGAAAAAATGGCGGTCTCTCAAGCCGGGTCGGTTCCGATTCCTGGCGCAAGTGCAAGTCCGCCGCCTGCCAAAAACGAATTGGTACGCATCGAACAAGCCAGACCCGTGGCGCCGGTGTCGATGACCCCGCCCGTTGTTGCCAGCAATGAGAAGCTCGCGAAACCGACGACGCTGCCAAGAGGTAAAAAAGGGAGGAAACAAAAACTCGAATCTCCCGCGCCTCAATCGACTCCTGCACAAGCAGTGATCGCTCAGAATAAACCAGTGTTAGCTGCTACGCCTACTACCGTTGCATCTGGACTCGCTCCTCCAAGCGCGCTAAATGTTCCCGTCGCCACGCCGGCCGCTGCGTCTAAAGTTCCCGATGTTGCCACTGGCGCGATCGCACAGAGTTCGCCACTTGCGATGGCTACGCCGGTTCCGGTTCTGCCGGCCCAACCTGCTCCGCCTGATTCCTCTAATGTGGCTCTGGCCTCAAACGCGGGCGGCGGCAGTTGGAAAACTTTTGCGGCAGGAAAAATGCCGCTTGGAAGACTAATTGGAACCAGCGACTTGAGCGACGTAGCGGACCGCGGACTCGCTGGGGAACGCGTTTATTTGAAAGGCCAGTTCGTTGTGAATTTTTCCGAGGCGAACAAGGCCGTGCTGCGGCCGCGCACGACGTTAACAAGCAAGGTACTGCATTTTGGCGGCGGGTCATCGACGCGCATCATTGTGGAATTTCCGCGCGGTTTTACGCCTCCCCCTCAGGGCGCCGTGGTGAACCGCGATGAGATGCGGCCGTATGAGATCACCGAAGTGCGCAAACAAGAAGACGGACAACTCAACGTCTTTGTCCGCGAAATCATGCAATCGAATTAGACAGGGACGGTGCGTTGCGCCGTCCGGACATCGCAGCGCGATCTCCCTACCTGGAATTTAGTCGTTACGTGAGCGAAGGATTACTTTGCCGTCCCGTATCTCGATCGTACCAAGATCGTACGCATTCCGCTGATCCAACAGGTACTCGCGGAGCTGCCGAGAACGATATTTCCAATTTAGGAAATCAGTCGGTACTTGCTCGCCGTTTACGGTAATCTGACGAAACTGCGGGTTTTCCAGTGATTGCGGCCCGTTCAGTTCGATGGTGACATCACCGTTAAAGTAATAGCCCGGCCTGCCGAAAAATCCTCCGATCGGCACACTCGTCTGGAGATGAAGGCGATTGCCCTCAATCGATGCAAAAACTTTGCCGCGCATGTCCTCGCTTGCGGCGATTAACCCATTGATATCATCCGCGCTCAGCTCGATCTCCGTCGGCTGACCTGCGCCCGTCTTCTGTTCGAAATCCTGCCAACGTTCCCGCGCTGTTTGGATCTGTTGATCGGAACCGGTAAATTCAGGCACCGGCGTTGGCGCTTCTGCGATGGATCGCGTTTTGGCGAGCCAATAACTGCCGTAAAACAAGGCCGAGTGACGATGAAGTCCCCAAGACATTCCGGCAAAGCAAGCTATCGCCAGCACGATGGCAAATATCAAAACAATGAGGCAACCCCGAGCGAGACAGCCCAGGCCCTTTTTCCTCGGGGGCGCTTCAACCCAGGTGTTCATCCATAGCGCGATTCGCTACATCGCTACATCGATTCACGATGCACGATTCAACGTGGCGAAGCCATCCTCTCGTGCGCTTCCATCAACTTGCCGTACAACGCGCGTAACCCATCCGAGAGCACGCGCGCGCCGCCGATGATCGGCATGAAATTCGTATCGCCGCTCCACCGCGGGACGATGTGAATATGCAAGTGATCGGGAACACCTGCGCCAGCGCATTCGCCTAGATTCAAACCAATGTTAAACCCCTGCGCCTTCACGGCCGCGCGCAAAAGCGCCTGTGCGTGCACGACCAAATTCCACAACTCGACGAGCTCGTTCTCGCCGAGCGCCGAAAGCTCCGCGACTTTTCGATAAGGCACCACCATTAAATGCCCCACCGTATAAGGATACCGGTTCATCATGAGAAATGCATTCTTGCGACGCGTGATGACCAAGTGCTGCGCGTCATCGCTCGCTCGCGCCGCCGTTTCGAGGAAGTCGCGGTCGCGCGGCTCCTTCTCGAAATACTCCACTCGCCATGGAGCCCAGAGAGTCTCAAGTTCCTTCTTTGGAAATTGTTCGTTCGCCATTCCCGAATCGCTTCCACCGTAGGGAAAGCTGATACCTTCCGTTTCGCGAGAGTAGTTTCGTCCGCTGCAAAGTCGAGTCAGCATTTCTGTCGTTTTCCGGTGTCGCCCGGAGCAAATGGGCTTGCGCTCATAGAAAAAAGGCGGACCAATCATCTCGTGGCTGCACAAATAATGAGTCAAAATAGTGATTCTGCTTCCGGTCCAGTCCAGGATGGGCCGGTCTGGGGTTACCGTTTTGTCCCCAACCAGCCAGCACGGCCGATCACTTCGGAGGAGGCAGTCGAGTTTTTGGCCGCGCCGGGTCCCAGCCTGCCGGATGAATTCCTCTGGTTGCATTTTTCGCTTTCCAATCTGGCTTCTGAGCCTTGGCTACGGCGGTATCTAACCTTGCCCGATAGCTTTTACGAATCGTTACATAGCGACGCAGACTCCACTCATTTGGAGCAGGACGCAGACTCACTGGTGGCGCGCATCCATGATGTGCTTTTTGATTTCACATTTAATGCTCCGATTGCGAGCACCAGTCTTTGCATAAAGTCCCGCGTGATCATAAGCGCGCATGTTCGGCCCTGGCGTTCGATTGACAAACTCCGGGCTGCAGTGCAAGCGGGCCAGGTCTTTCGGTCGCCGATTGAAGTTCTGTCGCGCTTGTTACGAGATCAGGCCAGTGTGTTGGTTGACATTGTACGCAAGTCCACCAAGCGCATAGATCCAATGGAAGAGAGACTGCTGGCCAAGCGGATTTCCGTCAGTCGCAGCGAATTAGGTTCTCTGCGGCGGATCTTGGTTCGGCTCCAACGCCTTCTGGCGCCTGAGCCCGCTGCATTCTTTCGCCTTCTTAGTCGGCCGCCTGATTGGATTACAGAAGACGAGCTTCACAACCTGCAGCAAGCGGCCGAGAAGTTCTCAGCCGCCATCGGCGACACAACGGCCTTGGTTGAACGCGTCAAACAGCTTCAGGAAGAATTGGCCGCCCTTGTCAATGAACAGACAAATCGCACCTTGTTTCTGTTGACGGTAGTAACTGTGCTGGCCCTGCCGATCAACCTGGTGGCGGGCTTGTTTGGCATGAATGTAGGCGGGAT
>Ga0137359_10003739_pt1 | contig 12369 bp, 11 predicted proteins | sample Mad1_40_16metaG_FD_108281 | JGI IMG/M metagenome (GOLD analysis project Ga0137359, IMG submission 108281) | Vadose zone soil microbial communities from Angelo Coast Range Reserve, California, USA - Mad1_40_16 metaG | ecosystem: Environmental > Terrestrial > Soil > Vadose zone | place: USA... | reverse complement strand
TGATGGCCGCGCTGCTGGCGGCAGCGGCGTTCCCCGTGCTGGTGCAGACGACCGTCCCCGTTCACGCGCAAACCAAAACGAAGGTTGTCGCGACCTTTTCCATCCTGGGCGATCTGGTGGCGCAAGTCGGCGGCGAGGACATCGACCTCACCGTCCTGGTCGGGCCCGACGCCGACACCCACACCTATCAACCGAGGCCGGTGGATGCCCGCATGGTCGCCGGGGCGCGCGCTTTGGTGAGCAACGGCCTGGGCTTCGAGGGCTGGGCGGACCGCCTGGTGCAAGCGGCGCCCCTGAGGGGACTGTATATCGTGGCGTCGGCCGGCGTGACGCCGCTGCCGGCTGCCGCGCATGCGCACGAACAGGCCGTCGATCCGCATTGCTGGCAGGATGTCGCCGACGCCCGGCGCTATGTCGCCACCATCGCAGGCAGCCTGGCGAGCATCGACCCGGCCAATGCCTCCGCCTACCGACGCCGCGCCCAGCGCTACGACAAGCGGCTGGCCGACCTTGACGCCTGGATCCGCGACGAGATCGCCACGGTGCCGCCCGAGCAGCGCAAGGCCATCACCGGCCATGATTCCTTCCGCTATTTTAGCCGGGCCTACGGCGTGCAGTTCGAGGCGCCGCGCGGCTACAACACCGACAGCGACCCCTCGGCGCGCGATGTCGCGGCGCTGATCAGGCTGGTGCGCGAACAGCACATCAAGGCGCTGTTCGTCGAGAACATGACCAATCCCAACCTCGTCGACGAGATTGCCCGCGATTCGGGCGCCGTGGTCGGGCCCAAGCTTTACAGCGATGCTTTGTCCAGGCCCGGCGGCCCGGCCGCCAGCTACGAGGCCATGATGCGCCACAATGTGACGGCGCTGGTCGCCGGCATGCGGAAGAATTAGGGTACGTCCCGGTCACGTCGACTCAGCCGTCATAGCTGGGAGCGCGCCACTCCAGTGGCGCATCATGACCTTGAGCGCCACTGGAGTGGCGCGCTCCTAGCAAAGACCGAGCTACACCGGCAAAAACGGCAGCCTCGCAGCGCGGCGCGCCGCCTGCAGTGTGTTGAACATCAGGCAGGCCACGGTCATCGGCCCGACGCCACCCGGCACCGGCGTGATCCAGCCCGCCACGGGCAGCGCCTCGGCGAAGGCGACGTCGCCGACCAGCCTGGTCTTGCCCTCGACGCCGGGGACGCGGTTGATGCCGACATCGATCACCGCCGCGCCCGGCTTGATCCAGTCGCCGCGCACGAATTCCGGCCGCCCGATCGCCACCACGAGGATATCGGCCTGGCGGCAGAGACCCGCGAGGTCCCTGGTGCGCGAGTGGCCAATGCTCACCGTGCAATCGGCGCGCAGCAGCAACTGCGCCACCGGACGACCGACGAGATTCGATCGGCCGACCACCACCGCATGGCGGCCGGCGAGCGAGCCCAGCGCACCCTCGAGCAACATCGAGACGCCGAGCGGCGTGCAGGGCACGGAGAAATCCAGCGGCGCGCCGGGCGCGATCGAACTCAGCCGCCCGACATTGAGGGGGTGAAAGCCATCGACGTCCTTGGCGGGATCGATCGCGATCAGAATGCGCGAGGTGTCGATGTGACGGGGCAGCGGCAATTGCACGAGGATGCCGTGGACCGCGGCATCGCCGTTCAGCCGCTCGATCAACTCGAGCAGCTCAGCCTGCGTCGTGTCGGTGGGCAGCCGGTGATCGAAACTCGACATGCCGGCTTCGGCGGCGACGCGCCCCTTGCTGCGGACATAGACCTGGCTCGCCGGATCGTCGCCGAGCAGGATCGTCGCCAGCCCCGGCTTGACGCCTTCGGCGGCAAGCAGATCAGCCACGGCGCCTTCAATACGCAGACGCAAGCCGGCGGCGAAGGCCTTGCCGTCGATGAGCTTTGCCACGGAGGATTTCGCCTCAGCCATGATATCCACGAACCCACTCCGCTATTCGTTGGGCAAGCACGGGAGACTCGCCGATGATACCGATCGTCTTGTTCCGCGCGGTAGCCCCCTGGACAACCTCGAACGCCGATTTGGGCAGCCGCCAGGATTGGGCGAGCAGCCCGATAACCGCTTCATTCGCTCTGCCATCCTCCGGTGGAGCCGTCACTGCGACTTTGAGCGCACCTTGTGCCGTCAATTCCAGCACGGAGCGGCGCGCGCGCGGCTGCACGCGCACGCTCACCGACACGCCTGTGCCCGAACGGCGCAGGAAGGCTGCATCGTCGGGGATTAGGACCTGATACGGGGGCCTGATGCAGCAGGGCTCAGCGTACTAAAGCGGGCCAGATATATTCCCACATCAGGCTGCGCAGGAAGAAAAGACCGAGCAGCAAAATGACCGGGGAAATATCGACGCCACCGAGATTGGGCAGCATACGCCGCAACGGCCGCAGCAGCGGCTCGGTAATGCGATAGAGAAAATCGACCACAAACCGGATAAACTGGTTGCGGGTATTGACCACACCAAAGGCAACCAGCCAGCTCATGATCGCACTCGCGATCACGATCCAGGTGTAGATGTCGATCACCTTGTCGATCAGCAGCGCCAGCGACTGCATCAGTTCATGCTCCCTGATGCCGGCGGGCTGCCGGCCGCGCGCACCCTACTCGGGCGGCAGCGTCCATCACAAGCGGAATGGCTGCGGCGATCCGCAATTCCACAGGTCCTAAAAGGCTTTTATATGCGCGACAAACCAAGTTCCACCGTGCCGAAGCGGATCACGCGTGTCTCGGTAATGTCGCGCGGCCCGTGCTCGGGTAGCAGCCGCGCGCCATCGATGAAAGTGCCGCCCGGACTGCCGAGGTCTTCCAGCCCCAGCCGCGGACCCGCGGTCAGAAGCCGCGCATGCGGTTGGCCGACCGACGGATCGGGAATCGAAAGATCGGTGGTTTTCCCAGCCGCGGCACTCGAAATCAGATAGGCGGGAATCGAATTGTCGATGGCGATCACCACGGACTGGCCATTGGCCAGCGTGCCGGCGAGCCGCCAGCCGAGTCGATCGGCCAGCGCCATCGGCGGCGGCGGCGCGAGGGCGGTCGGGGCGTAAGTCGGGGGTGTGTAACCCGCGGGCGCGTAACCGCCTGGCGGCGTTGGTCGCGATCCCCCCGGCCGCGATCCGAGCGCCGCCTCATCGCGCGGCCATCGCATATAGGCGAAGACCCAGACGAGGATGAGCGGCACGATCGAGCCGATGCCGGTGAGCGTGAGAAGCACCGCGCCCAGCCCGGCCCAGCCAGGGAAGCCGGCCTTCTCGACGATGCGCCACGCCATCCAGGCCGCGAATACGGTGCCGACGATGGCGAAAAAGCCGGTCAGACCGAAAAAGTGGAGCAGGCCCGCGATTTCAAGACCCATGGTTTTAGCGCCCTTGTTGCTGCGCTTCGCCATTCGGCCAGCTGCTGAAAGCCAGCACCGCCATGACGATGAAGGAGCCGACCACCGGCACGAGGTGGAACAGCGACAGAGCGCCCGAAAATCCTGCCCTCTGGCAAATCCGCCATGTCGGTATGATCAGCAGCAATGACAGCAGCAGATGGCCCATGAACAGGAAGATCAGCGCCAGAACGCCGAGGCTGAACAGCCACGCGATCAAGTCTTGGCTCCGGCGAGCGCCACGACCTCGATCTCGACCCGCACGTCGCGTGGCAGGCGGGCGACTTCCACAGTCGAGCGCGCCGGCGTGTGGGCCCCGAAATATTCCGGGCGGCCGTAGACGTCGTTCATGGCGGCGAAATCGTCCATGCTCTTGAGGAAGACGGTGGTCTTGACCGCCGCATCGAGATCGCTGCCGGCCGCGCGGAGGACGGCGCGCAAATTCTTCAACACCTGATGAGTCTGCGCGGCGACGTCGCCCTCGACGATGTTGCCGCTTGCCGGATCGAGCGGAATCTGGCCGGCACAGAAGATGAATCCGTTGGCCCTTACGGCTTGCGAATAAGGCCCCAGCGCCTTGGGCGCCTCCGCCGTTTGAATCACACGCTTCTCGTTTGCCATGCCGTTCTCCTAGGTAGGTTCGTGATTGCCGCGAGGGCGCGGCAACTCATAGATTTTGGCCTTGGGACGCGCCGATTTAGGGGCGGGCGGCCGCGCTGCCTCCAGAGCCTCCAGGTCGGCCGCGATGCGGCGCAGATCATCAATCACATTCGTCATACGATGAGGCTCGGCGACTGCAAAAGACTCGCGTTGCGTTGGCTCGCTCCCGCGCCGCCGCTTTCCGCGATCCTGCCGGCGCCTCTCATCATCGATTTGCGCCCTCTCCTCCCGCAGGCGCTCGCGACGGCTGACCGAAACGGCCGCGGGCAGCGACTGGCCCACGGCAGCGCCGATCAGCAGCATGAAGGTTGCGGCCACGGCCGGCATCTGGAAGCTGAAATCGACCATCGCATGCGCGCCGACCAGGGCGCAGATCGACAATCCGGCGATGGCAAAACTGGTGCCGCGGGCGCGCGTGAAGATGCCCTGGAGCAGGAGGCCAACCATCAGCCCGAGCAGCATCAGGCTGCCGACAAGGCCAACAATGCCACCTTCGATGGCGAGTTCGAGATAGGAGTTGTGCGCGAGGTCGACCCAGGCCGTGTCATAGACCGCGCTGCCGTCGTTGGCCCGGTTGAAGGCGGCCGGGAAACTGCCCAGCCCCTGGCCGACAAGCGGCCGCTCCGCCATCGCCAGGCGCTCGACATCGAACAGGTCGATGCGGCCATCGTGGCTTTCCCGGACGTCGCTGCCCAGCCGGTTGGCCAGGAAGCCGCCGCCCACGGCCATGAAGCCGAACACGATGGCGGTGGTGAAGACCAGCAAACCGATGAAATGACGTACGCCGACATCGCGCAGCGCCAGCATTAGCGTCAGGAACACCACCAGGCCGAACGCCAGCGAGGCGAAGCCGCCGCGCGATCCGGTGAGAATGAGTGCCGCCAGATCGAGAACGACGGACACCATCAACAAATAAAGCACGCCGCTGCCTTCTTCGGACACATCGACAAGCGCCCGCAGCAAGCTTGCCCTGCCGTCAATGAGCCGGCGGAACTCATGCAGGATCGGGCCAAGCGCTGCGATGATGCCGATGCCGGCGAAGGTCGCGAACGAGTTGCGGTTGATGAAGGTCGAGGTGACACTGCCGATATATTCGGTCTTGGGAAACCACAGCACCAGGCGTGTGCCGCTGAAATGGGCGAACAGGCCATAGGCCGAATAGACCGCCGAGGAGAGCGCCACAGCGAGGAAGATCGTGCGCGCGCGGTGGCGGTCGCGCCCGAAATACAGCGCCATGATGAAGATGCCGCCATAGGACAGGATCTTCATCAGCAGCGTAAGGCCGGCCACCGGCTCGATGCTGATCGCTCCGACCAGGGGCTCGCTTAGCGCCGCCGCAGCCTCCGCCCAGGCCGGATGGGCCCAGCGTGCGGTGAGCGGCGATGTTTGCAATCCGTACCAACCGAGCAGCAGCACGAAACCGAGACAAAAGGCCGCCGAGTATTTGTTGAGCGGACGTTCGCCGGCATCGTAGGGCGAGGGCTGGCGCTGCCCTGCGAGCGCCACGGTGCGCGGCTCGAACAGCCGGTAGAAGGCCCAGGCCACCAAAAGAACGCCCACGCCGAGGGCGAGAAGGCTCCAGGGCAGCGGCCGGTTCGACGCCAGCGGCAAGGGCGACAGGCAAACCAGCGCGATCAGTCCCCAGAACATTGCTTGCAGCATTGATCGAATTTTAGCATGGCCGCCGGCCGGGAAGCACCCGGCGTTTGCTTGACACACTCCGACCCCGTAACCATTATCCGCGCCTTCTCGGGTCCGGGGGGGCTGTAGCTCAGCTGGGAGAGCGCCTCGTTCGCAATGAGGAGGTCAGGGGTTCGATCCCCCTCAGCTCCACCAACCGACCCAAACACAGACTCGATGCCTCTCAACAAGAAACCGACGCCGGCCGGACTAGGCCTTACAAAGGCCGAAGCCAGGGTCCTGCATCGGTTGTGCACACCCGAGCGCATCCAGGCATACGTCACCGACCTGCCAACCAATTTCGAGCGAAAGGGCGATACCTGCCTCTCGGTGCGCGGCGTGCTGCGCGAGCACAAGGCGCACTGCATCGAGGCGGCATTTTTCGCCGCCGGCGCGCTCGCTCTGGCCGGCGAACGACCGCTGCTGATGGACCTCCAGGCCGAAGGCGACGCCGACCATGTCGTGGCCCTGTTCCGCCGCGACGGCTGCTGGGGCGCAATTTCGAAAAGTAACCACGTCTGGCTACGCTGGCGCGACCCGGTCTACCGCTCGCTGCGCGAACTCGCCATGACCTACTTTCACGAATATGTGCTCGACGACCGCAAGACGCTGCGCACCTATTCGCGCGCCTTCGATTTGTCGCGGTTTTCACCGACGCTGTGGGTCACCAACGAGGATCACTGCTGGGAGATCGGCGCGCGTCTGGACGATTCGCGCCACTATCGGCTGATCACCAAGGATCAGGCACGGCGGCTCACTCGACGCGATGCCACCGAGCAAAGGGCAGGCAAACTGATCCAGTTCAAAGCCCCCGACCGGAAGACGGCGCGGAATTATTGAGGGAACGGACATGATCGGGCGTTTGATGGCGATCGCAGCGGCTTTCGCGCTGCTGGGCGCGACGCCGGCGAAAGCACAGATTCCCGTCGAATGGCAGGCGGCGGCGCAAGCCGTGATCGGCGCCATGGAGCAAGGCACCCCCACGGCGGCCAAGCCCTGGGGCTCGGAGCTGTCGCAAGGCTGGAGTCTTGCGCGCGCCTGGCGGCAGCACAACAACGGCAATATCGAGATCATCCTCGCGGAGTATCTCACCTTCACCGAACTCTGCCGCCAGCCCGGCTGTGCGGGCCGAACCATCGAGGGCAAGGGCTATCTCGAGATGGCCCAGCAGGTCCGTGCGCTACGCGGCCAGCACGGCACGCCTTACGCCCTGGTCCAGGCCGCCCACGCATGGCTGGCCGGCCTCGCCGCCACCGCCGCCGAACCCTCGGCCACCGCCGCGCGCAAGAACGCAGCCCTGTGGTCGGCCGATCTCGACGTCGCCGCGGCCGATTTCGCCACCACGAACATCTACGCGCTGGCCTGGCTGCTGGCGCGTGCCCGCCCGACACCAGCCGAGCAGGCCGACACCTTCGCCCGTTACGCCATCTTCGTGCAGGGCAAGGCCTGGATCGGCACGCGCTGCCTCGACATCTCCAAGGTCGCCGCCGTGATCGGCGCGCCGCCCACGATAGCGTCCTGCTCCTGATCCAGCCCTGCGGCCGCTGTTGCGGGTTCGAATTCGTCGGATAATATTCCCGTAAAGCGTGTGTTTGCGGGCACGACTCGTGTCCTCTCCATCCACCGACCGGGGGAGACGGCTACCATGACCGAACGAATCGGCGTTCTGCTGGTGCATGGAATCGGCAAGCAGATGCCGAACGAACATTTGATCGGCGAGGCCCGCAATATCGTGGCGGCTCTGGGCGAGGAAGTGGCCTCGATCTCGGTGACCGCCGAGGCGCGTATCGCCACCGAGGTGCCGGATCGCTTCGTCGCGGACTTCGACCGCAACATCGTCCGCGTCGAGGTCACGACCGACAACCACACCCGGCTGCAGATCGAATTCAACGAGGTCTACTGGGCTGATCTCGGCGAGGAGCCGACTTTGCCACGCCAGATCCGGTTTTGGTTCTGGGCATTGTCGATGTGGACCGTCGCTGGCCGCGAGTATTCCAAGCTGGTCGGCTTTCAGAAGATGTATGTGCCCCGCGGCGGTCACCTGAAGTGGCTCGACCGCCCGGTCCTGGCGTTCTTCGGTGCACTATTCCTGCTGGGTGCGGGCACCATCGGCCTGCTGAACCTGGTGCTCGACCGGGTGAAGCTTCCGCGCGTGCCTATCTCGGACCTGCTGACCGCCTATGTCGGCGATGTCATGCTCTACAGCCAGCCGCGCCGCGAAGAGGATCCAATCGTGGCGGAAGTCGGCGAACCGCCGCGCGCCGATATCCGCGGCCGCATGGTCGACGCGATGGTCGAATTCGCCATGCGTGACTATAGCCGCTGGTACATTCTCGCGCACAGCCTGGGAACGGTGGCCGCTTATAATGGGCTGATGGAGACCGAAGACGCGCTGCCGAATTACTTGTCGAAGGAGCGGTGGCAGCGGTTGAAGGCGGCCTGTCCATCGCTGACCAAGACACTGAAAGAGCCCGTTCAGGGCGTGATGCTCCCGCGGCGGCCGGCGTGGCTCGACCCGAAGGACGGCATCGACCGCGAAAGGCTGTTCGCAAAGCTGCATGGTTTTCTTACCTATGGCTCGGCGATCGGGAAATTCCATGCCATCTGGCCGATCATGGTTCCGGCCAACAAGGACGAATACGTCTTCGCCGAGAAATTCAAGTGGTACAATATCTACGAGCCAACCGATCCCGTTGCCGGACCGCTTGACGCCTTTCATCGCCGCGGCGGTGTTTGGGACAACGAGCATAACCGCCAAGCCGCAAGCGTTTCCGGTTTGCCAAGCTCAACGCGGAAAAGCGCCGCCAAGATCGACGAAAGCGTGGCGTATAGCGCCGGCTGGATGTGGCTCCTCAGCCACCTGCAATATCTCGCCTATCCCCCAAGAGGTTTCGTCAGTCCGCCGCACCGGCTTGTCTTCGAGGTGGCGCTGTGGCTGCGCGACGGGTGTTTCAACATCGAGGGCCTCAAGTCAACCGCCCCCTGGGCACCGGGGAGAGTAGTGCTGCGACTGGGCGAGCCGCTGATCCTCGCCATATTGGTGTGGTTGAGCACCGCTGCAGTCCTGGTGGGCGTAGCCGATTGGCTGGGACACATAGCATGGATACATTGGCTGGCCGATGGTCGGCTGCCTTATTGGGCCCTGTCGGCAGCGCTCGTTGTGGCGCTCGTCGAGATGGCTTTTATCCCGCTGCTCAGCATGTGGCTGGGTAGTGACCCGCCACATTCCTGGCGCTGGGCGATCGTTGTCATCGCGATCGGCCTGGTTTTGATGGTGGAACCGTACGTCTCCAACTTCGCTTTGCTGCTCGCGCCGCACATGACCGCGATCGAAGCATCGATTGCCGATTATTTCTCGGGATCCTGGCTTTACTTGGCCGTCACCGCGGTGATGGAGAGGATCAGCATCCTGGTGGGCGGCCATACCGCCATCGGCCTTTTGGCTGTGACGCTTCTCATCATCACTGTTCTGGGCGCGCTACGTTGGTTGTTTCAACCGTTGCCGCAGCAGGACCCAGAGGGGCCGCGGAAAAGCGGCGCCGCCACCGTGCGAAGCTTTGTGACCAAGGCGGTCCGGCGGCGCAATCGATGATGCGTGGAACTCCCACCCCAGTTTCCCGCCCACTTGTGGGAGAGGACTGGGATGGTTGTTCGATGGTGTCTACTCGGCGGCGATCGCGTCCCGCACGAACTTCTTCTGGTCGAAGTCGTCGGCCACTTTCAGGTCGTTGCCGATCAGCTGGTTGATGTCGATCTTGGCGTATTCCATGACGCCCATGTCGCCCAGCGCCTTCTGCACCTTGGGTCCGAACAGGCCAATCTCCTTGAGGATTGGCACGATGCGGGTGAACAAGCGCGAGCGGAAGGACTGCATGGAGCCCGAGTTGTAAGCGTACTCCATCAGCTTATCGACCGGCAGGCCCGAGCGCATCCAGACCTCGGCCTGGTTGAAGCGGTCGCGCATAAAGTAGAGCGCCTCGACCACGAATTCCTCGCGCTCGCCACGCTCGGCATCGCTCAGCTGCGGATAGTATTCGCGCAGCGCCATACGGCCGAAAGTGACGTGGCGCGCCTCGTCCTGCATGACATAGGCGTTGACCGCCCCAGCCAGGTTGTTTTTCGCCGTGTCGCGGATGCGCTGGAAGGCTGCGAGCGCGAGGCCTTCGATCAGAACCTGCATCCCGAGATAGGTCATGTCCCAACGCCGGTCGGTCAAAGTTTGCTCGAGCAGCTGCTTGAGCGACGGCGTGATCGGATAGGCGGCCTTGAATTTTTCGTGGATCAGCCGCTTGTAGCTTTCGACATGGCGCGCCTCGTCCATCACCTGGGTGGCGGCGTAGAACTTCGCGTTCATGTCGGGCACGGTATTGACGATCTTGGCTGTCGCGATTAGCGCGCCCTGCTCGCCGTGCATGAACTGGCAAATCGAATGGCACTGCAGGTTGAAGCGCAGCCAGTTTTTTTCCTTCTCGGTCATCTTCTCCCAGAAGGGCGAGCCGTAGATGGGAATGGTCTCGTCGGCCATGCCCATCGGGTTTTCCTCGAACAACTCCTGCGACCAGTCGATACGGGTCGTGGCATCCCACTGCTGCTGCTTGCCTTTCTCGTAAAGGCTGAGCAGATCGGCAGAGCCGTCGTCGTATTCCCAGTTGAAGGCGATCTCGGTAGCACCGTCGAACTTCCACTCGGTGACTTCGACCGGTAGCTGGTAAATTCTTTGCGTCGTCATCTGCTCTTGCCTCCTCGCGCTTAAAGCTGTCCCATCCCCGTGCGGAGCGATAAATATGACGCTCCGTTCATTTTCTCGGCGAACGCTATCACAATCTGGTAGAAGAGTCCCCGGGATTTAAAGGGAATAGAGTTCGGAACGACCATGGCCTATCACCCTCTGCGCATCGTCAAAATCGTCCAGGAAACCTCCGACGCCCGCTCTTTTGTGCTCGAAGTGCCACCCGAGCTGGCCGAGCGGTTCCGCTACCGGGCCGGCCAGTTCTTGACCTTCCGAGTGCCCCACGGCGACGGCGTGTTCAATCGCTGCTATTCGCTGTCCAGTGCGCCCGAAACCGACGGCCTGCCGAAGGTGACGGTGAAGCGGGTGGAGGGCGGCAAGGGCTCCAATTGGTTCCACGATGCGCTGCAAGAAGGCACCGTGATCGAGGTCATGCCGCCGGCCGGCCGCTTCGTGCTGCGCGAGGGCAATGCCCCGCTGCTGCTGTTCGGGGGCGGCAGCGGCATCACGCCGATGATGGCGCTGATCAAGAGCGCACTCGCCACGACCAAGCGGCGCATTCGCCTATTCTACGCCAACCGCGACCGGCCCTCGGTGATCTTCGAGGCCGAGTTCGAAAAATTGATGGCGGTCCATCCCGAACGGCTCGAGATCATCCACCATCTCGACGACGCGAAAGGCTTTGCCAGCCCCGAGGCGATCAGCGCGGCGGTCAAGGGCTTCGAGAACGCCGAGGCTTACCTGTGCGGGCCAGGCCCGTTCATGAACATGGTCGAGAGCACCCTGCTGGCGGCCGGCCTGCCGCGCGAGCGCGTGCTGCTCGAGCGTTTCGAGGCCTCGGGCAACGATGCCGTTCCCGTCGAGGCGCCCGAGGCGGGTGATGTCATTCCCGACCACATCACCATCCGTTTCGAGGGCAAGACACACCGCGTGCCCTATCAGAAGGGCCAGACCATCCTCGTCGCCGCACGCGCCGCCGGGCTCAATCCGCTGTCGTCCTGCGAGGAGGGTTTCTGCGCTTCCTGCGCCGCCAAGCGCGTCAAGGGCAAGGTCGTGCTGGCGCAGAACGACATCTACACCGAGGACGATCTGGCCAATGACTGGATCCTGACCTGCCAGGGCCACTGCTTCGGCGCCGAGGTCGAGATCACGTACGACGTGGTGTGAACCGGCACCTCGTTCGGGCGACGGGAGCCGGCGGCTTCGCTATTCACGCTGAGCATGCCATAGCGCAGTCAATGCACTTGCCGCATTGGGCGATAGAGGCATTGGTCGTGACCGAGAAAATCCTGTCACGGCATTGTCAGGGTAACCCGGTGCATCGGGTCGGGCGTTGCGATAAGATTGCGTTAGTCACAGCGGTTCCCAGCAAGTCTCGATAGCTTCTCTGCTGGCAATCTGGCGCCGTTAGGCTTGCTATCGCGGCGAAGATCACGACTGACATGTCGCGTGGACGGCGTCCTGGCATGCACCCTCGCGACAAACCAAGAGGCGATGAACTGAAGAGGCGTATCGAGTGACGGCGCAGCCCGACTGCCCTTCATCGATCGCGCCAACCTCCAGCAACGAAGGAGGGCTGAATGAATGCAAATATACAAGTCTCACGGCGCGGCTTCTTAAAAGCGGCGGGCACAGGCGTTGCGGGAACCGCGCTCGGAGCCCTCGGCTTCAGCGCGGTGGAGGCGGCGGAGGCGGCCCACGTCCGGGCTTATAAGCTCGCGACAACGACGGAAACCCGCAACACTTGTCCCTACTGCTCGGTCGCCTGCGGCGTCATCCTTTATTCCAAGGGCGACGTGCGGAAAGGACAGAAGGCGGAGATCACGCATGTCGAGGGCGACGCCGATCATCCGACCAACCGCGGCACGCTCTGTCCCAAGGGCGCGGCGCTGAAGGATTTCATCCACGCCAAAACCCGCCTG
>Ga0137359_10003738_pt1 | contig 12369 bp, 7 predicted proteins | sample Mad1_40_16metaG_FD_108281 | JGI IMG/M metagenome (GOLD analysis project Ga0137359, IMG submission 108281) | Vadose zone soil microbial communities from Angelo Coast Range Reserve, California, USA - Mad1_40_16 metaG | ecosystem: Environmental > Terrestrial > Soil > Vadose zone | place: USA... | reverse complement strand
TGCTGAAGTGGTTCGGCGTCGGGTTCACACTGGTCGCGATGCCGTTCGTCAGCATGATTGGATTTGGCGCGATGGGCATCGCACCAAGTCTGGGGTTGCTGGCCTTCTTTCAAGTCGCTCGCCGAGTCGCTGCTTATGCTCTGATGCGACCTTCACGCGAGATTTTGTTCACGGTTTTACGCCGCGAAGACAAGTACAAGGTGAAAGGCGTGACGGACACTCTCGGCTACCGTACCGGAGACCAGATCGGCGCATGGTCGTATGGCGGCTTGCATGCGCTGGGGTTGGAACTTCCGAGCATCAGCTTTGTCGCCGTCCCGGTTGTGGCCGGGTGGTGCGCCCTTAGTCTTTGGCTCGCGCGCAAACAACGCGCCATAGCCGATTCGCAACGTCAAGAAAGCTCTCCGCCGACCGACATCGCTGCGCCGGAACCGGCATAGTTAAAGCGCCAGGGTCTCCTGTTTCGCTAAAGTCTCTTTAAGATTCGCAAACTTCTTCACCAGCTCATCGAGCTTCGTGATGTAGTAATCCACGTTTTCATCGCGATTTTTCGGATCGAAATTTGATGCGAGCTTGGCGTTTTCGTAGGCGGCAAGTTTTCTGCCTGAGCCGGTGATGTAATAGCTGATCTGTTCGCCAGGGCGATAATTTCGACCGCTGGCCACGGCGAGCTCGTAAGCGGCAGCGCGGTTGCGCGCCGAGCCGGCAATCTTTTGCCGGTACTTCTCCAGCGAATCCTGGAGCGTGTCCGTCTTCATTAACATGTCGATCTTCCATTCACGGTCGCGGATCTTTTTCTCAAACTCATCGCGAAGATCGACAATCGCTTCCGGTTTGCCCTGCATCAGGAGCTTGATCATTTCCTCAAGAAAAACGCGCTGGAATTTTTCCAGCCCGCGCGATTTGAGCGCGCCGCCTTTAATAACGACGTCGCCATCACGCGTGAGCAGCGCGTAATTTTTTGCCTTATAACTGAACATGGCGTCGAATTGCTCGTCGAACTCGACTTCGATGCCGGCCGGCAGTTCTTTGGCCAAACCTTTGCGCAATTCAGCGATGTCAATCTTGTCCGGCGGAACAAAGTAAATTCCGTCGGTATCGACTTCGATCACTTGCGCGCCCTGCCCATTCAGCCAGTCGATCATTTTCTTCAACAAATCGCGCCCGATCTGCGTGACCCGCGCGGCCGCGTCGAAATCGGCAAAGTGTCCCTGGGCAAAGCCCAAATAGCCGTAGAAGCTGTTTATTAGAATTTTGAACGTGTTTTGCAGAGCGTGAAAATGCCGCTGCGTCGCCGGATCTTTTGCGGCGCGCATTTTCGCCTTCGCTTCCAACCGAAACGTGCGGAGATCGGTGAGCAAATAGCGAAAGATTTGCAGCTGGTCGGTCACCGGAAAGCAATCGAACTGCAACATGATCGACGGATAAAGCGAGGCGACGTCGCAGTGCCAGACGTTCCGCGCAACACCGGTGAAAAAGATGTCGGTGTAGCCGCCTTCGAAGCCGCGCACCATCGGCATTTCCGGAATGGAATGGCGCTGCCGGAAATATTCGCGCAGGAAAAGCGCGTTGATCCGCGTGGCGTTCCCGCGCACGATCACGTCCTGGTAATTGTAGGGAAAAATCTGCGCCTGGATGAAATAACTTGGGCTTAAAAGTTCGGAGACAGCGCGGGTCTCGCGCGCCGCGCACAACGCGCGCTGACGAAATCGTTCATCGTTGTCGATGTAGGCGCGCTGCAATTCCTTGCCGGTAAGCGCAGAAAGTTCTTCGCTGTCGCAAAAACCAAAATGCCTCGCCACGTCGACGCGTTCAAAACCGGACAAGGTGCGCATTCCAACGTCGTAAAATTGCGCCAGCAAAAACGTGTCGACGAAATGACGCCCATCGATTGCGAATTTAGGGTAATCGATCGTCTTCTCTGCGATTTGCAGCCGCGACGGGCGCGACCGCAAGAATCCGCCGCTGCGTCCCCAATCGAGTTTTGTTTTCGTTTTCTTTGCGCGCGCGACCAGATACGGCAAATCGAAGCGAAACAAGTTGTGACCCTCGATCACATCCGGATCGCGCTCTTTGACGAGACTGGTGAGTTTCTTGAGCACGCTTCTCTCAGATTCCTCGATGTCTTTTGGATCGACAATCAGCACATCCTCCCAGCCGGAATTGTCCGCCAGCGCGATGCTCATGAGGTGATCGTTGGCGTCATCCGAAAATGACAGCACTTCGACTTGCATCCGCTTCAGGTCCTCAAACGGCAAATCTTTGAACAACGTGCGACCCGTCGCCGTGAGATAATGTTGCACCGGATCGGTGAAGGCGAAAAAATCACGCCCGGCGTTTTTAAGTCCGTTGCGCAGCGTGATCAGTTCCTTCCAGCTGTCGACCGTAACGCGCCAGCCATATTTGAGATCGCCTTCGAGCTTTTCCGCTTCGATGCCAAGATCGACAACGTCCGAGTCGCACCACACAAACGGATGGAACGGCTCCACGTCGGCGATTATCGATCCATCTTTCTCACGGCGATAAACTTTGACCGTACCGGTTTCGCCGAGTTCGATCGCGACGATGCGTGGCGTCGGATCGACGCCAAAGAGCATCGTGTTCTTCTCGAATTCCATGATTTAACCGCAGGTTACGCAGATAAACGGAGATTTGAATCTGGAAACCATAAAGCCATGAAATAAAGACAATTGTAGGGCGGGCGCGTCGCCTGCCCCAGTAATCGGAACCGGAGCAGTTACCCGACAAAGCCATATCGAGTCGATTTAACATTGAGCGAGCTTCGGGCCATTCGACTTGCGCTCAGGGCAGGCTTTCGCTCAGCATGACAAGAATGAAGATTTGTTCCTTGTCGATCTTACCGTTGTCGATCTTGTCGTTAAGCGTCGCTAGCCCGGCGTTCGCCGAGCAAACGCCTCAAAGCATCGCCGACGCGGAGCTGCCGTCGCTGCTCACCATTTACAAAGACCTCCACACGCATCCGGAATTATCGATGCATGAAGAACGGTCGGCTGCGATTGTTGCGAAAGAATTAAAGGCCGCCGGCTGCGAAGTGACCGAGCACGTGGGCAAATACGAGCAGCCCGGTGCGAGCTGCTTCGGGGTTATCGGTGTGATGAAGAGTGGCGCCGGGCCGACCGTTCTCGTGCGCACAGATTTGGATGCGTTGCCCGTCCACGAGGAAACAGGCGTGCCTTACGCGAGCACGGTGACGACAAAGAGCGACGACGGTAAGGATGTGCCGGTGATGCACGCGTGCGGACACGACATTCACATGTCGACTTTTATCGGCACCGCCCGCGCGCTCGCGAAATCGAAGGAGAAATGGCACGGCACGATTATTTTTGTCGGTCAACCGGCCGAGGAAACCGTCGGCGGTGCGCGAGCGCTGCTAAAAGACGGCCTCTACACGCGTTGGCCGAAGCCGGATTACGCGCTCGCGTTGCATGACGACGCTGAAATCGAGACCGGCAAAATCGGTGTAACCGAAGGTTACGCCTACGCGAATGTCGATTCAGTGGATGTCACTGTGCGCGGCGTCGGCGGGCATGGCGCCTACCCGCACAAAACGAAGGATCCGATTGTTCTTTCCGCCGAGATGATCAACGCCTGGCAGACGATCGCGTCACGCGAGAAGAACCCGCTCGATCCGCTCGTGATCACGGTTGGGTCTATTCACGGCGGGACAAAACACAACATCATCCCGGACGAGGTGAAAATGCAGCTGACGGTCCGCACCTATAAGAAAGAAGTGCGCGACAAGGTGCTCGCCGCGATTGATCGCATCGCAAAAGGTTCCGCCACGGCCGCTGGTCTGCCACCGGACAAAATGCCCGACGTTCATGTGCGTCAGGATGAATTCACAGCCGCTACCTATAACAATCCCGAGCTGACCAGGCGCGTCACCGCTGCGCTGAAAGCTGCCTTAGGCAGCGATAAAATTGTGGCGAAGGATCCCACGATGGGCGCTGAAGACTTCTGCGAATACAGCCTGCCGGATCATTCCGTTCCGGCATTCATGTTTAATGTCGGCGCGGTCGATCCGGCCAAGGTCGCCGAGTCGAAAAAAACTGGCATGTCGCTGCCGAGTTTGCATTCGAGCAAGTTTGCGCCCGTTCCTGAACCGACAATCCGCACTGGAATTATCGGCATGACGAGCGCAGTCTTGGAATTACTGAAACGGTAGGAATATCGCGCTGCGATGCTCCGAGCCGGAGTGGCCTGTTCGGACGGCGCCGCGCACCCTACCAACCAGATCGACAATCATTTTACCCGAATATTTTTGCGCAGGAAGGTCGGCACATCGAGGTCGTGACCTTCGACAATCGTTGGTTCGCTTTTTTCAAAGCGGCCGCGCGTGACCGGTTCGAATTCCAAAACTTCCTGTTTGGCTTGCACATATTTCTCAGCGGGAGGTTTTGCCTCTTTCACTGGCAGCGGTTTTTTGTTTGGAACAATCAAGCGCGGCGCGGGAGCGGGCTTTTTGATTTCAGGTTCTGGCTCGACCGGTGGTGTTTCAATCGGCGCCGGTTCTTCAAACGGAACTAGATTTTCTGAAATAGGACCGACTTCGGCGCTTACCGGCTCTGGCTCGCCACCGGACGAGTCCGTCCGACTGGCGGACAAGATGTCGATCCTGGGTTGCGGTTGCGGAGGTTGCTCCCAAATCGGCGGCGGCGGGGCGAGAATTGGATCGCTCGCTGCGGATATTGTTTGCGACGCACCTTCGCCATCCGCGGCAAGCGAACTGATAATCGTGACGCTCAAGCGGTTTCCCATCCTGCCGTCCACGGCGGTGCCGAAAAGAATTTGCGTGTGGTCGTTCACGTGACGTCCCAGTTCCTGCATCAAGATTTCCACTTCAGATAACGTCATACCCGGACCGCCCGCGACTTGCACAAGCACATGCGCCGCGTCCGCGAGCATTTTGCCTTTGTCCATGAGCGGATTTTTCAGCGCCTGCTTGAGCGCGTCGTGCGCGCGGTTGTCGGAATCGGATTCGCCGAAGCCGAACAAGCAACGGCCATTGTCGCTGCGCAACGCTCTGAGCAAATCATCGAAGCCGATGCGGATGAGGCCGGGACGTTGAATCACATTTACGATCGAGCGCAGGCTTTGACTGATGGTGATATCGGCAATGGCGAATGCCTGATGAATCCCGGCCTTCGGCGCGACCATGTCGCCCATCCGATCGTTCTCGAAACAGATAACAGCGTGCGCAACTTCGTTCAATCGGGCGAGCGCCTCCCGCGCTTGCGTGCCGCGGCGTTTGCCCTCAAACGAAAATGGGAGCGTGGCGAAAGCGATGACGAGTGAGCCGGCTTCGCGCGCGAGTTGAGCGACCAGAGGCGCCGCGCCCGAACCCGTCCCGCCGCCGAGGCCCGCGCAGATAAAAATCATGCGCGCGTCGACAAGTGCCTGACGGATTTCATCGGCCGATTCCACCGCCGCCTGGTAACCAAGTTCCGGATCGCCGCCCGCGCCGAGGCCGCGCGTGACCGAGCGGCCGAGCTGCACCTTGCACGCCGCCACCGAACTGGCGAGCGATTGCACTTCGGTATTGATCGCAATGAGATCGCCTTTTTCCAGTCCGTCGAGCACGATGCGGTCGAGCGCGTTCGAACCGGCGCCTCCGATGCCCACAACTTTGATTGGGATAATTTCTTCTTGGCGTTCCGGCAGGGTGTAGTTGTGGCCGAGCTGAATCATTTTGTTATGCTGTCGATCTTGTAATTGTTGATGTTGTTCATCGGATGCCGCTGAAAAATTTTCCGAGGATTCGGCCGAAGCCGCGGCGCGGCCGGTCCGCCTGCACGGCTTGCGCGTATTTGATGAGCCCGATTCCGGTGGAAAATTGCGGGTTTTCGAACGCGGAAGTGAGTCCGGACATGGTTTGCGCGTGCGCGACGTGCGCTGGCATTTCGAAAACTTCACTCGCGAGGTGATCAATTCCGTTGAGAAGACTGCATCCACCGGTGATGAAAATGCCCGCGCCGATGTAGTTAATGAATGGTTCCTGCTCGAGCTGACGCTTGAGCAGCTCGAGACTCTCGCGCAGACGCAGATGAATGATTGTGTTGAGCGTTTCGCGCTCGACCTCCTTGCCCGCGAAACCAGAATCGTCTTTCAACAAAATCGTTTCGCCAGGGAGACAATTGCCGAGAATGACGCTGCCTTCCTCGATCTTCAGTTTTTCCGCCCGGGTCATTGGGATGCGCAATCCCATCGAGATGTCGTTGGTGATGTGATCGCCGCCGACCGCGAAAACGCCGCTTTGCTTCACCGCTCCATCGACATAGAGAATGTAATCGGTCGTGCCGCCGCCAATATCGACCACGAGCGCGCCCAGATTTTTTTGGTGCTGGGTGAGCACAACCTGGGCGGAAGCAAGCGCGTTGAAGACGACGTCCTCGACATCGAGCGGCAGCTCTTTCACGCACCGGATGGTGTTTTGAATGCGGGTGCGTACTCCGTGGACGATGTGAAAATCGGCTTCCAGTTTCTGCCCCAGCATGCCGACGGGATTGAGCACGCCGTCCTGTCCATCGACATGGTAATGCTGGATGATCGAATGCAGGAAAGCGTTTTGCGCCGGTATGCTCACCTCGCGCGCGCTGATTTTTACATCCTCGATGTCTTGCTCGTCGATCTCATCCCGTTCTTCCGGCAGGATCACGCACCCGCGGTTATTAAAACTTTGAATGTGCGAGCCGGCGACGCCAACATAAACGCTGCGAATCATGACATCGCTCTTTTGCTCTGCATCGACGACTGCTTCGTGCACGCATTTCATCGCCGTTTCGAAATCGACAATCTCGCCCTTGCGCACGCCGCGCGAAGGCGCCTGGCCGACGCCAAGTATCTTGATCGTACCGTCAGGTCGGCTTTCGCCGACAACGACGCAAATTTTCGATGTGCCAATTTCGAGGCCGACCATCAAATCACTACTCGCCATTTCGCTTCTCCTTGTGCTCCACCGGAATCGCACGCTTGATCGACAAGGGCGAAGGACTCGGATCGGGTTTCGCCGCAGATGAAGATGTCGATCTTGCGGGCGCCTGCACCGGGATCGCCTTTAGAATGCGCGGCTCCGCGTCGGGCTCGATGGTGTCATTGATGATGCTGGCCGGCGACTTCGTAAAAGTCACTGGAATGTTTCGTTGCACGCGCAAGTTCACCGTCGCGAGGTCGCGCTTCGAGTCTTCCGAGTAAATCAGGAATTGCTCGAGACGTTGCAGTTGCGCATCGAGGTTATCAAACCCAAACGTCACGCGCACATGGTTCTTGTCCGTAACGAGCAGGCAATAACCGTTCGAAACATCGATCTCGCGAATCTGGAAGCGCGTCTGCATAAAACTGCGCGTCCTCGCGCGCAAAAGTTCAAGCGCCGCTTTGGCTTCGAACGATTCGACGACCTTGCCTGCCTCGAGCGACTCGCTCGCGCATCCCAAAATGAGCGGCAATCCCAAATATTCCGGCAACAACTTCTTTTCCTTCATCAAAACTCCGCGCCCTGCCAGTAGAAAAGCAGCGTCGGAAGCAAATGGGTCGGCCATTTGTTTTTCATCTGTGATCCAGGCAACCGGTTTTCGTTCGACCACGTGGATGTCGATTTCGGCCGGCAACTTGCGCTCGACCTGCACGTCATCGATCTGCGGAAGCTGTTGCAGCCGGTCGTGCACGCGTCCCAGGTTCACGTTAAAGATATTTTCACCCTCGCGAAGATCGGCCACTTTCAGGATCTGCTCGCGTTGCAGCGTGCCGTCCGTCTGCACTTCGATCGTGCTCAATTGGTAATCCGGGTTCTCAAAGAAGAGTTTCCTCGCTCCTTCGCGCACGCCAAAATAGAGGGCGACGCAGAGTCCGATGACGAGCCCGAATTGCGAAACAAAAACGAGGACACGCCGATTCCGGTGCTGCGTCGCTGTGCGGGAGCGGACCTTCACGTCGAGCAAGTGTTGCTGACGGCGCTGCCGCCGATTAGAGACGCGCCGGTTGCGGGCGCGGGACCGGTTCTGCCGTTTCATCGGGCGCCTCTCTTCGTCCTGGCGTGCGAGAGTTCGATGATGCGCACGCAAAGATCGACATAACTGATTCCAGCGGCCGCGGCCGCTTCCGGTAACAAACTCGCTTCGGTCATTCCCGGAATCGTGTTCGCTTCCAGCACGAACGGCTCGCCGCTTTCGGACAAAATCACATCGACGCGCGAATAAACCTGCAAGCCCAGTGCGCGATGCGCGCGCACAGCTAGGTCCTGAATCTGCTTCGTTTTCTTCGGATCGATTTTCGCCGGACAGACGTGCTGCGCGCCGCCGCCAGCTTGCGGATTGAGAAATGGATATTTGTTTATGAAATCGTAGAAACCGCCTTTGGGAATGATTTCGAGAATCGGCAGCGCTTGATCGCCGAGAATTCCAATGGTCAGCTCGCGGCCAGGAATAAATTTCTCCGCCAGAAGTTGGCGATCGTATTTTGCCGCATCCACAATGGCGTGCTCGAGCTCGTCCGACTCTTTCACAATGTAAACGCCGACGGTGGATCCTTCTCGTGGCGGTTTGACGACAATCGGTAACGCCATGCGCGGATGCCGGTACACCTCCACCGTTTCCCATTCCGGCGTGTTCACACCGTGCTCACGGAATTTTTCTTTCGAGCGAATCTTATCGAACGCGAGCCGGCTTTCCTCGACCCCTTCGCCGGTATAAGCGACGCCGCGAGCTTCGAGAATTTTTTGCACCTGGCCGTCCTCACCAAACGTTCCGTGCAGCGCAATGAAGGCAAGATCGACATCATGCGGAAGCTGGAAGTTTTCGTCGCGAACATCGACATCGACGACTTCAGCGCCTAACGAGCGCAACGCTTTCGCAATACCGCGTCCAGTCGCCAGCGAAACATCGCGCTCCGAGCCAGGCCCGCCCATCAGCACCGCAATTTTTTTAGGCAAAGTTTTGCGCCTCATCATGCTGTTTCTCCTACGACCTGCACTTCGGTTTCCAATTCAATGCCCCGCTTCGCGCGTGCCGCGCTTTTAATCTGATCGATCAACTCGAGCATGTCGGCCGCAGTCGCTCCTCCATCGTTGACAATAAAATTGCCGTGCACTTCCGAAACGCGCGCTTTGCCGACGCGCGCATTTTTCAAACCAAGTTCGTCGACGAGTTTTCCCGCCGGAATGCTGTCGGTATTTTTGAAGATGCAGCCGGCGCTCTTCGCAATCGGTTGTGAAGTGCGGCGCTTCTCCTGCGATTCTTCCAGACGCCGCTCGATTTCATCCCGCGATGCGGCGTGACCTCGAAATGTTGCCGACACCGCAAAATTCTTTTCGAGCAACGGAAAATTTCGGTAGCGCACGTCCAGTTCGTCCCGGCTTTTCGTATGCGAAATTCCTTCCGCATCGAGATAGCGGACGCCCACGACGTTTTCAAAAGTTTGTGCGCCCATCGCGCCCGCGTTCATCCGCAACCCTCCGCCGACCGCGCCCGGAATTCCTTCCATCCATTCCAGACCGCCAATTCCCGCAGACCTGCCCGCGTAGGCTATTTCCTTGAGCTTCGCGCCGACTCCCGCAGTGATTTCGGTACCGTTGATGTCGATCTTATCGAAATCACCGCCGCATGGATGCACCACCACGCCGCGGATGCCGCCGTCGCGCACAAGCAGATTCGAGCCGCGGCCGATGACGAAAAGCGGAAGATCTTCCTGCCGGGAAAAGCGAATCAACTCCCCGAAAGCGTTTTCATTGCGCGGCTCGACCCAAAATTGCGCAGGGCCGCCCACGCGCAGCGTCGTGTGCTTCGAGAGCGGCTCATAAAGGCGGACATCACCCTCTTCGCCGACGATTTCTTTCAATTTCTCGGCGACGACGAGATCGGCCGCTAGGATCGACAATTGTTCATGAATGTTTCCCGCGCCCAAACTTAACACGAGATCGCCGGGGTCGAGCATGTTGCCCACATCGCGATGCATCCATTCCAAATGCGGCTGGTAACTCACTCCGCCATGCCCATGCGCAACGATTTCATCCGCGATCGTTTGCCCGCTGATCCCGGGAATCGCCGCCTCGCTTGCAGCATAGACATCCGTAACAACAATGCGATCAGCATCGTCGAAGGCGCGCCCGAATTCGCGGCGCAGGGCTTTCGTTCGTGAATAGCGATGCGGTTGAAACATCGTGAGCACGCGCTTGCGCCCGGTCGATTTCGCGGTCTTGAGCGTGGCGCGAATTTCCGTGGGATGGTGCGCATAGTCGTCGACCAGTAAAAAACGTTCGCTCGAGTATTTGATCTCAAAACGGCGACGCGCTTGGCTGAACTTGCCCAGGGAAGCGGCAATTTTTTCAAAGGAAATTCCTAGTTCGGTCGCGACCGCAATCACGCCGATGGCGTTATGGACGTTGTGCCGTCCGGGGACATTCAGAACTGCTTCGCCGAGTTGTTGACCGCGATGATAAACGCAAAAGACGGATGTGAAATCGCGCAACTCGATGTCGGCGCCGCGATAATCCGCGTTGTCAGAAAAGCCGTAGGACACTGCGCGCGGACGAGACCGACATAGACGCGTCGTGTTCTCGTCGTCGGCGTTATAAAAAACAGCGCCGCTGGTTTGCTCGATGAGCTGAGCAAAAACTTTTTCGATCGCGGCAAGATCGGCATAAAAATCGAGATGCTCCTCTTCGATATTTAGAATGAGCGCGTGCTCCGGATGAAAATAACGCAGCGTCCCGTCGCTCTCGTCGCCTTCTGCGACAAAATACTCGCCGCGCGGGTCCCAGTGCGCATTGGTGCCGAGGATCGGGATTTCCGCGCCAACGTAATGCGATGGATGGAGCCCGCCTTCACGCAGAACGTGCGCGGTCATGGCCGAGGTTGTCGTTTTTCCATGCATGCCAGCAATGAGGATTCCGCGCTTGCCACGCATGATGGCAGCGAGCGCTTCGGCGCGGCGCAGCACAGGTTTTCCCGCGTCCCGCGCGCCAGCCAGGACCGCATTGTCGGGTTTGATTGCGGAGGAAAAAATAATCAGATCGGCCGCGCGCGCGTCTTCGCTTCGATGCTGTCCGTGAAAATGCAAACCGAGCCGCTGCAAGCGATCGGTTTCCTGCGTGGTGGCTTTATCCGAACCACTGACTTCGTGCCCGAGCTCGAGCAAAAGCGCGGCCAAGCCGCTCATCCCGCTCCCGGCCACGCCGACGAGATAAATTTTGTGCCGCGCGCGCATGAGCGCCTGGGCAAGATCGACATCAAGCGCCGCGGTCATGGTTCGTATATCTTTCCATCGTTGCAACGACGCGGTTCGCCGCATCTTTCGGCGCAAGGCGCGAACAATTTTCAGACATCCGCCGAAGTTTCTGCGTGTCACCGATCAATTCCTCGATTTTGCGGGCCAGCACGTCGCCCGAGATCTCCGATTCCTTCAAGAGAATGGCGCCGCCCGCGCCTACGAAAATTTCCGCGTTGCGTGTTTGATGGTCGTCCGCGGCATAGGGAAAGGGAATTAATATGCCGGGCAACGCGAAAACGGCGAGTTCGGCCAAACTGGCTGCGCCGGCGCGTGCAATAGCGAAATCGGCCGCGCTGTACACTTCTTCCATCCGGTGGTGAAAGGCAGCGACAAAGGCAGGAATATTTTCTCGCCGATAATTATCTGCAACCAGACGCTCATCGCGCGAACCGGAGAGATGGATGACCTGAAAAGGGACGCCTTGCAATAAGGGCAGCGATTTAATCAACGCCTGGTTAATCCCGCTCGCGCCCTGACTTCCACCCATCACGAGCAGCGTGGGCAGATCATCACGCAGACCGAGCTCTTGACGAGCAACACGTCGATCTATCCGTCGGAGTTCGTTGCGGGTTGGCGTGCCGGTGACTTCGGTGCGCACTTTCGGAAAGAAAGGCGCGCATTCCTTGAAACCGAGCAGAACAGCACGCACCATTCGCGCGGTAAGCCGGTTCGCTTTTCCGGGAACCGCGTTCGATTCGTGAATAAAAGTCGAAACGCCGCGCATGCGCCCGGCCAGAACCGGAGCGGTCGAAGTGAATCCGCCCATGCCGAGCACAACCTGCGGTTTGAATTTGCGATAGATGGAGCGGCAAAGCGAGAGGCTCTGGCCAAACCGCCGGACGAATCCGAAGACCATGGGCGAAAACGGCGAAGGCAACCCAACGGTGGGCAATTTTTCGAATGGAAAATTCGCGCCCTCGGAGAGTGCGAGCGCGTCGATTTCTTTTTCGGAGACCAGCAGAATGACTTCGTGACCACGATCGCGCAGCACTTCCGCCACGGCGATGCCGGGGAAAAGATGTCCGCCGGTTCCGCCACATGCAATGACTGCGTTCATAGAAATTGATTGTCGATTCGTTGCGATTAAAT
>Ga0137359_10003731_pt1 | contig 12381 bp, 13 predicted proteins | sample Mad1_40_16metaG_FD_108281 | JGI IMG/M metagenome (GOLD analysis project Ga0137359, IMG submission 108281) | Vadose zone soil microbial communities from Angelo Coast Range Reserve, California, USA - Mad1_40_16 metaG | ecosystem: Environmental > Terrestrial > Soil > Vadose zone | place: USA... | reverse complement strand
CAAAATTTTCGCGGCAGATCAATGGCGCGCGCGAGTAATTTCAAATATTTGCTGCGCGGAATTTCAATTGCGCCGAATTGCTCGAGATGCGGCGTGATCCATTGCGTGTCGAGCAACGTAAATCTCCGCGCGCGCAAGCGTTCGACTAAACCGACCAGCGCGACCTTCGACGCGTCGCGCACCCGATGAAACATCGACTCGCCAAAAAACGCACCACCGACGGCAACGCCATAAAGTCCTCCCGCCAATTTCTCGTCGCACCACGCCTCGACCGAATGAGCGTAACCGAGCTCGTGCAATTGCTCATAACTCTCGATGATCTCGTCATTGATCCAGGTGTCGTTGCGTTTCGCGCAACCGCGAATCACTTCGCCGAAGCGATTGTCGATCTTGATTTCGAAAATGTTTCTGCGCGCCGTGCGGCGCAGCGCGTGCGGCACGTGAAAGTTTTCCAGCGGAATGATCGCGCGCGGATCGGGCGAGAACCACGCGATCGAATCGTCTTCCATCGCCATTGGAAACACGCCGAGGCGATAACCTTGGAGCAAGAGTTCGGAATCGATCATCGGCGCGTCGTCAATTGGAGATCGGCAATTGGAAATTTGCAATCACTCGGTTCGTTCCTAAAATGAGCGGATGAGGCCCTTAACCATTCTCAGCGCGCTCGCCGCTTTCGCCCTCGTCGCCGGCTGCGCTGATCCGCTCGAACAAACAACCGGACAGGAAGTTGGCTCGCGACTGGAGCGTGGCGTGACCGGCCAGGGACAACTCACAGAACGCGATAGTCAGCGTGAACCCGGCGATCCCGCGGCCGAACATGGCGTGCCGACAACACATCCGTGAAAACGGCCGCGCCTCCCAAACATTCGAAAATCCTGATTCTGGATTTCGGGTCGCAATACACGCAAGTCATCGCCCGGCGCATTCGTGAGCTGCAGGTCTATTCCGAAGTTGTCCCATTCAATGCGCCGGCAAACGAAATCAAAAAACTTGCGCCGAACGGAATCATTCTCTCCGGCGGACCGGCCAGCGTTTATGACAAAGGCGCACCGCAGATCGACAAGGAAATTTTCTCGTTAGGCATTCCGATCCTCGGAATTTGTTACGGACTGATGCAAATGGCGCATCATCTCGGCGGCCAGGTCGTGTTCACGGGACGACGCGAGTACGGCGCGGGTATGTTGCATATCACCAACGGGTCGCAGTTGTTCGACGGGCTCGGTAACCAACTCGACGTCTGGAACAGCCACGGAGACGAAGTCACTGCGCTGCCGAAAGGCTTTGTCGCCGCCGGCCGGACCGAGAGTTCCGATTTTGCCGCGGTCGAAGATCGACAACGGAAACTTTACGGCCTGCAGTTTCATCCGGAAGTGGCGCACACGCCGCGTGGCCGCGAAATTTTGCAAAACTTCGTCTACCACATCTGCCATTGCGCGATGGATTGGACGATGGGCTCGTTCATCGAAGAAGCGTGCGAGCGCGTGCGCCAACAAGTCGGCGACGAAAAAGTGGTCCTCGGTCTCAGCGGCGGTGTCGATTCATCCGTTACCGCTGCGCTTTTGCACAAAGCAATCGGCGATCAGCTCACCTGCATCTTTGTCAACAATGGTCTGTTGCGCGCGCGCGAAGAAGAAGTCGTCCAGCGTGTGTTCGGCGAAAATTTTCACCTCCGGCTCAAATACGTCGACGCTTCCCAGCGTTTTCTTAAGAAACTTCGAGGCGTTGTCGATCCCGAGCAGAAACGAAAGATCATCGGTCAGGAGTTCATCCGCGTGTTTGAAGATGCGATTGTCGATCTTACGAGTCACGATTCACGATCCGCGAATCACGAATTCAAATTCCTCGCGCAGGGAACGCTCTACCCCGACGTGATCGAAAGCGTTTCAATCGGAGGCAATCCATCGCAGGTCATTAAGACGCATCACAACGTGGGCGGGTTGCCGGAGAAAATGCACTTCGAGTTGGTCGAGCCGGTACGCCAGTTGTTCAAAGACGAGGTGCGTCAGGTCGGGCTGCAGCTTGGATTGCCAAAAGAAATCGTTTACCGCCAACCGTTCCCCGGTCCCGGGCTCGCCGTCCGGATTCTGGGCGAAGTCACTCCCGAGCATTTGTCGATCTTGCGCGAAGCCGACACCATTGTGCAGAGTGAAATGGAAGTCGCCGATTGGTATTACAAAGTCTGGCAATCGTTCGCGGTGCTGCTGCCGATTCAAACCGTCGGCGTCATGGGCGACCAGCGAACTTACGAAAACACCATTGCGTTGCGAATTGTCGAGAGTCAGGACGGAATGACGGCGGATTGGGTGCGAGTGCCGTACGAATTGCTGGCGAAGATTTCATCGCGTATCAGCAATGAAGTCAAAGGGGTCAACCGGGTTGTGTTCGACATCTCGAGCAAACCGCCGAGCACGATCGAGTGGGAATAGACCAGACGTCAGGCATCGGCGGTCAGAGATCAGTTTTGGATTGCCGATTTTCGTTTTTCGACTGCTAATCAGGGAGCGTGAATGCGGAGCAGAAGCGGCTTGGGGAAAATAACCCGCACGACGAGCCGTGGCTTTTTTGGGGACCGTATCTGGCCGAGCGCGCGTGGGGAACGGTGCGCGAAGATTACAGCGCTAATGGCGATGCCTGGGATTTTTTCCCGTTCGATCACGCCCGGTCGCGCGCGTATCGCTGGAACGAGGATGGCCTCTGCGGAATCTCGGACCACAAAGGGCGCCTCTGTTTCGCGTTCGCCTTTTGGAATGAGAGCGATCCGTTTCTAAAGGATCGCCTGTTCGGCCTGACTCAACCACAAGGGAATCACGGCGAGGACGTGAAGGAACTTTATTGGTATCTCGACAGCACACCCACGCACAGTTTCATGCGGACGATTTATCGTTACCCGCAATCGCGTTTTCCTTATGAGGAACTGATCTCGCAAAACGGCACGCGTTCGAAAATGGAAGGCGAGTTCGAAATCTGGAACACGACCGCGTTCGCCGAAAACCGTTTCTTCGACATCGAGATCGAGTACGCCAAAGTAGACGCGCACGATATTTTGATTCGAGTCAACGCGCAGAACTGCGGGCCGGATCCGGCGCCGCTGCATCTCTTGCCGACGATCTGGTTCCGCAATACCTGGAGCTGGGGCCGCGATCCGGCAAGACCAACTCTGCGAAAATCATCCGAGCGCAGCCACATCGCTGTGATCACCGCCAGCAATGCAGCGATGGGCGATTACGATTTGTTTTGCGACTCCGTCGACGACCTCTTCTTCACCGAGAACGAAACGAACGCCGCGCTTCTCTGGGGAATTCCGAACTCGACGCGGTTCGTAAAAGATTCCATCAACGACCGCGTTGTTGGCGGCAAGATCGACATCGTGAACCCGGCGCAAACCGGGACGAAAGCGGCCGCGCATTACAAGTTCAACATCCCGCCGCGGGAAACGATTTCGATTCGGCTGCGATTGGCACGCGGGGGCAGCAAAACGACCACCGAAGCGTTTGCCGACTTTGACGCAATCTTCAAATTGCGCCGTGCCGAGGCCGACCAGTTCTACACCGAACTCGCGCCGCCGTCGGTGAGCGACGAGCAACGCGCGATCCAGCGACAAGCCTTCGCAGGGCTTCTCTGGAACAAACAGTTTTATCATTACGTCGTGGATCAATGGCTTGACGGCGATCCCGGCCAGCCAGCGCCGCCGAAAGAACGCCTCAGCGGTCGCAACTCAGAATGGCGCCATCTCTACAACGAGCGCGTGATGTCGATGCCGGATAAATGGGAGTTCCCATGGTACGCATCGTGGGATCTCGCCTTTCACTGCATTCCGCTCGCGCTCGTCGATGTCCAATTCGCCAAGACGCAGCTCGAGCTGATCGTGCGCGAATGGTACTTGCATCCGAACGGAAAAATTCCCGCTTACGAATGGAATTTTGACGACCTGAATCCGCCGGTGCTGGCGTGGGCCGCATGGCGCGTTTATCAAATCGAACGCAAACAGACCGGTAAAGGAGATCGCGCCTTTCTCGAAACGATCTTTCACAAGATGCTGATCGCGTTCACGTGGTGGGTGAACCGCAAAGATTCCGAAGGGAACAATATTTTTCAGGGCGGCTTCCTCGGTCTCGACAATATCGGCGTATTCGATCGGAGCATGTCTTTCGCCGATGGGACGCGTCTCGAACAAAGCGACGCCACCAGTTGGATGGGAATGTTCTGTTTGAACTTGATGCGGATCGCGATCGAGCTCGCACTGGAAAATCACGTTTACGAAAACATCGCGACAAAGTTTTTCGAGCACTTTCTCGGCATTGCCGCGGCCATGAACAACCTTGGCGGATGCGGAATCGGACTTTGGAACGAAGAAGATGAATTCTACTACGACGTGCTCCACACACCGGGCGGACGTTATCTGCCGTTAAGAGTGCGCTCGGTCGTCGGACTGCTGCCCCTTTTGGCCGTCGAAACCATTCAGTGGCAACTCATTGACGCGCTGCCGGGATTCAAATCGCGACTCGAATGGTATCTGGCATATCGACCGGACCTCGCGAGTTTGGTTTCGCGCTGGCAGGAACCGGGGATGAAGGAACGGCGACTGGTTGCGATCACGCGCGGACATCGGATGAAATGTTTGCTGCGCCGCATGCTCGATCCGAATGAATTCCTGAGCGACTACGGCGTGCGTTCGGTGAGCAAGTACCACAAGGATCATCCGTATGTGCTCAGCGCCCGTGGCGAAACCAGGGTCGTAAATTACGAGCCGGGCGAATCGCAGACCGGAATTTTCGGTGGCAACTCGAACTGGCGCGGCCCGATCTGGTTCCCGATTAACTATCTGCTCATCGAATCACTCCAGCAGTTTCATCATTATTACGGCGACGATTTCAAAGTGGAATGCCCAACCGGTTCCGGCCAGTTCATGCATTTGCGCCAAATTGCCGACGAACTTTCAAATCGATTGATCCGGCTTTGGATCAAGGACGAACGTGGCGAACGTCCGTTCGCGCGGGCATCGCATCCGGGACTAGATGGCGACGGGCGATATCTATTCCACGAATATTTTCACGCCGACAACGGCGCGGGCCTCGGCGCATCGCACCAAACCGGATGGACCGCGCTCGTCGCGAAATTGATTCAGCAACAAGGCGAGTTCGGGACAATTCAGCGTTGAGTCAGCTTTTTGTCCCGGGCCCGGCGCATTTCGACCGGAGCGCCACGGTCGCAATTGTCGCACCAATGGCGTTTATGCCGGTCGAGCCGTTTGCGCGCGCCGCAACTGTCGCAAACGAAAATGTCGGTCTGCTTGCGTTTGTATCCTGGATAAACAGCCACGATTTCCTATTCGAAATTTTGGGTGCGAGCGGACGCCCCTCCGCTCGCTTTGTTAATCATTCGCTTTGCCGCGGACGGCGCATGATGTGAATGACGAGGATGCGGCTTTGATGGCGCGCAAGCAAGTAATCAATGAAATCGCCGATGATCGAGTTCGGCTTGTGACCGAGCTTGGTCACTACGCGACAAATGAGTGTGTTGCTCCGGCCGTGCCACTCGAGATTGATCGCGCCATGCGCATCGCGGTCGCTGTGAATTTTGGCCCAGCCATGCGGACGGCCGGGTTGTTTCGCCCAGATTTTGATGAAGCCGAACTTTTTCTCCAGTTGCGGGTCGCGCATGATCTGGCTGCGCAACGATCCGCGGCCAGTCGCGATCACTTGGATCACGGTCTGCATCTGTGCGTCACGCTAAGCAAATCGGCGCAACGAAAAAAAATTCAAATGAAAACTGTCGCGACACAAACTTTAACGGCGGTCTATTAGCGTCAATCAGCCGCCCGTCCGGCTCGGACCTCAAACGAATTCTTGATACATCACGTAAACATCGACATGTCCGCGCCCAGGATGCCGGAATGCGCCCGGCAACGTGCCGACGATTTTCATTCCGAGACTCTGCCAAAGCTTCACTGCCGACTCATTCGTTGAAACGACGAAGTTAAACTGCATCGCGCGGAAACCGACCCGACGCGCTTCGTTCAAGCAATGTTCGCCCATTGCGCGACCAATCCCCTCGCCGCGCGCAGATTTCGCAACAATGAATCCGGCGTTCGCGACGTGGGAGCCGCCCGCCGCCTGGTTTTGGTGCAACGTGTAACTGCCGACGATTCGATTTTCATCTTCGGCAACGCACACATGCGCGTTGTGCTTGAACCAGTAGGCGAGCGCTTGCTCGCGCGGAATGTTCGGATCGATCGGGTACGTCTCGCCGGCCGCGATTACTTCCCGAAAAATTTCCCAGATCGCATCGCGATCTGCATCCGTCGCCGGTCGAATCGTCATTTCCACTGGTCTGATTTTGGGTCCCAGAATGGGCCGGTCAAACCGAGCGAGGCGAAGATCGACACCATTTCGTCCGCGGCTGGTCGTCGCGATTCGACGGTGAGCCGGTTTGCGTACCAATGCACGGCGAGTTGCCACAGTTGCTCGAGATTGATCAGCGGGTGGCGTCGCAGATTGTGCGCCGCGCACCACGCATCGACGGTCTCTTCCGACCGGAAGAGGAGCATCGTTGCTCACGTGAAAACGAGATCGTCCCACCAATGCGCGGCCGGCACGGCGAAATGCGCAACGTACGGTTCCAAAACCGGCGCGCCATTTTTCACTTCGAGCGTTAATCGTTCGCCCGTGTGACCGTCCGATGCACGGCTAATTGCATCGGAATGCAACGCGGCCGCAATTCCATAGGCGTCCCAAACGCAATTCGCGTAATACTGCTTGCCGTTGGCTTCGACCGGAAACTTCGTCGGCACGCCGGAAAACGGCGGCGCCATCCGAATTCGGCTCGGATCGCCGGGCTCAGGAAGAAGGAGTCGCTTCGCGTGCAACCGTCCGAACGCAGCGACCGCCTCAGTTTCGTCGATGTCGATCTTGCGCGAAACTTGCGACGAATTCGGAACGCGACCGGTTTCGGCAGTGATTTCGTAGACCGCGAGCTTAACTTTCGTGTCCAGATCTTGGACCGGCATGCACGCAACTTATCTGCGTTTGAAATATTGCACGGCTTTTTCGTGCTTCTTGGCCGCGGCTTTGGTTTTGAACGTGCCGAGATTTCTGCGGTTGCCTGTTTTTGGATTTTTCTTGCGAGAATAAAGGCGGTAACCGCCCTTAATTTTTCGAATCATGCTTATCCTGCCTTTTGTCGATTTGGCCGAAAAAGCGGAACGAAAGACTTAAGCCGAGTTGTTCCCGGATCAAAGCAGCTACCAACAATGCGAGAATGGCCAGATCGACAGCCATGTGTTGCCAAAAGTTCCAATGCTGGCTCGCGTGACCGAAACAACCGCAGGTAATATCGAGTCCGCGCGCTTTGGCGGCGATCGTCGCGCAAATGAAAATCAAAGTCAGCGCACTCAAGATCGACAATCCGCCTCGATAGAGAAAATGAAAAATCAGCACTAGTCCGCACAATATCTCGAGCCACGGCAAATAAAACGCGAGCCGGACGCTGATGAACCACGGCAGCGCTTTGTAATTATCGATGTCGATGCCGAATTGCACGGGATCGAGGACTTTGAGCACGCCGGCGTAAACGAAAACTCCGCCGACAATCAGATCCAGGATTCGCCACGCAAATTTCATTTTCTCAACGGCTCAACGGCTCAACCTCTCAACGATTCTTCTTCAGCCACTCCTCCCAGCCGCCTTTGAGAACGAAAACGTCTTTTAGTTGCGCTTCGTCTCGCAAACGTTTCGCGACTTCGCGGGCGGTGTTGCAGCTTTGCGCACTGCAATAGACGACTACTTTTTTGTCGGGCGACCACTTTGGCAAAAACTGCTGCAGCAATTCGTTCCAGCGATCTTCGTTTAACGAAAACGCGCCGGGAACGTGATCTTTTGAGAAGTCATCGTCCGGCCGCGCGTCCACCCAAACCGCGCCATCGCCCCACGCTTTCGCTTGATCGACAGTCACTAATTCCGAAGCTGGAATCGGCGATTCCCACGAAACTTTGTCGCGAAAATAAAACCCCTGGCCGATCGCCGGCAAACACGCGAGCGCGATGAGAATGAGCGCTTCGCGAACAGCGCCGAGTTTCACTGATCAATGCGCCGTCGGCGGCGCTGACGGGACGGCCGGCGGCGTTGATTTCGGCGCTGGAGGAACGGCCGCCTGACTCGCCGGCGCTCTCAACAACGCCGGCGGCTGCGGCTGCGTAATCTGGGCGTTCACGTAAAACTTTTTCGGCGCGTCCTTCGGATAATCTGTCTCAACTAACAACGCTGTCGCGGTTGGATGGCTGGTGTCCTTCGGCGTTACTTCAATCGTCCATTCGCCGGGCGCTTTACCGGCTTCAACTTTGGTGTCGAAACCCTGATTGTTCGGTTTAACCGTGATCTCTTTTACCGGGAAATCCTTTGCTGCTTTCACCGAAACCTTTTTCGACTTCGGCTGTTCGCCGCTCGTCCAGTAAACGAACGCCGGTTTGATCTCCAATGGCGCCGTGATGTTCGCCTTCAAGGTCAAGATCGCCGTCGCCTGCGCGGGATTTGGATCGTCCGTTTGCACCGTCACGGTCTTCACCTGCATGCCGGTGCGATCGCCAATGTTCAAGCTAGCGATAATTTCGCCCTTCTCGCCAGGATTAACGACTTCCTTCTGCGTCTGCGTTGTCGTGCAACCGCACGATGCCTTCACCGATTTAAAACGAACCGCCGTCTTGCCGATGTTCTCGTATTTGAAATGCGCGACCGCTTGTTTGTCGTTAATGCCTGGACGCACATCGACCGTGCTTTGTTCCCATTTCAACTGCGCCTGTGCGCCGGCCACGAGCAAGATCGACAATGTAAAAGTCAGAATGCGGGTTTTCATTTTTTCGAATAGGAGCGCTCAATATAATCGCTCACCGCGTCTCGCCAAGAGCGCGGTGCGATGCCGGTTAACGCCTGATACTTGGCGGTCGAGAGAACGGAATGAACCGGTCGGCGCGCGACCCATTGTTTCATATCGGCAAGCTTCAACGCGCCAACGGTTTTTGCTTTGAGGGAAAGGCCAATCTTCCGGCAGCAATCGAGCGCGTACTGCGCATATTCCTGCCACGTGCATTTGCCGGAATTCGTCAGGTGGACAACGCCTGCATCGACATCGAACAGCCGCGGCAACATCTCGGCGATGTCGTGCGTGTAGGTCGGGGTCGACCATTTGTCGGCAATCGCATCGATCTTCTCCTCTTCGCGCGCGCGCTTGATCATCGCATCGACAAAGCTAGGGCGGTCCGGACCGAATACCCACGAGACACGCACGACGAGATGGCGATCGCTCGAAGCGAGGACAAATTTTTCGCCGGCACGTTTCGATTCGCCATAAGCGCCGATCGGATTCGCGGCGTCGTCTTCAACATAAGGTTGGCGTTTCTCGCCGTCGAAAACGTAATCGGTGCTGACGTGAATCAGCTTCGCGCCTTTATCGCGACAGATTTCCGCGAGCACCTTCGGCGCTTCGGCGTTGATCACGAACGCTTCGTCCGATTTTGACTCGCTAAGATCGACATTGGTAAACGCGGCCGCGTTGATGAGAACGTCGAATGCGAGATCATCGATCTTCGCGTGAATCTGGTCAGGCTTCGCGAGATCAAGCTGCGAGTGAGTAAATCCGACAACGTCGAATTTGTTCTGATATTCGCGCAGCAGCGCAGCGCCAAGGCGTCCGCCGGCGCCTAAGATAACGATTCGCATCGCTCAATATCTTCCGGCGCGTTCGAGCAGCGGTTGCCACCACGATGTGTTGTCGATGTACCACTGCACCGTCGCGTCGAGTCCTTCCTTGAAGTCTTTGCGCGCCTTCCATTTCAATTCTTTCTCGGCGAAAGACGAATCGATGGCATAGCGGCGGTCGTGACCAAGCCGATCGGTGACGAACGAGATCAAGCTCTCTGGTTTGCCGAGTTTCTTTAGGATCATCTTCACCAGCTCGAGATTCGGCATCTCATTGCCGCCGCCAAAATTGTAAACCATGCCCGGTTTCCCTTCGAAAAGCGCCGCGACGACGGCTGCGCAATGATCTTGAACATGAATCCAATCGCGCACGTTCATGCCGTCGCCGTAGACTGGCAACGGCTCGTCGCGCAGCGCCTTGATGATCATTAGCGGAATCAATTTCTCCGGAAATTGATACGGCCCGTAATTGTTCGAACAGCGCGTGACGACAACTTCCTGCCGGTAGGTTTTGTGGTGGGCGAGCACGAGCAAATCGGCGCCGGCTTTGCTAGAGGAATATGGCGAGCTCGGGTCGATCGGCGATTGCTCGGTGAATTTTCCCGTCTTGCCTAACGAACCATAAACTTCGTCGGTGGAAATTTGGACAAACCGCTGGACGCCATGTTTGCGCGCGTTGTTCAACAGCACGCTCGTGCCGATCACGTTCGTGTGAATGAAATTCTCCGGCGAATTGATGCTACGATCGACATGCGACTCCGCCGCGAAATTAACGACGGCGTAAAACCGACGCTCGAGCATCAGCTCGTCCATCGCGTCCGCGTTCGCGATGTCGGCTTTGAAAAACTCGTAGCGTTCGCCATGTTCTTCGACGACGCCGTCAAGATTGGCGAGGTTGCCGGCGTAGGTCAGTGCATCCACGTTCGTGACCGACGCCGGCTTGTAATGTTGCAAAATGTAGCGAATAAAATTGCTCCCAATGAAGCCGCAGCCGCCGGTCACGAGAATTCGCACAGCGACAGCTAGCAGCGCACAGGCAAGCGCGCTAGCGGATTTTCCGCTCCTTGGCGACTCGATCGAAACTTGGAGACGCGCATTCGCCGAAACCGGATGGACGCCATGGATAATCGTCGGGCTGGCGGCATTCCTGCGATTTTTTTTGCTCGGCATCAAGCCACCGCACTTCGACGAAGGGATCAACGGCTGGTTCGTCGATCAGCTAGTCAAGACCGGCTTCTACCGTTACGACCCGACGAACTATCACGGGCCGCTGCATTTTTACGCGCTGATGCTGTCGCAGACATTGTTCGGCCGCAATCTCTGGGCGCTTCGATTACCGGTCGTGCTCGTCAGCATCGGGTGCGTTTGGCTGACGCTGAAATTCGAACCGTTCGTCGGCCGCACCATCAGCAGACTGGCCGCGCTGGCGATGGCCGTGTCGCCGGGCTTCGTTTTTTACGGGCGCTACTCGATCCACGAAGTGTGGATTCTGTTTTTCACAATGCTGTTCCTCTTCGGACTGTTCGGGCTGTGGAAATTCGGCGATAGGAATTATCTCTGGTGCGCGGGAATGGGACTAACCGGCATGATTTTATCGAAGGAGACGTACATCCTTCATGTCCTTTGCGCGATCATCGCCGTGCCAGTCTGCGCGATCTCGAATTACTTGAGCGAAATCGAGGATCGTCGCCCCGCGAAACAAACGTGGGATTATGTCGATCTTGCCGTTGTCGTCGGCACCGGCGTCGTCCTGCTCGTTGTCTTCTATTCTGGTTTCTTTTTCCACTGGGCCGGAGTGAAAGGTCTCTACCAAGCCTACGCGCCGTGGTTTGAAACCGGCAGCAAAGGTCATGGCCACGAAAAGGCGTGGTATTACTGGATCGCTCTTATCGCGCGTTACGAATTCCCCGCGTTCGTCGGATTGCTCGTCTGCGTGTTCGCGCTCCGCTTCAAAACGGTGACGCTGCGGTATCTTGCGATTTACGGCGTCGGAACATTGATGGCCTACAGCATCGTCAAATACAAAACGCCGTGGTGCATCATCAGTTTTATCTGGCCGTTCGTGTTCACGTTTGGCGCGATGGTGAAGATCGCGCCGCTGCGATTCAAAGGCGTCACTTACCGATGGTCCGGGCTGATTCTGATCGGCGGCGTGTTGGCCGCAGTTCTGTATTCTGTGACGGCGGACTGGCCGTCGACATGGGACCATGTATGGCCGTACTGGTTAGCCGGCGGTTTGGGATTGTTGCTGCTTGTGCTGATCGATCGCGCGATGACGGAAATCTTCGCAGCGCTTCTCCTGCTTTGGTCGCTCGGTCATTGCATTTGGTTGAACTACTTCCGCTGCACCACCGACACTGAGCCCTACGTCTACGTCCAGACTTACAACGACATTTATAAATTCACCGATCCGCTGATTCGTTTGGCGCATGCCGATCCGCGCGCATATCAACTCGTGGGCCACATCATTCGCGCGAGCCCTTACCCGCTGCCTTGGATCCTCGGCGAATTCGGCCGCGTCGGTTATTACGAAAAAGACAATATGCCGGACCAATTGGACGGCGATTTTCTCCTAGTCCAAGAGGACAAAATCAAAACCGTGGAATCGAAGCTTCATGACTCCTATTACACCGCGCCGGTAACGATTCGCCCGTATCAGGATCCGTCGAAAGCGTATTTCAACGCGAAACTT